>Ga0315907_10007551_pt1 | contig 11321 bp, 9 predicted proteins | sample LakEriMetagenome_3_FD_203525 | JGI IMG/M metagenome (GOLD analysis project Ga0315907, IMG submission 203525) | Freshwater fungal communities from buoy surface, Lake Erie, Ohio, United States - Buoy 12 MA123 | ecosystem: Environmental > Aquatic > Freshwater > Lake > Lake biofilm | place: USA...
TTGCCAGTTTTCCGTGATGGTGATCAGGTCTGTCAGGCTTTGCAGGGGATGCAGGGTAGCACTCTCTAGGCTGAGTACAGGAATGCCTGCATATTTGATGAATTGTTGGATGATGTGTTCGCTATAGTCTGCTTCTCTGTCTTTCAGTCCCGGAAAGGTCCTGATGGCAAGAATGTCAAAATAGTTGCCCATGATCGGTGCAGCATCCTTCACATGTTCAACAGTTGTTCCATTCATAACGGCACCGTCCTCAAATTCCAATGCCCATCCTTCACTGCCCACATTGAAGATCACGGACTCCATCCCCAGCTGTTCTGCGGCTACCTGTGTACTCAGGCGGGTGCGCATGCTGGGATTCAGAAAAAGGCAACCGATCCTTTTGTGTTTTCCCAACTGTTCATCCTTCCATGGATTGGCTTTGTAATCCAAGGCTTTTTGAATCAATGCAGGAATATTGTCAACATCATGAGCGGAGATGAATTTTTTCATGGGGCTAAGGTTGGTAGGCTGCGATCGCTTGTTTGAGGGTGGCTATGAATTGGGAGGCATCTTCCATGGTCAATGCAAGAGAGGGAAGCAACCGGATGACGTTGGGTTTTGCCTCACCGGTAAATATCCTGTATTGGAAAAGAAGATCCTTTTTAAGATTTTTATGCGTCTCAGGAACATCGAATCCAATCATCAGACCATATCCCCTGACACCAGTTATTTCAGGAATATTTTTCAAGGCATCCATGAGATAATTTCCTACCCTGGCAGCATTTGCCATCAGGTTTTCTTTTTCGATCACTTCCAAAACCGCCAGCGCTGCTGCACAGGCCAGGTGGTTGCCGCCGAAAGTGGTTCCCAGCATGCCGTGTTTGGCATTGAATTGGGGAGAGATGATGATACCGCCGATGGGGAATCCATTGCCCATGCCTTTTGCCATTGAATAGATGTCTGCAGGTACGCCGGCATGGTCATGGCTGAAAAACTTTCCTGATCTACCGTAACCACATTGTACACTATCAGCAATGTATACCGCTCCATACTCGTCGCAGCATTTGCGAATGGCCTGAAGAAATTCATTGCTTGCAACATTGATGCCACCCACACCCTGAATGCCCTCTACAATTACAGCAGCGATTTCATTTCCTTCTACTGCAAAATGCTTTTCCAGGGAATCCACATCGTTGAAAGGCAGGAACTGAATATTGTTGGTTGCATTTACTGGAGCTACGATGGCAGGGTTGTCGGTTGCCGCAACCGCCAATGAAGTTCTTCCGTGAAATGCCTTTTTAAAAGCAACAATTTTTTTTCTGCCGGTATGGAAGGAGGCCAGCTTGAGGGCATTCTCATTGGCTTCTGCTCCAGAGTTGCAGAGAAACAGGTCATATTCGGGCTTGCCAGACAATTCACCCAATTTGAGGGCAAGGGCTTCCTGCAAGGGTATCTTGATGGAGTTAGAATAGAAGGCAATTTTGTGCAATTGTTCTTCGATCCTTTTTACCCAGTGTGGATGGGTATGGCCAATGCTGATGACGGCATGGCCTCCATAAAGATCCATGTATTCGTTGTCCTGGTCATCCCATACCCTCGAGCCCAGGGCTTTGGTGATGGTGATATCGTTGAGTGGGTATACGTCAAAAAGTTTCATGATGTCTGATTTTAGGGTAGCATGTTAAAATGCAAGGGGTTTAAGGTGAAGGCCTGTAGTCTGTTCCCAACCCATCATGATGTTCATGTTCTGCACTGCTTGTCCGCTGGCTCCTTTCAAAAGATTATCGATGACACTGTGCACCACTGCTCTGTTTCCTTCTTTTTCAATATGAAGGAGACATTTGTTGGTATTGACTACTTGTTTGAGGGAGATGGGTTGTTCGGAAATGATGGTGAAGGGTTGGTCCTGATAAAATTCTTTGTAAAGGCTGTTCAGTGCCTTGAGGTCAAGCGCTGTTTCAATGGTTGATGAAACAAAAATCCCCCTTGTAAAATCTCCTCTCCAGGGAACAAAATGAACAGCTGCAGCATCGTTTTTTTGCAGTTGAGAAAGGGATTGGTGTATTTCTGCAACATGCTGATGGGTCAATGTTTTATAAGCCTGGATGTTGTTGGCTCTCCAGCTGAAATGACTGGTTGCCGTCAAGGATTGGCCCGCTCCAGTGGATCCTGTGATGCCGGTGGTGTACACATTGTTCAAGATACCAGCTTGCGCCAAGGGCAATAAACCCAGTTGTATGGCTGTGGCAAAACAGCCCGGATTGGCAATATGATGCGCCTGGAGGATGGCATCATGGTTCAACTCGGGCAAGCCATAGACAAAATCCCTGTTGAATTGTTTGGCATTTTTTTCAAGACGAAAATCATTGGCCAGGTCGATGATGCGGATAGACGGGTCTATTGAATTTTCTTGTAAAAATTTTGTGGACTCGCCATGGCCCAGGCAAAGAAAGAGTATCTCAATGTCATGATCTATTTCATGGGTGAATTGAAGATCGGTCGATCCGAGCAGGTCCTGGTGTACCTGATGGATGGGATTGCCGGCATTGCTCTTGCTGTGAACGAAGGCAATCTCCGCCAACGGATGCAGGAGCAGCAGGCGGATCAATTCACCGCCGGTATACCCTGCTCCACCGATGATGCCTATCCTGATACCCTTGTGCATAAAAGATTTTTTATTGGTTTTTATTTTCTTGTTGGACTGCATTCCAGATGATGGTCTGGTTGCCGAAAATCTTGCTGAAGCCTCTCACATCCTCGCCGGTGAAACCGGAATTCATTTCGCCATATTTGCCAAATTTGCTGTTCATCAGGTCAAAAGATGATTCGATGCCGATGATCTGGAAGCGATAGGTCATGAGTTGGACAAATACTTTTCCAGAAACATTTTGCTGTGAATGTTCCAGGAAAGCTTCAATGTCGCGCATGACAGGATCCAGGATCTGGCCTTCATGCAACCAGTTGCCATAAAATTGAGAGAGTGTATCCTTCCACTGCAATTGCCATTTGGTCAAAACATGTTTTTCCAATGCGTGGTGCGCTTTCAGGATCACCATGGGTGCTGCTGCCTCAAATCCAACCCTTCCTTTGATGCCAATGATGGTGTCTCCCACATGAATATCTCTTCCGATACCGAAGGGTCCGGCCAACGTCTGTAAATATTGTATGGCTTGTGATGGGTGCTCAAATTTTTTATCATTGACACTGTTCAGTTCTCCTTTTTCAAAACCAAGGACTGCTTCTTCTGCATCCTGTTTGGTCACTTGCGTTGGCCAGGCGGATTCAGGCAACATGCCTTTGGAGGAAAGGGTTTCTTTTCCACCCACACTGGTGCCCCAAAGTCCTTTGTTGATCGAATAAAGCGCTTTTTCAGCATTCATGTTCACCCCTTTGTCCTGCAGGTATTGAATCTCCTGCTCACGACTCAACTTCAGGTCACGGATGGGGGTGATGATCTCCACACCAGGTATCATGATATGAAATACCATGTCGAACCTTACCTGGTCGTTTCCTGCACCGGTACTTCCATGGGCCACAGCATCTGCACCCAGTTTTTGAACATGTTCTGCAATGTGAATGGCCTGGCTCAATCGTTCCGCACTGACGCTCAGGGGATAAGTATTGTTTTTGAGAACGTTGCCATAAACCAGGTAGCGGATGATGCGGTCATAATAGGTTTTAACGGCATTCACGGTTGTATGGGATGCAACCCCCAACTTGTGCGCATGTTCTTCAATTTTGGCGAGTTCATCATCTGAAAATCCACCAGTATTGACAATGATGCTGTGAACCTCGTATCCTTTGTCTTCTGAAAGATATTTCACACAGAAGGTGGTGTCCAATCCTCCGCTGAAACCCAATACAATTTTTTTTGACATATCTTTTTGCTTTATATGTTGATGAACCCTGAGAAAAAGGATTTAATGATCTTGGATTTGCCCTCATCCTTTTTCAGGAAAGGTTTGAGCAGGCGCCACTCTTTGATTTTGAAAAGTCTTTCGAAACCTTTTGAGTTTTCTTCGAAATACTGTTTGGTTTCTTCTGGTTTGTAATGGTCTTTGGGATCGAACAACATGGCAGTGCACATGCAGTTTTTTCTTTCTTTGCTCATTAGGATCTCATAGTTTATGCAGCTCTTACAGCCTGCCCAGAATGCTTCATCCTGGGTCAGTTCAGAATAGGTGACAGGCTCGTATCCCAAGTCTGAATTGATTTTCATCACGGCAAGTCCAGTGGTAAGACCGAATATCTTGGCATCTGGATATTTTGTCCTGCTGAGTTCAAATATTTTTTTCTTGATCATTTTGGCCAAGCCGCTCTTTCTCAGTGTAGGTTTTACGATGAGCCCCGAGTTGGCTACATACTCACCATGGCTCCAGGTTTCGATATAACAAAACCCTGCCCATTCTCCCGTGCGGGTAAGGGCCACCACCGCCTTGCCTTCTTCCATTTTTTGACGGATATAATCCGGACTTCTTTTTGCAATGCCCGTGCCCCTGGCCTTGGCAGATTCTTCCATTTCAAGACAGATCTCTTCTGCATACCTGAAGTGAGAGGCATCTGCTATGATGATATCGAATTCCTGTTTTTGTGCTTGGTCCATTTTGGGAGATTGAAAACATTAATTGGGCCGGATGAACACCTGAGGTGATCTTCCGGTCATGCGACTTCGTCGAAATGCTGGGGGGTGGTATCTATCAACGTCGTACCAAAAATGGAACCGGTCGGCTTAAAAAAACTGTTCCGTTAGGCACAGTAAAAACCCAACGCATGGAAACGGCAGGAAGCGTTTCTGCTATTGATGAGGAGGTCAGGTTTTTTTTCATTTTTCTTGTTCTGTCTGGTAAGTATGAAAAATTAGACTACAAATAAACTGAATTTTCCAGAATAACTGGTCAAAATCACCCGATAATTTGTGCTGGCGGGTCTAGGAGAGCAGTTGGGAAGCACTGTGTATGGCATTCCCCATTTCCAGGATCAGCGAATCATCCTTTTCGATGGCATTGCCCACCACAATGATGTCAGCACCGGCACTTGCGCTTTTGAAAGCCTGTTCAGCATCCCGTATTCCGCCTCCAACGATCAGCGGGATGCTGATGTGTTGAGAGACGGATTGGATCATGGACGTCGTAATAGGGTTTTTCGCACCACTTCCGGCGTCCATGTATATCAGTTTCATGCCCAGCATTTCACCAGCCATGGCCGTACAGACGGCTATTTCATTTTTGTCGCTCGGAATCGGAGATGCATTGCTGATATATGAAACGGTGGTTGGGGCACCACCATCGATGACCATGTAACCGGTTGACATGATTTCCAATCCGCTATTGCGAACAAGGGGGGCAGAAATTACATGTTGTCCGATAAGCAGTTCCGGGTTTCTGCCTGAGATAAGAGACAAATAAAGCAGCGCATCGGCCGCAGGGGTGACTTGTGAGGGACTGCCCGGGAAAAGAACCACAGGAATGGAGGATTCTTTTTTGATAAGGGTTACCAGGCTTTCCATTTGTTCGCTCACTACCAAGCTGCCCCCAACCAAGATTAGGTCTACAGAAGCCTTGTTGCATTGATCCAATAGGTGTCCTACTTGCTCCTGACGGATTTTGTCAGGGTCAACCAAAACCGCGAAAGATTTTGATTGTTCTTTCTTGCGTTTCAGGATGCTATTGTAAACGGTTGTGTTCATCAGGAGGCTTCAGTTGCAAAAGTGCGAAAAACTTTTCTATAATCGCAGGAAACTAGTGAGTTGAAGAACATGATTGTTGGCAAAGGCTTTTCCTCTTCCTTCGATATGCTGTAACATGTATCCCATTTCAATATCCAGGATGGAGGAGAGTCGCCATCCTCCGCCAACAGAAGTTCTGGATTGGTCAAACAACTTCCCATTCGCAAATGTGCTACCGATCACATTAAAAAAGAATTCATTTTGGATGACCCAGTAGGGACCATTTGTAAGCTTGCCCTTTTGTGTGAACCCGGAAGCATATCGGTTGAAGTACCGGAGCCTTGTGTTGAATTTGCCGTCTTTTTTCTTCAATTCATTTCCTTCTGCATAGATGGTTGGGATGGTGCGCTCTTCCAGTCGGATACGGTGTTGCAATGAATTCACACGAAGGGGTTGATTCAACAACCACTGTTGCCAAGCCCTGTTGTCGGCTACCATGTCTTCAACTCCCGCTACTCTTTTGTGGTTGTTGACCAGCGCCAGTCCAAATGAAAGAGAAGATTTTTTATTGAGGGGGAATAACAATCCTGGCCTGATGATGGTTGTCTCTATCTCACTCCATTGATCAGCTGATCGTATTTGTGCATCAAAGATGATGTTCGCCGATGAATTGATCTTGATCGTACTGACCAATGCACTCCATCCACTGAACTTGGAAACCTGTGCCTGTACTAGATTTGAGCTGACGATGATAATAGAAACAAAACAAAATTTATAGCAGAATTTCAAGTTCATGTTTTTCGATGTTGCAAATCTAAATATTGTTTGTTCCCTTAACATGATTTTAATCATCTTTTGTTCTTTATCGGATGTCTTTCTTTGTTATTGAATTTCTAGTATCCTGCCAAAATTTTTTTTGCATACAGGGTGAATAAAACGCCAAAACCTTTGCAGAAGCGGATTGCTGTGGGTTATCAACAGGGTGTTGATATTTAGGGGTTTGCCATGCCGCAAGGGGGGGATATTTTCGTACTCTGCCTCTTTGCGTTTTTAAGGTAGAATTTATACAAACTTAACATACAGGACTAATGGCCAACAAGACTAAAAACACTGCATCCAGCCAGGGGCTGAAATTCAGCAGACATTTTACTTCCAACGAAGTGAGTGTGTATGAAATGTTCGATTATGATTACCGGACCTCGGTGATCCGCAACCCCAGTGGTGAGGTTGTATTTGAAATGAACAATGTAGAGGTTCCCAAGCAGTGGAGCCAGATTGCCACAGACATCCTGGCACAAAAATATTTCAGGAAAGCCGGCGTTCCCCAGCCGGATGGTTCCTTGGGAAGGGAAACATCTGCCAAGCAGGTGGCCCACCGCATGGCCAACTGCTGGAGGGTATGGGGTGAGCGTTATGGATATTTTGCTTCATCCGACGATGCACAGGTCTTCTACGAAGAGCTGGTTTATTGTATCCTCAACCAGGCCTGTGTGCCCAACTCTCCCCAGTGGTTCAATACCGGTCTCCATGAGAGCTATGGTATCAAGGGAAAACCACAGGGCCATTATTATGTTGACCAAACAGACGGTCAGCTGAAAAAATCAACTTCCGCTTACGAGCGTCCCCAGCCCCATGCCTGCTTCATCCTCAGTGTTGACGATGACCTGGTGAACGAGGGGGGTATCATGGACCTTTGGGTGCGTGAGGCCAGGATCTTCAAATATGGATCCGGCGTAGGAACCAATTTCTCCAACCTCCGTGGCGAAGGTGAAAAACTGAGCGGTGGTGGTACTTCTTCAGGATTGATGAGCTTCCTGAAGATCGGTGACCGTGCTGCCGGTGCAATCAAAAGCGGAGGTACCACCCGTCGTGCCGCCAAAATGGTATGTCTGGACCTGGACCATCCGGAGATCGAGACTTTCATCGACTGGAAAGTAGAGGAAGAAAAGAAAGTGGCTGCCTTGATTGCTGCAGGTTACTCCAGCGATTATGAGGGAGAGGCCTATCGCACAGTAAGCGGACAAAACTCCAACAACTCTGTTAGGATCCCCAATGCCTTCTTTGAAAAATTGGCAAAGGGGGAAGATTGGGAATTGACCGGAAGAATGGATGGAAGGGTGATGAAAAAAGTCTCCTCCAAGGCTTTGTGGGACAAGATCGCTTATGCTGCATGGCGTTGTGCTGATCCCGGAACCCAATATGATACTACGATCAACGAGTGGCATACCTGTCCCCAAGGCGGCCCCATCAGGGCTTCTAACCCTTGTAGCGAGTACATGTTCCTCGACAATACCGCTTGTAACCTGGCCTCCGCCAACCTCAGGAAGTTTTTCAATGAAGATGACAATTCATTTGACGTAAAAGGCTTTGAGTATACCGTAAGGTTGTGGACCACTGTACTGGAGGTCTCCGTTCTCATGGCGCAGTTCCCCAGCAAGGAAGTAGCGCAGCTGAGCTATGATTACCGCACCCTTGGTTTGGGTTATGCCAACCTCGGTAGCATGCTGATGGTGAGCGGCATTCCTTATGACAGCGACGAAGCAAGAGGCATAGCCGGCGCCATCACTGCGATCATGACCGGTATATCCTACAAAACTTCAGCTGAGATTGCCAAGATCCACGGTCCCTTCCCCCGCTTCAAAGAGAACAGGGAAGACATGCTCAGGGTTATGCGCAACCACCGTGCCGCTGCCTACGATGCAGAAGGCGCTTATGTGGGATTGAGCATCAAGCCTCAGGGAATCAAAGCCAAGGATTGTCCTGATTACCTTTTGAACGCAGCCTGCAAGGCATGGGACGATGCTGTAGAGTTGGGTGAGAAATATGGTTACCGCAATGCGCAGACTACTGTTATCGCTCCTACTGGTACAATAGGACTCGTGATGGATTGCGATACAACCGGTGTTGAGCCTGATTTTGCTTTGGTGAAGTTCAAGAAGCTTTCCGGTGGTGGTTATTTCAAGATCATCAACCAGTCCGTTCCCCAAGCCCTTGCCAACCTGAAATATTCTGCTGCTGAGCAGGATGCCATCATCAAGTATGCAGTAGGTGCTGCCTCCTTTGCGGGTGCGCCTTTCATCAACCACCAGACGCTGAGTGAAAAAGGATTCATCGCAGAAGAGATCCAAAAACTTGATGCAGCGGTGTTGTCAGCATTTGAGATCGGATTCGTATTCAATGTCTATACGCTGGGTGAAGAGTGTCTGCAACGCCTTGGATTCAAACCAGAGCAATATTTCAACTTCGAGTGGAACATGCTCCAGGCACTTGGATTCACCGGTGCACAGATTGATGCTGCCAACGACTATGTCTGCGGTACCATGACCATCGAGGGCGCTCCACACCTGAAGCCTGAACACTATCCTGTATTTGATTGTGCCAACAAATGTGGCAAGAAAGGAGAGCGTTATATCCATGCACACGGACATATCCGCATGATGGGTGCAACACAGCCTTTCATCAGCGGTGCCATCTCCAAGACCATCAACCTCCCCAATGAAGCCAGCATCGATGAGATTGCAGATTGCTACATGCTCAGCTGGGAACTGGGGCTCAAGGCCTGTGCTTTGTACCGCGATGGTTCCAAGCTCAGCCAGCCGCTTAGCAACAAGAGCGACAGCAAAGCTACTGAGGAAGAATCCAAAGAGGAAGAAGCATCAGCTACAGCAGGAGACAGTCCCTTTATTGACGTAAGCAAGCTTACCGTTGATGAGTTGCTCAATGAACTCAACAAGCGGATGCAGGCTTCCCCTGATACCAAATTGAAGCGCCAGCTCTCCAGGATCGTAGAACGCAAAGCGTTGCCTACCAAGCGCAGGGGCTTCACACAAAAAGCCAAGATCAACGGACAGGCCATCTTCCTCCGTACCGGTGAATATGGTGACAATACCCTTGGTGAGATCTTCATCGATCTTGCAAAAGAAGGTTCAACCCTTCGCAGCCTCATGAACTGTTTCGCGATTGCGGTATCTGTAGGTCTCCAATATGGTGTTCCTCTTGAAGAATTTGTAGAGAAGTTTGTCTTCACCAAGTTTGAACCTGCAGGAATGGTAGACCATCCGAACATCAAGTCTACTACCTCTATTGTTGACTTTGTGTTCCGCTGCCTGGCATACGAGTACCTTGACAGAACAGATCTCGTTCATGTATTGGACAGGCCAGAAGTGATGAATACCGGTAATGACGAATGGGATGATGCGGGTCCTGAACTTTCTGATGTAAGAGTGGTCGCCACCACACCTGCAGCAGCTCCTGCTCCCAAAGCCAGCAAGGCCCCCGTGGCAGTGAAGGCAGAGAACAGCACACAGGAATACATGAAGAGCATGCAGAGTGATGCGCCGGCTTGTAATACCTGTGGACATATCACCGTCAGAAGCGGCACCTGTTACAAATGTCTCAATTGTGGTAACAGCATGGGATGCAGCTAATCGGTAGGTGTGAAAATCAACATAAGCTATAACAAAGGAAAGGTACTGCAGGCACTGCGGTACCATTTCTTTTCCAGGAGAGAGATCAAGCTGATGATGATTCTTGTCAATGTTTTTGCGCTGTTGGCAGGTGTTCTCTACGGTTTGAAACTCATTCAGCCCTTGCCCTTTTTGATGAGTTCTGTTTTATGGTTGTCGATGATGGGGGCCTATTGGATTTGGTTGCCCGCTTTGATTTACCAGAAAAGCAAAACCTTCAGGGACAACTTTGAAGTGACCATCTCGCCCCAACATTTTTTTATTCAAACGTCCAATGGTACCCAAAGCTGGGCCTGGCGGGAATTCAGCAGTTATTATGAAACGCCCGGATTCTTCCACCTTTATTTTGATAACAAAAGTTTTTTTCTGATTCCCAAGGACGCTTTACAGGGGCAGGAAGAGTTGGATGAAGCAAGAGAGATTTTCCGCACCCATATCAGCAAGGCTTAGATGATATTTTTTCTCATTTCATAGTGCGGAATGGTCACCTCAATGAATTCATTCCCATCCGCTTTGTATCCTAATTTTTCATAAAATCCCTGGGCTGTTTTCCTGGCATTCATGATCATGCTCTTGAAGCCTGCATCACGGGCAACGTTTTCTGCAAAGTGCATCAGGGCTGCTCCAATTCCATTGCGTTGCATTTTTTCGTGCACAGCCATTTGTCGAAGTTTACAGGTTTCCTCTGATACCTTGGTAAGGATGCAACAGGCAACCAACTGATCATCCTCAAAGGCACCCAATAGGATATCGTCTTTCTCTTTGGCCAGGTCCTCTTCGTTGAAGGAAAGTCCCAATGGCTTTCTTAGAATTTCCATTCGGAGTGCAATCATTTCCTGGTACTCGGGGGATCCGTAATCGATGAATCTCAACGCCATGTTTCAAGTTAATAAAAATCCAGAAGTTAAACCAATCGTTCGTTGAACAAACCGGCGAATATTTTTTAAAAATATTTTTCATACGGTTTCTTTTCAACCATTGATTATCAAGGAGATGTAATATTGTTTTGTTTAAAAATAAATGCTGATAAATTCATCGGAAAAATTGTTTTTCTCGCAAATAGTTTATTTTTGCCCCCATTAAACCAAAAAATACAATCATGTCAGACATTGCAACAAGAGTAAAGAAAATTATTGTTGACAAACTCGGTGTTGATGAGAACGAAGTGACCCCAGAGGCTTCTTTCACCAATGACCTCGGTGCTGATTCCC
>Ga0315907_10007555_pt1 | contig 11314 bp, 4 predicted proteins | sample LakEriMetagenome_3_FD_203525 | JGI IMG/M metagenome (GOLD analysis project Ga0315907, IMG submission 203525) | Freshwater fungal communities from buoy surface, Lake Erie, Ohio, United States - Buoy 12 MA123 | ecosystem: Environmental > Aquatic > Freshwater > Lake > Lake biofilm | place: USA...
GTTGCGATCAGCCATGACGTAGCAAAAAGGATCTGAATGTTCAAGTTTTAATCTGAAAAGCTTTTCTTTGGCAAACAATTCCAAAGACTCAAAAGTTTCACGGATCAGTTCTAGTATATCAAAACTACGTAGGTCAAGGGGTATTCTTTCTAATTCAAGTTTAGTCAGTTGGTCGAGGTCATCGAGGATGTGCGTCATGCGCTCTGTTGACTTGGCGGCGCGCTCGAGGAAAGTTTTTAATATTTGAGGATCCTCCATTCCACCATCAAGCAGGGAATCAATATATCCTTGAATGGAAAAAACAGGCGTTTTGAGTTCGTGAGCAAGGTTTCCAAGAAACTCTTTTCGAAAGGCAGCTTGTTCTTGAAGTTTTTCTATTTCTTGGTTTCTTTTTTGTTTCCATTCTTGCACATCCTTTTCTCCTTGCGCTACCAATTGGTCAATGCCCTTTTCTTGACGATTTGCAGCATCTGAGTTTTGGATACTACGGTAAATCAAGCTCATTCGATAGTGGAGAAAACGCTTGATAATATAGTAGAAGATTGTATATGCAAAAATCCCGCTGACCAACGGGATTAAAAAAATAAGCGTGGCGCTTAAGGTCACAAATTGCAGATGTACAAAAAGTGTAAAAAGAAAACTCAGGACGTAGAAAAGAATACTTCCACTGAGGATTAAAATACTAGGTCTTGATCTGCTCACTTTTCGTTAAAGGTATATCCGACACCTTTTATAGTACGAATATACGCATCTCCGAGTTTTTCTCGCAATTTTCTGATATGAACATCGATTGTACGTTCACCAACGATTGTATCATTTCCCCACACCACTGCAAGGATTTGATCGCGATTGAATACCTTTCCCGGCCGAGAGGCCAATAACTCGAGCAATTCAAATTCCTTTTTAGGCAATTGAAGTTCTTTACCTTCTAATTCTACCACAAAGCGATCGCGGTCAATAGTGATTTTATCAGATCCTTCTTGGATATTTTTGTTTTTTGTTCTTCTGAGCAACGACTCAATTTTACTGATCAATAATCTTGGTCTGATGGGTTTGTTGATGTAGTCGTCGGCACCTGCCTCGAAACCTGCAATTTGAGCGTAGTCCTCTGTGCGAGCAGTTAAAAAGGCGATGATTGGCTGAACCATATTGAGGTCTTTACGGATGACTTGGCAAGTTTCAATACCATCCATTTTCGGCATCATGACATCTAAAAGAATCAACGATGGATTAATTTGCTGTACCAACCGAAGCGCTTCCATACCATTGCTTGCGGTGAATACTTTGTATCCTTCTTTGCGCACATTATAGGATAAAAACTCCAAGATATCTGGCTCGTCGTCTACGATCAGTATCGTATGTCCTTTCGTATTTTCCATCGTGTCTTTTTAAAAAAAGAGGGGACCTAAGCCCCCTCAAGATAAAAGGCATTTATTATTTGCGAATCATTAAGCGTTTAACGCCTACTAGATTTGCACTTATGATTTGTATGGCATAGCTACCTGAAGCAAGCTCAGCAACACTAATAGGAAGCGCTTGTGAACCGATTTCATTAATGGCTTGTGCAAATACTACACGACCCATTGCATCTAAAATTGTAACTGAAGCTGCTGTGTTGTTTTCAAAAGAAATCAACACTTGTTCATTTGCTGGGTTTGGATAAACTTCAAAACTCATGCTGTTGTTTTCTTCAATTCCTACTTCAATAGAAATTTCAAAAGCTACAGTATCTGTACAATTGCCATTGATGGCAGTTAATACAGCAGTGTAAGAACCATTTGCAGCATAAGCGTGTGCAGGTGCACTTGCTGATGAGTTAGTGAAATCACCAAAATCCCAAGAGTAAGAAGTTGCGCCTGTAGAAGTATTTGTAAAGGTCACTACGTTTCCAGCCGTAGTAAATGATCCTGCTGCAGAAGGTGCAGCAGTGAATGTAATATTAGTAGTAGCTGACTGACCAACACCGTCACAAGCATTTGCGTTAGTTACAGTAACATATAATGCTGCAGTTGCAGTTACTTGAATCGATTGAGTTGTATCTCCAGTAGACCACAAATAAGAATCAGCCGCTGATGAAGTAACCGTTACGACATCACCAGTGCACGCTTGTGTACTTGTTGCGCTGATAGTTGGAGCAGGAGCGTTAGAAACGTTCACAGAAATTGGAGCAGACGTACTTGTACAACCATTTGCATCGCTTACAGTAACTGAATAGTTTCCGGTTGTTGCCACAGTAATTGTTGTTGTTGTAGCGTTAGTTGACCAAACATTTCCTGATGCTGCACTCGAAGTTAAGTTTACTGAACCACCCGTACAAAAAGAAGTTGAGCCGTTTGCTGTAATAACTGGTGTTGCAGGTAAAGCATTTACAACAATAGTAATTGCAGCTCGCATACTTTCGTCATTTCCTGCATTTGCTTGAGAAACGTAGTAAGTGTAGGTTCCTGCAGTTGTTGTGCTCGGTACTGGAGCAGTTGTGGTGTACGTTCCTCCTGTAGCTTGTGTATACCAACGAAGCGAATTTCCGGCTAATGCCGTTGCAGTAAGCGCAGTTGCAGTTGCACCTTGGCAGTAAGTATAACTTGTTGTAGCAACAACAGGTGTAGCAATGGAGTAAAATTTAGTATTCATAAAATTACCATTATTGGCAGCAATTGAACTGACAGCCAAGCGTGCATCCGGCGTAGATCCGAGTGCAGCGAAAGCATTGACCCAATTTATTTGAGAAAGGGTGAAAGTGGTATCATTACCATCTAGCCCCATGAATGAAAGGTAGAATGCTGCAGTTGATGCTGCGCCTCCTGAAGTGCCAGCATTAAAAATTGTATACGTATTTGGATTGAAGTTACTTAAGGTATTGTGTGCAAAAACTAAGGAATCCCCATTGACATTATTGACGACTGGTGTACCTTCAATAGATAATCCTTTTTCCCAACCTGTAATTAGTGTGTTAAAAACAGAAGTGGATGTGTTTCTGCGTAATCTGAACGCCTTTTCAAATTTCTCACCAACAGGTAATGCAGTTGTGCCATTTCCTCTAGGACCAATGATAGTACCATTTGAAAATATCGGCATTGTTTTTGGCTGTGCAGCAGAGCCCGTAGCATCATTATCTGACTCAAAACAATTTGAATCACCCGCAGCATCGGACATATCCTTGTCGCGAATAGAAAGGAAAAATTGTACTTTTCCTCGGTACCCAAAGTCAGTATCAAAGTCGTCATCAATTCCGCGGTAAGCAATCAAGTGCTTACAATTAACTGTTCCACCGAACCATTCAAATGAGTCATCTCCAGAAAAAGATACTTGAACGTAATCTACGGTTGTTAAATTACCCGCTGATCCAAAAGTAATGCCATTGATTTCTTTGTTTGGCTCCAATGCAATTCCAGCAAATTCTATTCGGACATAACGCAATACTCCAGAGTTATCGTTGTCAAAGTTTCCACCAAATTGAGAATCTGTTGTCGGTACAATACCTTCAATGTTGGCAACACCACCAGGTTGGTTGTTTTTAGCCAAGCCAAGCAATACCAAACCACCCCAGTCTCCTTCGCTGCGCGCACCAACGGCCTCGTTAGAAGTAAAAATAATTGGGTTTGCTGCTGTGCCGTCAGCCATGATTTTGGCACCACGTGTAATGATCAAAGATCCTTGTGTCAATTTATCACCGCGAATGATCGTTCCTGGAGCAATTGTAAGCGTGGCGTTATTTTTTACATAAACTTTGTTCATCAACTTCACAACACCACTCCAGGTTGTATTGGAAGTAATGTCTGCAGAAACAGTAGTTACAGTTGCTGGATAAGCTGTGTTTTCAGGATCAAAGTTTGCCCAACCAGACGTCCAGTCCGTAGCAGGGGTATTGTCGGTTACTGGAAATGCACCACGGTATGCCGTTGGTGTCCAGAAAGCATCCTGAGCAAAGGCAGAGGCACCAATGCAAAGGGCAGTCATTAAATTGTAAATCTTTTTCATCTTTTAAATTTTATACGATACAAAGTTCTTGCGATTGCTTTCTGCTTAAGTTATAGGATACTTAAATGTTCTTTAAATCTGTGTTAAGGAAAGTATGTAATTCGTTAACATTGCCCCCTTAGAATTTATATTTAAAGTTTAGGGTAATGGTTTGACCAAAAGTGATTTCTTGCCAAGCGCTGTCTACACCTTTGTCATAGCGCTTGTTTTTGTTGATATCTTGAAAGAAGATGAGATCTTGCGCAAGGAGGTCAGCACAGTTCAATTTGAGTTCATATTTGTTATTCCAAGTTTTTCCGATTTGAAGATCTAGTACGTGGCGACCATTTTCCCAAACACTTGGCTCTTGAACACTTCCGGTAATTGAAATCCGCTGTCCAACGTAATTGTATGAGAAGTTGCACACGAATTCTTTGGGGCTTTCGTAAAATAACCCTACGTTGAGAATATATGGTGATTGTCCTTGTAATGGTCGATTACCGTCGGAATATTCTTCTAGTCCTGCAATATCAGATACATCAGCATCAGAACGAATATAAGATGCATTGGTATAAAAGGTTGTCCTTGTAAAAATAGAGTTAGAATCAGTAGGAGTGACCCAACCTAAATTCATGCGATATTCTAATTCTGCTCCATAGCTCGAAGCTTTTTCTATGTTGTTATAATAGAGCTCTTGTTGTCCTGAAGTACCTGTGCGTAATAACAATTCAATCGGATTATCAAATGTTTTATAGAATCCTGATACACTAATAATTTGACCTTTGCCAGGAAAAAATTCTAAACGCGAATCATAATTGTTTATCGTTGCACGCTGCAAATTAGGATTGCCCGAGACAAGGTTATCATTTAAAAAGTTGTAAAACACAAAGGGTGCTAATTCTCTGAATTCAGGGCGGCTAACTGTTCGGGCGGCACTAGCCCTCCACTGAAAACGTTCTGTGAATTTGTAAGTAAGGTTAATAGATGGAAGAAGATCAATCACTGTTGTGTCCAAGAATTTGTCCACATTTGAACCAAATTCAACATAATGAAATTTCTGTTGATACGATTCAGCGCGCATTCCCGTGACAAATCTTAATTTACTGAACAATCGTGCGTCTATCATTGCATAAGCAGCGTTTAGGAGAGATGATGCATCATAGCTGTCATCAACATTGGTGCCTTCCTCTAATTTGAAACCACCTTGACCTTCTGGTGTTAAGCCTAAATTTTCAGTTGCAAAAATCTGATCTTCAGGTAATAGTAATAAGTTTGAATTGAAAGAAGCAGATCCTGCGGGATCATACTTTGAAAAACCTAAATTTCGGGCTGCAAAATCGCGGCCTCGGTATTGGTGTAAACCACCAAACTTGATTAAGTTTTTGGAATCATCGCCGCCAATTTGCTTGGAAAAATCATAGCGTGCGCTTGCAATATTTTCTGTCATGGTAGACCAAAACATATTACCTGCACCTAAAGTAGTAATGTCGTTATTTTGAACGACAGCAAAATAGGGAAGGGTTGTATCAACTTGTTGGTAAACCATTCGTCTCAAAAAAGGAATCTCTCTTTTCACGTTGCTGTAGCCTGCTGTCCAGTTGAATTTCCAATCATCTTTCCAGTTGTGCTTCCCAATTAGTTGTGTGGTGAGTAAGTTATTTTGTGTATACCAAAAATTTGTCGAACGCTCATTGTACATAGATTCGATATCCATATCGCGCTTACCTTGCCTAATATTCACCTTGTCATCTGACGATACAGAATAAAGTGTTTTCAATTGAATTTCAGCACGTTTACTCAAATCAAACTTTAAATTCAAGAGTGCTGTATTCAAAATTGACTTCGTAAATGAAGAGTCTTTTAGCTCATTTTTTGTAATCACACCGGTTGCTTGCTCTTCGAATTCGCGTCGAGTCACAAAATTGAAATTATTAGAATTTGAATAAGAATACGCAAATACATAGCTCATACTTTTTTTGTCATTGAACTTCAATTTATTTCCCACACTATATTGTAAGCTACCATTTGGTAAAGCAGTAGAGGTATTTGTGGACCAATTAGAAGGAATGAGTTTAGCTAATTCAGCTTTTTGTAAAGAATTTAACGCATTGAATTCAGCTGTTGAAGGTAAGCCATCAGGCAACGCCCTTGCGTTGTTCCCAAACCCAAAAATATCGGTCGAACTACCATTATATGATTTGAAATCTTTCAATGTGGCAATCGTGTTAAAGCCTAAGCCAATTTGAAGATTTTGAAAAGATTCTGAACGTGGCTCAACCGTTTTTATATCAATGACCCCTCCGGCAAATTCACCAGGTAATTCAGGCGTTGCACTTTTCATAATGAAAAGATTTTCCAACATATTGGATGGAAAGATGTCAAATGAAAAGGCTTTGCGGTCACTCTCTGTACTGGGAAGGGATGCGCCATTGATAAGAGCGAAATTATAGCGATCACTAAGTCCTCTTACTACTACAAATTTATTATCCTGCACACTAGCGCCACTTACTCTTTTGAATACCTGAGAAACTCTAGAATCTGGATTTTTTACAATTGTATTTTTATTCATGCCATCAACCACACCAGCTTGATTGATCTGCATTTTAGTGACTTCCATATCACCTTTGTTTTTGTCGCTTTTACCGCCGTTTACACGAATATCATTGGTGGTTTGAGCCCTGGTTTTCATGCCAACAACAATCGGCGAATCTTGCCCTTGACTTACGATAATAAGCTCACTTTTGTAAGATTCAAAACCAGGTGCTTTGACTTCTATTGTATATGAACCTACAGGCACATTGACAAATTTAAATGTGCCGTTTTCAAGGTTTATTATCGCCTTTATTGGCATCGACAATTTGACCGTAAATTCTTTGAGTATTTTCTGGTCTTCATCTTTAACTGTTCCGGTAATTGAACCAGTTTGACCATTGGCAACAGATCCGAAAAGAATAGTGAATAAGGTGACAAAAATTGAGTAAAAAAGCTTCATTGCTGTACGTTATAATTAGTACCGCAAAGGTCATGTAGTATCTTGATGAGTACATTAATGAAATATTAACAAAGCATTAATTACCACCAACACATACTTAACATAGGGTTAACATACAAAGGGTGGCTTTAGCCACCCTTTGTACAATAACTTGAAGAAGATTAAATTTCTTTTATTCGAAAACGATTTTCATCTCAACACGCCTGTTCTTTTGACGTCCTTCAGGTGTCTCGTTGGTAGCAATTGGTTTTGTCTCACCATAAAATAGAGTTATTAATCTTGATCCATCAATACCTTGCGCAACTAAGTAAGCCTTGAGTGCTTCTGCTCGTTTTTTCGATAATGCCATATTGATGTTATCGTCACCGACATTGTCAGTATGGCCTGTAATTTGAAGCTTCCAGGTAGTTTTCTTTTTTAATACTTCAGCCAATTCATTCAATGAAGGTTTAGAGCTCTCAAAGATGATGTCTTTATTTGTTTCAAATTCAAGGTTATCAAATGCCGTTTTTAAAACTTCAATAACGGCTTGTTCCAATACTGGACAACCTTTATTTGATTTCGGACCAGGCGTATTAGGACAATCATCATCTTTATCTAATAATCCATCTTTGTCTGAATCTTTATACGGACATCCTTTGTTAGCTTTTGGCCCAGCAAGTGTCGGACATTCATCATCTTTATCGAGCAATCCATCTGTATCTGTATCCGGCCAAGGACAGCCCTGATTATCTTTTGGTCCAGCAATTTCAGGACATTGATCTATGAAATCGAACAAGCCGTCGGCATCCTTATCAGGACAGCCTTGATTTTCTTTGGGACCTGCATTATCTGGGCAGATATCTTCAGCATCTGTGATACCATCAGCATCTTTATCAGGACAACCTTTGAGCTCAATAACCCCGGCAATAGTAGGGCATGCATCTTCGGAGTCAATAATTTTATCACCATCAGTATCCGGGCAACCTTTATATTCCTTCAGACCTGAAATTGTAGGACAAGCATCTTCACTATCAATGATTTTATCGCCATCGGTATCAGGGCAACCTTTGAATTCTTTGATACCTTTAACGTCAATACATTCATCTTCAGAATCTACAATTCCGTCTCCATCTGTATCAGGACAACCTAAGAATGTCCATGTACCAGGATCATTTTTACATTCATCCATGCGGTCAGATACTTTATCCTTGTCTTTATCTTTTACACGGTGGTATATAATTGGTAAACGTAATCCTGCATAAAAATCTAAACCTTTGATTTCGTTTTTTGCCCGCATTAAATTCATATCATTGAGCCCTAAAATAAGCGGGCCTATTCTTGTAGCCAAGCCATATTTGAAGCCGCTATATTGATTGTATACAAATGGAATATATAGACCAAAATAAGGGCTATCAAAGCTTGGCGTCAGACTAAATTGACTTGACACATGTACTTTGGTATCTTTATTTTTTGGAATCATATTCATCATTGCTGTCATATTTACGTAGAAATACTTCCATAGATGATAGTCAGCCTGTAAACTAAGAGCAGTAGGGGTGCGCATTCGGAAACTTTGAGCAGGTGTTTGAAGAGCAACCCAATCTTGGGTTCCGTTTGAGTTAGATGCTGTAATTAAAGAGTCAATGATGCCGTCGAAAGAAGCTAAATCAGTAGCACTTTCAAAAGTGTGTAGGTCAAATAAATTATTGGTATTGACAACAAAATTCCGGCTTAAACCACCTTTGGTAAATTTCATGCCCCCCATATCTAAAATAGATAGCCCAATGCGCGCCTTGTATTTTGTTTCTTGACGCATCCAAAGATCCGTTTTGCCATCCATATCATACTTGTATTTGGCATAATTTGGTCTCCATTCATAAATAGCGCCAATATCAAGACCAAAACCTTTAGAACCTGGTTTGAGGTAATCTGCAATATTATTGTTATTAATATCGCCGTTGATACCTGCAGTTATGAAATCCCCCACTTCTTTTGAATAGCCGTAATCAAAGGTGCCAGATAACAGTTGCGAAGTATCTTCGTTGACCAAATTGTAACTAAAATCTTCGGAATGCACATAGGCACTTGCAAAACCTAAAAGTAGTTTTGGGGTAATTCCAATTTTCAGAAAATGTTCCTTGTTATCAATGATTACTTGGCTATAATTGAATCCAATTTCGGCCCAAGTCATGTGGTTCACGTTAATTAAATCTTCGTTAATAACTTGATTCCAAAGTGCTGGATATTCTAATCCTTCCTCCGAAAGGACCGCAAGTTTTGGATTCATGTTATCAACATTAGTTATGGAGCGAAAGCGGGCATTCAAGCCAAGCGATCTTTTTTCACCAATATGAAAAGCTAAATTGAATAAATCAAGATTAATATTAATATTGGCGCCAAGTGCAGCTGTACTTTGTGTCGTATAATTGCGTACAATAAAGCGATCTATAAAAGTAGAAGATGGATAAGCCCATGAATTTAAAATTGCAGTATCTGTCAAGGATTTAGACCACCAATATCCTCCATTGCCTTGTTCTTCGCGCATGGCATTTGCATTGAAATACCCAAAATTTTGGTAAGTAAATACATTAACAGCAGGTAGGGTAAGATCAAATTTCACACGACCATCTACAAAACTTGCAGGATTGAGTTGATTTCCAAGCGCACCTGCATAATTACTAGTGATATTTCCAAGATAAGATTGTGACTGTACAATAAGTGTGTTGAACAGAAGAAAGAAAAAGGTTAGGTTTTTCATTGTTTGGTGTATTGAATTAAATAGGATCCTAAAAATGTAGTTATCGAATAAGCATTAGACCCAAAACTTGTTATTTGAACTTGTTCCTCTCCGTGTCTATCTTGTCTGTCAAGGTCTCTACCTAAGTCGTCGAGAAGTTCAATTTGGTTGCCTATGGCATCTAAAAAAACTAGGCAACTTTGTCCGCTAGGATGTTGATAAATTTGACATTGACTCAATTCTTTGAGCGGCAGTGTTTTTTCCCAAATTCTTTGCCCCAATTGATCGTAAGTAAAAATAGAAGTATTCCTTTTAAACATAAACAATGTATTTGCACCGTGTTTGTATGCCGCCAAGAATTCAACGCCATTTGTTACTTGGAATTGCTTTTTGGTGCCATTTTGCAGGATGCTTATAAGACCCTTTTTAACTTGTAGGGCAACTGCAGCGTCATTAGACTTTGCTAAAACATAAGTGCTGTCAACAACTTGCTTAGCAATGACTTTTCTTTTAGACAGATCTATTGATGTGAATTGTTTGTCCGTTAAAATACTTAATTGAGGTTTTCCATTTTTTCTAAAAACATGAAATTCTTTAAGCTGCCCTCCGGCAACAAATTGCTTTATTGTTTGACCACTTTCACTTATTAATTGAACGTTTGCACTGCCATTAGAACAGATAAACTCTCTTTTTCCATTGATGTCATATGCGCAAATTTGTGTGCCTGCTTCATGTGTTAAGCGATAAACAAGTTTACCAGTTTTGTCATAAACCTGTGCTTCGTGCTCAAATTGAACAACTATAAACTGTCCAAATTGAACCAATGAATATAGGTCTTTTATTTCACCACTTGGGTTTTTTTCCCATTTTCTTAAACCATTGATATAGCCCACCAGCTTTTGATTTTCTGTCCGAATGACAACATTTCCCCGATCTGAAAAACTTGCAAAATCAAGTACACGAAAACCTGGATTCATGACGAAGTAGTCACGAATTTTATCTTGATCATTTTCTAGTTGTTCACCTAACCTTTGATAACTTGTAACCACTACATCCTTGCCAAGTAATGTAATTGTTTTTTTCATTTGTGCATCCACCCTTCTTGCCGTTACCTTCTTCGGCATATTTTCGAAAAAACGCACAATTTTAGTCGTGTCTTGTGCGATAGTTTGGTTAAGTTTTGCTGCTGCCAGGGCCTGGTCAAAGAGTTCTTTGTTCGTACTGGCAAAACCATAATTTCCGAAGGTGCCTAAGTGCCAGGTATTTTTACCTTCTTCAATCAGATTACTTATATGTTGATGGTCATAAACTTGTGTTTCTTCGTTGAGTTCTTCCTTGCCGAGAGCCTCGTTCACTACAAGAAGAGGATTTGCATTTTCATTAAAATCAAATATGACTATGCTCGAGCTATCTTTCTTTAGGTGTACAAATCCTGTTTTCATGCAATTAAACCATGGCGTTTTTTCAAATTTTGGATCTAATTGGACAGCATAATTTTTTTCATAGAAGTAATAGCTTGATACAAAGTCGGGTATAGCTTCAGCGAAAATTGCATAGTCGTCTATTTTACGCAATCGTTCGGATGTATTTAGATACTTTTCATAGCGATAGCGTAACTTAGGCTTTACATAAGTATCGGTGACATG
>Ga0315907_10007558_pt1 | contig 11311 bp, 12 predicted proteins | sample LakEriMetagenome_3_FD_203525 | JGI IMG/M metagenome (GOLD analysis project Ga0315907, IMG submission 203525) | Freshwater fungal communities from buoy surface, Lake Erie, Ohio, United States - Buoy 12 MA123 | ecosystem: Environmental > Aquatic > Freshwater > Lake > Lake biofilm | place: USA...
GGAGAGGGCGGTGAACGCCTCCGGCCCGATGATCGGCAGAAGCAGCGTCTTGCCGAACACGAGGTTGAGACCCGTCAGCCCCAGCACGATGAAGGTGGAGGCGGTGAGCCAGTGGGCGAACCGCTCCACCGTCTTGAATCGCAAGACGAACCGGCCCGACGGTCCGCCCTCGATGGGGATGCGGCCGCGGACCATGTAGAACACGACGAGCAGGCCCAGGACGCCGAGGACGGAGACCGCCCCGATCGTCTTGAGCGTGTCGTCGTGGAACGCGCGGAACTCCCGGCCCTGCGGCTGGATGAGCTTGCCGGACTTCTCGTCCGGTATGCTGACCCGGCCGGAGACCTCGCCCCGCAGATAGTTGAGGAGGACGGCGTCGGAGTTGGCCGCGGTGGGCTGCTGGGCCGTGGCCGGCGGCGGCTTGGCCCCGCAGGCGAGCACGACGCCCAGGACGAGGGCGAGGAGCGCGCGGCGGAGGGTGGCGAGGCGGATCATCGGCATGGTCTCCCCGTCAGCTCGCGATCGTTTCCTTGTAGGCCGTCGTCCAGCCCCAGGCGCCCGAGCCGTAGCCCCGCTTCACCACGCGCTCCTTGTAGATGGAGGCGATGATGTCGCCGTCGCCGGCCAGAAGCGCCTTGGTCGAGCACATCTCCGCGCAGAGCGGGAGCTTGCCCTCGGCCAGACGGTTCGAGCCGTACTTGGCATACTCGGCGGGCGTCATGTCCGCCTCCGGGCCGCCGGCGCAGAAGGTGCACTTGTCCATCTTCCCGCGGCTGCCGAAGTTGCCGAGCTGCGGGTACTGGGGCGCACCGAAGGGGCAGGCGTAGAAGCAGTAGCCGCAGCCGATGCACAGGTCCTTGGAGTGCAGGACCACGCCGTCTGCCGTGGTGTAGAAGCAGTCGACCGGGCAGACCGCCGCGCAGGGCGCGTCGGTGCAGTGCATGCACGCCATGGAGATCGACCGCTCGCCGGGCTTGCCGTCGTTGATCGTCACCACGCGCCGCCGGTTGATGCCCCAGGGCACCTCGTGCTCGTTCTTGCAGGCCGTGACGCAGGCGTTGCACTCGATGCAGCGGTCCGCGTCGCAGAGGAACTTCATCCGGGCCATTGTTCGTTACCTCCCCGCTCAGGCCGCCGCTTCGATGCGGCAGAGGGTGACCTTGGTCTCCTGCATCGCCGTCACCGGGTCATAACCGTAGGTGGTCAGCGCGTTCACGCTCTCGCCCAGCACGATCGGGTCGGTGCCGGCGGGATAGGCGGCCCGCTGGCTCTGGCCCTCCCAGTGTCCGGAGAAGTGGAACGGCATGAAGGCGACGCCCGGGCCCACGCGCTCGGTGACGAGCGCCTTCATCCGCGCGCGGCTGCTCGATGCCGGGCCGTACACCCAGACCCAGCCGCCGTCCTTAACCCCGAGCCGCGCCGCGTCCTGCGGGTTGACCTCGACGAACATGTCCTGCTGCAGCTCGGCCAGCCACTTGTTCGACCGGGTCTCCTCGCCGCCGCCCTCGTACTCCACCAGCCGGCCGGAGGTGAGGATGATGGGGAACCGCTCGTGGATCCGGTCGGCCACGTTCCTGGCCTGCAGCGTCTTGCCGGTGTTGGGCACGCGGAAGTCGCGGTTGTCGTCGCGCGTCGGGTACTGGGCCACGAGGTCCGGCCGCGGCGAGTAGATCGGCTCGCGGTGGACCGGGATCGGGTCCGGCAGGGTCCAGGCGTTCGCCCGGGCCTTGGCGTTGCCGAAGGGCGAGCAGCCGCGCTTCAGCGCGACGCGGACGATCCCGCCCGACAGGTCGGTGGTCCAGCTGACGTTGTCCGGGTTCGCCCCGCCGATGCGGCGGATGGTGGCGAGTTCGTCCGCCGTCAGGTCGGCGTCCCAGCCGAGCCGGCGCAGGATGCCGAACGTGAACTCGGGATAGCCGTCCTGGATCTCCGAGCCCTTGGAGTAGGAGCCCTCGGCCAGGAGCGAGACGCCGTTGCGCTCCACGCCGAAGCGGGCACGGAAGGTGCCGCCGCCCTCCATCACGTGCTGCGACGTGTCGTAGAGGATGTGCGTGCCCGGATGCTTGAGTTCGGGCGTGCCCCAGCAGGGCCAGGGCAGGCCGTAGAACTCGCCCTTCAGCGGCCCGCTCGCGGCGCGCAGCGTCGTCTTGTCGAAGTCGCCCTGATGCTTCATGTGCAGCTTCAGGCGCTCCGGCGACTGGCCCGAATAGCCGATCGACCAGGTGGCGCGGTTGATCTCGCGCAGGATGTCCTCGGCCAGCGGCTGGTTGTTCTCGACCTTAATGTTCTTGAACATCTCGTCGCCGAAGCCGAGCTTCTTCGCGAGGCGGTACAGCACCTCGTAGTCGTTCTTCGACTCGAAGATCGGCTTCACGACCTGCTCGCCCCACTGGATCGAGCGGTTGGACGCGGTGCGCGAGCCGTCGCACTCGAACTGGGTGCAGATCGGCAGCAGATAGGTGCCGTTCTTCCGGTTCGACACGGCCGCGAAGGTGGTCGGGTGCGGGTCAGCGACGACCATCAGCTCGAGCGCCTCGAGGCCCTTCCGCATCTCGGGCATGCGGGTCACGGTGTTGCCGCCGTGGCCGAAGCACATGAAGGCCTTGACGTTGTCCTGCTGGTCGACCGAGCCCTTGTCGAGGGTCGCGGCATCGAACCACCGGGTGGTGGGGATGCCCTTCTCCTCCATCATCTTCTTGTCGACGAACCGCGACAGCAGATAGTCGTAAGGCACGTTCCAGACGCGGGCGAAGTGGCGCCACGCGCCCTCGGCGAGGCCGTAGTAGGCCGGCAGCGTCGTCACGTCGAGGCCGAGGTCCGTCGCCCCCTGCACGTTGCAGTGGCCACGGAAGATGTTCGCCCCGCCGCCCTCGATGCCGATGTTGCCGAGCGCCAGCTGCAGGATCGACAGCGCGCGCACGTTGGCCGTGCCCACCGTCTTCTGCGTCACGCCCATGCACCAGATCAGCGTGCCGGGCTTGTTCCTCGCGAACAGCTCCGCCGTCTCGCGCATCTGGGCCGGCGACACGCCGGTGACACGCTGGACCTCCTGCGGGTTCCACTTCTTCACCTCGGCGCGGACGTCGTCCATGCCGTAGACGCGCTGGGCGATGTAGGCCTTGTCCTCCCAGCCGTTCTCGAAGATGTGCCAGAGCAGGCCCCACATGAACGGGATGTCCGTGCCCGGGCGGATGCGGACGTAGTGGGTGGCGTGCGCGGCGGTGCGGGTGTAGCGCGGGTCGACGACGATCAGCGGCGCGCGGTTCAGTTCCTTGCCGAGCAGCACGTGCTGCAGCGACACGGGATGCGCCTCGGCGGGGTTGCCGCCGACGATCATGATCGCCTTGGAATTGTGGATGTCGTTGTAGGAGTTGGTCATCGCGCCATACCCCCACGTGTTCGCGACGCCCGCGACCGTGGTGGAATGGCAGATGCGCGCCTGATGGTCGACGTTGTTGGTCCCCCAGAACGCCGCCATCTTGCGATAGAGATAGGCACCCTCGTTCGAGAACTTGGCGGAACCGAGCCAGAACACCGCGTCGGGGCCGGACTTCTGCCGGATCTCCGCCAGCTTGTTGCCGATCTCCTCGATCGCGACGTCCCAGCTGATCCGGCGCCATTCGCCGTTGACCAGCTTCATCGGGTACTTCAGGCGGCGGTCGCCGTGGACCAGCTCGCGCACCGACGCGCCCTTGGCGCAGTGGGTGCCGATGTTGATCGGGCTGTCCCAGGCCGGCTCCTGGCCGACCCACACGCCGTTCTGCACCTCGGCCTTGACCGTGCAGCCGACCGAGCAGTGGGTGCAGACGTTGGTCTTGATCTCCACCGGAACGCCCGGCCGCATCGGGCCGGCCTCGGCCTTCCGGACGGTGGAGAGATGCAGCGTGCCCAGCGCGGCGAGACCGCCCGCGGCGACGCCGGACCGCTTCAGGAACCCGCGGCGGTCGATCGTCCCGCCCGCCAGCGAGGCGAGCGCGGTCGAGAGCCGCTGGCGCGAGGCCTGACCTTCCTTGCGCTTGATCAACATCGGACCGGCCCCCCTCAGTAGCGGTTGGTCTTGTAATAGGTCTTCACGTGGTCGGTCTCGCGGTAGCGGGCCTTCGTCCGCTCCGCCCCGGTCTCCCGCGCCTCGGCGGCGGTCGGCGCCGCGACCATCGGCACCACCGCCGCGGCGGCGCCGGCGCCCGTACCGAGCACCTTCAGGAAGTCGCGGCGTTGGACCGCTTCGTTCGTCTGCGACATGACCCTCTCCCTCCCACGCACGGGCGGCGTCCCGCCCGCTCCCGTCATCCGTCGCCGAGCGCGTACGCGTCGCGCTCGACGTCCATCACCACCCGCCCGAAGCGGCCGACCGCGCGGTAGAACCGCGCCGCCTTCGCCGTCTCCAGATCGGAAAAGAACCGCGGTGCCCACGAGGCGACGTGCCGCTCGAAGAAGCGGCGCTGGCGCTCGGGGTCGCTCGGAAAGGCGCCGGTCGCGAGGCCGGCCATCATCTCGCACAGCTGCGCGATGTGGTCCTCCGGCTCGACCACGCCGTCGGCCCGCACGATGCCGAGATCCTGCATCTCGCCCCTGAGGCGGGCCAGCGGCCGCTCGTGCAGGAAGCCGGTCTGGTAGTAGGAGCCGTAGGGCAGCAGCTCGCCGCGCCCGACGCCGACGAACAGATGGTGGAACTCCCGCTCGACCCGGTCCTCGTCGGCCTCGGCCGCCGCCTCGGCGAGGGCGCCCAGCGCCTCCCCGACGGGGGTGTCGTCACCGGTCACGGTCGCGACCTGGCCCAGGAGGTGGGCGGCGGGCGGGCGGGCGAGCAGGGCGCCGAGCAGCGCGTAGCAACGCGCCCGGCCGAGATCGATCGCCTCCGCCGTCCCGTCCCGCACCGCGTCCGCCACGTCCGTCATCCGTGTCCCGCACTCGCCCCGAAAGCGGCCATACCAGTTTTAACCATTGTTTCTGTTAACACATCGATCGGGGGCCCGCAACGGCCGACCCGGATATCAGACCACCGATACAGGCTTTCGTATGTCCTTGTTCTGCATTGAAAAATTTAACCTTATGAAAAGTCTGGTCGCTGCGTGCAACCGAGCGCAATCAGTCCGGCACGGCGCCGCCGTGGCGTCTCTTCCTGGGGACCGCGACGGGCGCTTCCCCGGCCGACGGCAGCGCCGCCGCGACGGGACCGATGTCGGGGGCGGCGGCGGGAACGACGACGACCTCGGCCGGCGGGAGGGCCGGTTCCGCCGGTGGCGAGGGCTCGCTCGCGACGGCCGTGTGCGTCGGCGAAGCGGCGGTCCCGGCCGCGGGGTCAGGCTCGGGGACGGGCTCGGGGTCGGGCTCGGTCCGCCGCATCTCGCCGATCGCGAGATCGACCAGCCGCTTCACGTCGTCCATCGGCAGGAGGCTGCCATAGCCCGGCGCGTTGAAGTCCCAGTCGTAGTCGGCCAGCGTCCGGTAGTTCAGGATGTCCGGATCGCTGGTCCAGAGCTTGCGCAGCGCCGCCGTCCGCAGCGAGGTCGGGACGCCCGGGCGCAGGAAGGGTGTGAAGTCGCTGTCGTTGCCCAGCGTGGCGAGGTCGGGGAGGGTGGAGAGGTCGACGTCGCCAGGCTGATCCGCGACGGCGACCCCCTCTCCCTGTCCCTCCCCCCGGGCGGAGGGACCGCGGCTGGACCCCTCGCCGAAATCATGCCCCTCGGGCCCTTCAGGGGGAGAGGGGGCGGGGGCGAGGGGGTCGGCCGCGGACTCGGCCGGATTTGCGAACGCCTCCCGCCGCGCCTCCACCTTCCGGCGCGACCAGCGGGCGAGGAACCCGCCCTCACTCATCCCTCATCCTCGTCGCCCGCCGGACGGCGCAGGTGCCGCCCCACGGCGAGCGCCTCCGGGTCGGCGCGGTCGCGCTGGCGCTTGTACCGGGTGCGCTCGACGTGGTGGCGCTCGACGAACGCCGCCATCCACGCGCGGATCTCGTCCGGGAGCGGCACCGGCTCCACGATGTCGTCGCCGGTATCGGCGTGGGCGTGGGCCTCGCCGGCGTCGACGGTGGCCAGCAGAAGGTCGAGCCCGCGTTCGCCGTCGTCCTTGCGCAGCACGACGTAGACCGAGGGTGCGGCGCTCTCGAGGTTGTGCCGGTAGGTGTCGGTCTCGCCGGGCCACAGCGTCAGCGTCGCCGGACCGGCGAAGAACCGCTCCACGTCCCCGTCGCGACCGAGCGGCGACCAGCGGTCCACGGGCGGCGCCGCGACCAGCGCGGCGGACGGGACCCAGGCGAAGGGCTGCCAGACGCTCTTCAGCGGCCGCTTGTCGACCACCACGCCGACGGTCCAGGTCTCGGCGCTCATGCCCGCGCCTCGCGCGCCAGCGGCAGGCCGATGATCAGGTTCTGGGGCTTCATGCGCAGCGTCCGGTCGGGCGCCATGGCGAGGGCGAGATAGACGGGCCGGCCGGCGACGCGGGGCAGCATGTCGGCCGGCCGCTCGAACTCCAGGCGGAACAGCGAGAGGATCCGGGCGAGGTCGGCCTGCGGCACCTCCGCCCCGTTCCACATGGCGTTGAGGATGGCGGTCGCGTCGGCGTCGAGGCCGACGTGCCAGCTCCATGTCTCGTCGCGGATCGTCTGCACCGCCTGCACGCCGACGCGGCAGCCGGTGAAGCACAGCACCCAGTCCTCCAGCAGGCGGCAGAAGGCGTCGAGGCCCGGCCGGGTGAAGGACAGGTCGAGGACCATGTCGAACCGGTCGGACCGGCGCCAGTAGCCCGGCCCGTTCTGCTCGTTCAGCACGTCCATCTCCGCACCGCGCAGCGTCGCCCCGCCCTCGGCGAGAAGTTCGCCGAGCGAGCCGAAACCGCCGGTGCGCGACAGCTCGTCCACCGTCTCCGCGTCGGCGGCGAAGATCCCGCCCTCCGCGATGTTCACCCGCTGCTTGCGGAAGAGGATCTCCCCGGCGCGCACGCGGAACGGATCGGTCGTGCCGTCGAGCAGGCCGCGCAGGACCAGCATCACCAGCTGGTCGACGAAGAGCCCCGGCGTCCGCCCCGCCAGCGCCCGGCCGCCTTCCGCGAACAGCGCGGCATAGGCCGCCTCGACCGTCGGATGGGCGAGGAGGTGGTCGCGGAAGCGGAGCAGGACCTCGTAGTTCTCCCGCGCGTCCGCATCGGCCAGCGCCGCGAGGCGGGCGTCGGCCACCGCCTGGCGCGGATCGTCCAGCAGGGCGGCGTGGAGCGCGCGCTCGGCCGCACAGCTCTCCGGCACCGGCGCCACCTCGGGCCGGGCCAGATAGAGCTTGAGGAAGTCGTCGGTGACGAGGAGGCGCCCGTCGTCCCGCCGGTCGACCAGATGATGGCCGCTGCTGATCCAGAAGTCGGGGGTCATCCGAGGCGTCCCCCGGTGGCGATGCGCACGATGTCGGGCTCCTCCGCCGTCTCCACGGCCCAGATCGCGGCGTGCGGCGCCTGGCCGTCGACCGTCCGCGGCGGCTCGATCACGCGGAAGCTCTCGCGGATGCCGCCGTCGTCGTCCGCCGAGCGCTCGACCGCGAGGATCGTGTTGACCGGGTGGTCGCACAGGGACATGGCGAAGGCGACCTCGTCGCGGGCGACCGGGCGGGCCGCGTCGAGGTCGGGCGCGCCGAAGCGGAAGACGAACCGGTGCGCCAGCGCCTCGACCACCCCGTCGCGGACGTCGGGCGTGACCTCCGCGACCGTGACCAGCGTCGACCAGCCGAGGCTGTCCAGCCCCAGGAACCCGTTGCGGAACGCCTGCCGCCGCTTGCCGGTCAGCGTCCGCGGATCCGCGTCGAGGAAGGCGAAGGCGCCGGGCACGGCCCACTCGCCGGGGCTGGCCGCGACGTCGAAGGCGAAGTCGTCCGACGCGTCGAGGCGGATGGTGCGGGGGAGCTTCAGCGTCATGGGGCGTCCGTCCAGCCGGGGGCCGCCAGCGCCTCGGCGAGCGACCGGCGCTCGGGCTTCGATCCGGCGAAGACGAGGAGGTCGCCCGTGGTGTCGAGCGACCGCTTGGGGCCGGGTGCCGGCGCGAGGCGGCTCATCCACTCCTCCGACTGGCGGGCGAAGCCCTCCTCAGCCCAGTCCGACAGGCGCGCCATGAAGTGGCGGGCGAAGGCCTCGACGAGCTGCGGCACCTCCACCTCGCCGAACCCCTCCTCGTAGAGCGCGGTCCTGTCCTTGTCCGCGAGGTCGCCGTCGAGCGACATGCGCACGGTCACGCCGACCACCGCCCAGTCCGGCACCTCGCCCTCGCCCGCCGTCGCATGGGCGAATCGGACGCCGCCGACCGTGCCGCCGTCGACCAGAAGCGTGTCCGGCCAGTGGAAGCCGACCGGCTTGTGCGGCGGACCCAGCGCCGCGAGCGCGTCGGCGACCGCCGACAGGGCGACGAGGGCGACGCGGCGGGCGTCCGCCAGCGGGGTCTCGGGCTCCAGCACCACCGCGCAGTCGAGCCGGTCGGCCCGCCGCGTCCACACGAGCGTCCCCGCCCCCTCGCGCGGGGCGAGGGCGCAGGCCTCGGCGAAGGCGTCGCCGGTGCGCAGGGCGTGCAGCCGATAGAGCGGCGGCAGGACGATGGGGTCAGTCGAATGTTGCGCCGTCACGGGCCACCGTTGCCGAAAGTGTCGCAAATATCGGACGCCCCTCCTATGGTGGCAAGCCCGTCGGCGCCGCCGCGGGCGACCGAAAGACCCCAGTCAGAACAAGACCATGCCCGAAACCGCCGCGAAGATCTTCGTCTGCGACTGCGAAGGAACCATGAAGATCGACGGCGAGGCCGTCGCCCGGTCCTGCCGGGGCGGGGCCGCGCTCGCGACGAACCTCTGCCGGCGGGAGACGGACCGCTTCGTCCAGGCGCTGGGGACGGGGCCGGTGCTGGTCGGCTGCACCCAGGAGGCGCCGCTGTTCCAGGACCTGGCCGAGGAGGCGGGGTTCGGGGGGCGCCTGTCGTTCGTGAACCTTCGGGAGACCGGCGGCTGGTCGGACGAGGCGGCGGCGGCCACGCCCAAGCTGGCGGCGCTGATCGCCGAGGCGCAGGCGATCCTGCCCGAGACGCCGACGGTCGCCATGACGTCCGAGGGCGTGACCCTGATCTACGGCCGGGATGAGGTCGCGATCGAGGCGGCGCGCCAGCTGATGGACCGGCTGGACGTCACGGTGCTGCTGACCCGCCCGGGCGAGATCCTGCCGCCGCGCACGGTCGAGTTCCCGATCCTGCGCGGCACGATCCGCAAGGCCGCCGGCCATCTCGGCGCGTTCGAGGTGGAGGTGGACGACTACGCCGCCCCCGCCCCCTCCTCGCGCCGCGGCTTCATCTGGGGTCCGGGGCGGAACGCCGCCAAGTCCCGCTGCGACCTGATCCTCGACCTGTCGGGCGGCACGCCCCTGTTCCCGGCCGACCACAAGCGCGACGGCTATGTCCGGGTCGATCCCGGCAGCCCGGCGGCGGTGCAGAAGGCGATCGGCCGGATCGCCGACCTCGTGGGGGCGTTCGACCGGCCCCGCTACGTCACCTACACCGAGGGGCTGTGCGCCCATTCCCGCTCGAAGCGGACCGGCTGCACCCGCTGCCTCGACGTCTGCCCGACAGGGGCCATCCAGCCCGCGGGCGACCATGTGGCGATCGACCCCTACATCTGCGCCGGCTGCGGCTCCTGCGCGTCGGTGTGCCCGACGGGGGCCGCCTCCTATGCGCTGCCGCCCCACGACGCGCTGATGGCGCGGCTGCGGACGCTGCTGACGGCCCATCGCGGCGCGGGCGGCACGCGGCCGGTGCTTCTCGTCCACGAGGCCGAGCACGGCGACCCGCTGATCGACCTGCTGGCCCGCTGGGGCGACGGGCTTCCGGCCCGGGTCCTGCCGTTCAAGGTGAACGAGGTGACCCAGGTCGGGATCGAGCTGCTGGCGGGTGCCGTCGCCTATGGTGCCGCCGAGGTGCGCCTGCTGACCAAGGGGCGGCGGACGGACCTGGACGGCCTTTCCCGCACGATCGACCTCGCGGAGGCGATCCTGTCCGGCCTCGGCTACGGGAGCGGGCGCGTCGGGCTCCTCGCGTGCGACGATCCCGACGACCTCGGCCGCGCGCTGCGCGCCATCCCGCCCCGCGACGGGGCGGCGGCGCCGCGCTCCTTCCTGCCCGTCGGCGACAAGCGGACCCTGATGCGGACCGCGGTGGCGGAGGTGCGGGCGGCGGCCCCGGCGCCGGTCGACCTGCTGGCGCTGCCGCCCGGGTCGCCCTTCGGCGGGCTGAAGGTCGACACCGCGGCCTGCACCCTCTGCCTCGCCTGCGTGGCCGCCTGCCCGACGGGGGCCCTGTCCGACGACCAGGAGCGCCCGCGCCTGTCCTTCACCGAGGACGCGTGCGTGCAGTGCGGCCTGTGCGCCAACACCTGCCCGGAAAAGGCGATCGCGCTCGACCCCCGCCTCGACTTCACGCCCGCGGCGAAGAGCCCGCGGATCGTGAAGGAGGAGGAGCCGTTCCACTGCGTGCGCTGCGCCAAGCCCTTCGGGACGAAGAGCTCGATCGAGCGCATCAAAGCGAAGCTGGCCGGCCGGCACTGGATGTTCGGGCCGGGCAGTCGCAACCTCGCCGTGATCGAGATGTGCGCCGACTGCCGGGCGATCGCCCAGTCCGAACAGGGCTTCGACCCCTACGCCGGCCCGCCCCGCCCGCCGACCAAGACGGCCGACGACTATCTGAACTGAGGGTCATGCGGCGTCGAGGGTCGGGATCGTCGCGAGCTCGTCCGCCATCTCGACCGACAGCCGTTCGATGTCCCAGGCCATCTGGAGGTTCAGCCAAACGGCGGGGCCGTTGCCGCACAGCTTGCCGAGCCGGAGCGCCATGGCCGGGGTTACGGGCGCTTCCTCACGCAGGATCGCGTGCAGGGTCTGCCGGGAGACGTGAAGAGACGCGGCGACGTCCGTCACCGTCCGCCCGAGGGACGGCAGGACCACCTCGCGCAGCAATTCGCCGGGATGCATGGCGGGCAGGGCCCGCCGGGGTGCCGCCATCTCGGTCAATGGTAATCCTCCAGGTCGACGTCGTGGGCGTCGCCGTCACCCCAGCCGAACGTGATGCGCCAATTCGCCGTGACCCTTACGGACCATCGGGGCTCGCCGCGCAGGCCGTGGAAGTGGAAGCCGGGAATGTTCAGGTCCTCCGGACGGGTCGCCTGATCCAGCGCGAGGAGCGCGATCCGCACCCGCCCATGGTTCGGCACCGGGAGCCGTCGCGCCGATCCCGTCGTCCAGAAGGCCTCCAGCGACCGGCTTCGGAACGAGCGGATCACGTTTCGTAATGTATCACTTTACAATC
>Ga0315907_10007567_pt1 | contig 11303 bp, 10 predicted proteins | sample LakEriMetagenome_3_FD_203525 | JGI IMG/M metagenome (GOLD analysis project Ga0315907, IMG submission 203525) | Freshwater fungal communities from buoy surface, Lake Erie, Ohio, United States - Buoy 12 MA123 | ecosystem: Environmental > Aquatic > Freshwater > Lake > Lake biofilm | place: USA...
CCAAGGAAGACGACTGGATCGACCAGCTCTTCATCGCCAACACGCACGACTGGATCCTGTGTTTCAGCGACCGCGGCCGCGTGTACTGGCTGAAAGTGTGGGAAGTGCCGCAAGGCGGCCGCGCCAGCCGCGGCAAGCCCATCGTCAACATGTTCCCGCTGCAACCGGGCGAGAAGATCACCGTGGTGCTGCCGCTCACGGGTGAATTTCGCAGCTTCCCGGCCGACCACTACGTCTTCATGTCCACGGCGCTGGGCACCGTGAAGAAGACGGCGCTGGACGAGTTCAGCAACCCGCGCAAGGCCGGCATCATCGCGGTGGACCTGGACGAGGGCGACCACCTCATCGGCGCCGCGCTGACCGATGGCCAGCACGATGTGATGCTGTTCAGCGATGGCGGCAAGGCCGTGAGATTCCCGGAAGACGAAGTTCGCCCGCTCTCTCGGACCGCACGTGGCGTTCGGGGCATGCAATTGGATGAAGGCCAGAGCGTCATCGCACTGTTGGTCGCGGAAGACGAAACCCAGAGCGTCTTGACCGCCACTGAGAACGGCTTCGGCAAGCGCACCAGCATCGTGGAGTACACCCGACACGGCCGCGGCGGCAAGGGCATGATCGCCATCATTCAGTCGGAGCGCAACGGCAAGGTGGTGGCCGCCACGCTGGTGCGGTCGGCCGACGAGATCATGCTCATCACCGACAAGGGCGTGCTGGTACGCACCCGCGTCAGCGAGATCCGCGAACTGGGCCGCGCCACGCAAGGGGTGACGCTGATCGCCCTGGACGCCGGCGCCAAGCTCAGCGGCCTGCAGCGCATCGTGGAAAACGATGCGGGCAGTGATGACGAACCTGTAGCCAACGCTGACGCCGGAGGCGCCGACTGATGAACCCCGCGCTGCTGGCGCTGCGCGAGCAGATCGACGCCGTTGACCGGGAGTTGCTGACCCTGCTGAACCGCCGCGCCGGCCTGGCACTCGAGGTGGGCGAGATCAAGAAGCACGAAGGCTCACCCGTGTTCCGGCCCGAGCGCGAGGCACAGGTGATCGAGGGGCTGAAGCGCGACAACGCGGGACCGCTGAAGAGTGACAGCATTGCGCCCATCTGGCGTGAGGTGATGTCGGCCTGCCGGTCGCTGGAGAGCGCCTCTCGCGTGGCGTATCTGGGGCCGGCAGGCACCTTCAGCGAGCAGGCGGCGCTGGGTTACTTTGGCTCTTCCATCGAGCGAGTGCCCTGTGCCAGCATCGACGAGGTGTTCCGCGCAGCCAGTGCCGGTGCGGCCGATTTCGGCGTGGTGCCCGTGGAGAACTCCACCGAGGGTGTGGTCGCACGCTCGCTGGACCTGTTCCTGCACACCCCGTTGTCCATCGTCGGCGAGACCAGCCTGCTGGTGCGCCACAACCTGATGCGCAAGACGGCTTCGCGTGAAGGCATCACCGCGGTGCTGGCCCACCCCCAGGCCCTGGCGCAGTGCCAGGCCTGGCTCTCACTGCACCTGCCGCAGGCCGAGCGCCGGCCCGTGGCCAGCAACGCCGAGGGCGCGAGGCTGGCCGCGCTGGACGAATCGTTGGCGGCCATCGCCAGTGAACGCGCGGCCACCGAGTTCGGTCTGCATGTGGTGGCCCCTGCCATTCAGGATGACGCGCACAACCGCACGCGCTTCGCGATCGTCGCCTTGCCCCAGCAGGTGCCGGCACCCGGAGCCAGCGGCCACGACTGCACCAGCCTGGTGGTGTCCGTGCCCAATCGCCCGGGTGCGGTGCATGACATGCTCGTGCCGCTGAAGGCTCATGGTGTTTCGATGACGCGATTCGAGTCCCGGCCGGCGCGCTCGGGCCAGTGGGAGTACTACTTCTACATCGACATCGCCGGCCACCCGGACGATTCGCGCGTGTCCACTGCCCTGGCGGAGTTGCGTGGCACCTGCGCCTTCTTCAAGGTCTTGGGCACCTACCCGGTCGATACCCACTGACCATGATCGAGCGGCTGGGCATCATCGGCTGCGGGCTGATGGGGGGCAGTTTCGCGCTGGCCCTGCGGCGCGCGGGACTGGTCAGGCACGTTGCCGGCTACTCGCGGTCCCAGAGTTCCAGTCGACGTGCCTTCGAGCTGGGCGTCATCGACGAGGCCTGTGGCAGCGCAGCCGATGCCGTCCGCGGGGCAGACATCGTGCTGTTGTCGGTACCGGTGGCCTCGACTTTCGAAGTCCTGACCAGCCTTCGCGCCGCACTGGGCCCCGAAGCCCTTTGCATGGACGTGGGCAGTACAAAGCGGGATGTGGTGGCCGCCGCCCGTGCGGCCCTGGGGCCGGACATCGCCGCGTTTGTGCCGGCTCACCCGATCGCAGGCAAGGAGCGCGCGGGCGTCGATGCCGCGGATGCCGACCTGTACCGCGACCGCCGCGTGATCCTGACGCCGCTGGAGGAAACCGACCCCGAGCGAACCCGCCGGGCGCGCGCCGTTTGGGAGTCCATGGGTGCCGTGGTGAGTGACATGAGCCCCGAGGACCACGACCGTGCATTCGCGGCGGTCAGCCATCTGCCGCACCTGCTGGCCTTTGCCTATATCGCATCCGTGGCGTGCCAGTCTGGGGGCGAACGCATGCTGCAGCTCGCCGGCCCGGGCTTTCGGGACTTCACGCGCATAGCCGGCGGTGACCCAGCGATGTGGCGCGACGTGTTGCTTGCCAACCGTGACGAGGTGCTGGCCCAAGCAGAGAGCTTTCGTCATGCGCTGGGGGAGATCGAGCGTGCCATGGTCGCCGGTGACGCCCAGGCCCTGATGGATCACATTGCGCGCCCTTCCGCCCTGCGCAGCCAGTGGGAGATGGGGGCTGCGTTGGGTGCGATGGCCGGAGGCGCCACCTCCAGGCCTGCCGCCGCCGACGAGTCTGTCTGAGCGCAAGCCCCACACCTGCACCTCAAGAGACCGTCGCGAGCGGCTGGAACCACGATGTACGCGATCCCTTTCCTCGATCTGCCGCCCTTGACAGCAGCCGCCGGCACGGTACGGCTGCCCGGCTCCAAGAGCATCTCCAACCGGGTGTTGCTGCTGGCCGGTCTGGCCGCGGGCACCACGGTCATCCATGACCTGCTGGCGTCTGACGACACCCGGGTGATGCTGGACGCCCTGCGCGCCTTGGGCTGTGGTGTCGAATCCCGCGGCGACGAATGGCATGTCACCGGCCTGGGCGGGCGGCTGAAAGTGCACCAGGCCGAGTTGTTCCTGGGCAATGCCGGCACCGCGATGCGGCCCTTGACGGCGGCGTTGGCGGTGCTGGCCGCCACGCAGGGCGGGGACTTCCGCCTGTCAGGCGTGGCGCGCATGCATGAGCGCCCCATCGGCGATCTGGTGCAGGCGCTGCGGCCCCTGGGCTGCGAGGTCGTGTGCGAAGGCCAGGAAGGCTACCCACCGCTGCGTCTTCGGGGCCAGGCCGGTGGGCGCCTGCACCTGTCGCAGCCCATTCGCGTTCGCGGCGACGTCTCCAGCCAGTTCCTCACGGCCTTGCTGCTGGCGCTGCCGCTGGTGGCGATGCACGAGCCCGTGGTGATCGAGGTCGACGGCGAATTGATCTCCAAGCCCTACATCGAGATCACGCTGAACATGCTGGCGCAGTTCGGCATCACGGTCCAGCGTGAAGGCTTCCAGCGCTTCACCCTGCCCGCGGGCAGCGCCTACCGCACGCCGGGCGATGTGCATGTGGAGGGCGACGCCTCGTCAGCCTCGTACTTCATCGCGCTGGGCGCCCTGGCGGCTCGGCCCGGGGCACCGGTGCGCATCGAGGGCGTAGGCGCTGCCTCCATTCAGGGAGACATCCGCTTCGTGGAGGCCGCGCAGGCCATGGGTGCCACCGTGCGCAGTGGCCCCAACTGGCTGGAAGTCGAGCGTGGGGTCTGGCCCTTGAAAGCCCTTCGACTGGACTGCAATCACATCCCCGACGCGGCCATGACCTTGGCCGTGATGGCGCTCTACGCCGACGGTCCCACATGCCTGACCAACATCGCCAGTTGGCGCGTGAAGGAGACCGACCGGATCGCCGCGATGGCCACCGAACTGCGCAAGACGGGTGCTCGCGTGATCGAGGGCGCCGACTTCATCGATGTGACCCCCCCGGCGCAGTGGCGCGCCGCTGCGGTGCACACCTACGATGACCACCGCATGGCGATGTGCATGTCGCTGGCGGCGTTCAACCCCTTGGCCCAGGCGTCAACGGCCGGCGCGGCGGTGCCCGTGCGCATCCTGGAGCCGTCCTGCGTGGCCAAGACCTTTCCTGACTACTTCGAAGCCCTGTTCAGCCTGGCCAGCGCAGACCAGGCTGCGGTGCCGGTGATCGCCGTAGACGGTCCCTCGGCTTCAGGCAAGGGCACGCTGGCGGGGCGGTTGGCCTTGAGACTGGGCTATCACCTGCTGGACTCCGGCGCGATCTACCGCGCTGCCGGCGTGGCGGCGCAACGAGCCGGGGTCGATCTGACAAACGGTGCTGCCGTTGCGGAGGTCTGCCGCGGCCTGGATCTGCGCTTCGAAGGCGAGCGCGTCCTGCTGGACGGCGCAGACCGCACCGACGAAGTGCGCAGCGAGACCGGGGGCCTGCTGGCTTCGCAGGTCTCGGCCCACCCCGCCGTGCGTGAGGCCCTGCACGAGTTGCAACTGTCCTTCCGACGCCTTCCCGGGCTGGTGGCCGACGGGCGCGACATGGGCACAGTGGTTTTTCCCGACGCAGCGCTCAAGGTGTTTCTCACCGCGAGTGCCGCCCGCAGGGCCGACAGACGCCATAAGCAATTGATTTCAAAGGGTATTCAGGCTAGACTCGCAGACCTTCGCGCGGACCTTGAGCGGCGTGACGAGCAGGACCGAGTCCGCAGCGCGTCGCCAATGAAGCCCGCAGAAGATGCGTTGGCTCTGGACAACTCCGACATGGGCATCGATGAATCCGTCGATCTCGTGTTGGGTTGGTGGAACCAACGCAGGCCCTTCTGAAGAAGGGCTGGCGCGCAGGCGCTGGCACTTCCCTGAAGAGCACACCGCCCACCAGGCTCCCCTTCCGGCCGTCAGGCCATTGGGTCTGGTGATGTTCACCATCGCAACCCCCGCAACACCTGTTGCACACATTGCCGGCTTTCACCTTTCCTGATCGGGCCGGCGCAGGAAACCACATGTCTGAAATGCAAGCCGCCATGGGCGGAGAGTCGTTTGCCGCCCTCTTTGAGGAATCCCTGCAGCGCAGCGAAATGCGCGCCGGTGAGGTCATCACCGCCGAGGTGGTGCGCATCGACTTCAACCACGTCGTGGTCAACGCAGGCCTCAAGAGCGAGTCCTACGTGCCCATCGAGGAATTCAAGAACGACCAGGGCGAGCTCGAAGTCCAGGTTGGCGACTACGTCTCCGTGGCGATCGACGCCGTGGAGAACGGCTATGGCGACACCATCCTGTCGCGTGACAAGGCCAAGCGCTTGGCGTCCTGGCTGTCGCTGGAAACCGCGCTGGAGTCTGGCGACTTCGTCACGGGCACGGTCAGCGGCAAGGTCAAGGGCGGCCTGACGGTGCTGGTCAACGGCATCCGCGCCTTCCTGCCCGGTTCGCTGCTGGACACCCGCCCCGTGAAGGACATGTCGCCCTTCGAGGGCAAGACCATGGAATTCAAGGTCATCAAGCTCGACCGCAAGCGCAACAACGTGGTGCTGTCGCGCCGCGCGGTGGTTGAAGCCTCGATGGGCGAAGAGCGCGCCAAGCTGCTGGAGACGCTGCAAGAGGGCGCCATCGTCCACGGCGTGGTCAAGAACATCACCGAGTACGGTGCTTTCGTGGACCTGGGCGGCATCGACGGTCTGTTGCACATCACCGACATGGCTTGGCGCCGCGTGCGTCACCCCAGCGAGGTGGTGACGGTGGGCCAGGAACTCAGCGCCAAGGTGCTGAAGTTCGACGCCGAGAAGAACCGCGTCAGCCTGGGCATCAAGCAACTGGGCGACGACCCCTGGCACGGCGTGGCCCGTCGCTACCCCACGGGCACCCGCCTGTTCGGCAAGGTCACCAACATCGCCGATTACGGTGCCTTCGTCGAGATCGAGCCGGGCATCGAAGGCCTGGTGCACGTCTCCGAGATGGACTGGACCAACAAGAACGTCGCGCCCTCCAAGGTGGTATCGCTGGGCGACGAGACCGAGGTCATGGTCCTGGAGATCGACGAGGACAAGCGCCGCATCAGCCTGGGCATGAAGCAGTGCAGGGCCAATCCCTGGGAGGAGTTCAGCTCCACCGTCAAGCGCGGCGATCGCGTCAAGGGTCCCGTCAAGTCCATCACCGACTTCGGTGTGTTCATCGGCCTGGCGCAGGGTATCGACGGCCTGGTGCACCTGTCCGACCTGTCGTGGAACGAGCCGGGCGAATCGGCCGTTCGCAACTACAAGAAGGGCCAGGAAGTCGACGCCATCGTGCTGGCCATCGATGTGGAACGCGAGCGCATCTCCCTGGGCGTGAAGCAGCTCGACACCGACCCGTTCACCACCTTCACCACGATCAACGACCGTGGCGCCGTGGTGGCTGGGAAGGTCAAGACGGTGGACCCGCGTGGCGCCGAAATCCAGCTGGCTGACGACGTGACGGGTTACCTGCGCGCCAGCGAGATCAGCCGCGACCGCGTGGAAGACGCGCGCAACGTGTTGAAGGAAGGTGACGACGTGTCCGTGATGGTCATCAACGTGGACCGCAAGGCCCGTTCGATCCAGCTCTCCATCAAGGCCAAGGACGTGGCGGACCAGCAGGAAGCCATGCAGCGCCTGTCCCAGAGCAACGAGCGTGAGAACGCCGGTACCACGAGCCTGGGCGCCCTGCTGCGTGCCAAGCTGGACAACAGCAACAACGGCTGAAGTCCATGACCCGGTCGGATCTCGTGCTTCTTCTGGCCGAGCGGTTCGCGCAGCTCACGCAGCGCGACACCGAGTTCGCGGTCAAGACGATGCTGGATGCGATGTCCGATGCCCTGGCACGCGGGCATCGCATCGAGATCCGTGGGTTTGGCAGTTTCTCAATCAGTCGCCGGCCGCCGCGCGTGGGACGCAACCCCCGCAGCGGCGCGCAGGTGACCATCCCTGAGAAGCTGGTGCCCCACTTCAAGCCGGGCAAGGCGCTGCGCGAAGGGGTGGACGCCCTGCCGATGCCGCCGGAACCGGCGGAAGATCAGAACAGGAAGTAGCGCTGAGCCATCGGCAGCGACACTGCCGGCTCGCAGGTCAGCAACTGACCATCGGCGCGCACCGCGTAAGTCTGCGCGTCGATCTCCATCACCGGCAGGTAGCCGTTGTGCACCAGGTCCGGTTTACGAACCGTCCTGCACCCCTTCACGGCCGACAGCGTCTTGCGCAGTCCCAGGGCCGCCGCGGCGCCATTACCGAGTGAGGCACCGCTGACGAAGGTGAGAGACCCCTGGGCCAAGGCGCCCCCATAGCTGCCGAACATGGGCCGGTAGTGCACCGGTTGCGGCGTGGGAATGCTGGCATTCGGGTCGCCCATGGCCGCCGCAGCGATGAATCCACCTTTGAGAATGAGGGCTGGCTTGACGCCAAAGAACGCCGGCTTCCACAGCACCAGGTCGGCCCACTTGCCTACTGCGATGCTGCCTACCTCGTGCGCGATGCCATTGGCCAGCGCCGGGTTGATGGTGTACTTCGCCACGTAGCGCTTGACGCGGAAGTTGTCGTTGCGCTCACTGTCCTGGGGCAATGCGCCACGCTGCGCCTTCATTTTGTGCGCCGCTTGCCAGGTGCGGATGATGACCTCGCCCACGCGTCCCATGGCCTGGCTGTCGCTGCTCATCATGCTGATGGCGCCCAGGTCGTGCAGCACGTCTTCCGCAGCAATGGTCTCGCGCCGGATGCGGCTCTCGGCAAAGGCCAGGTCCTCGGCGATGGAGGCGTCCAGGTGGTGGCACACCATCAGCATGTCCAGGTGCTCGTCCACCGTGTTGCCGGTGTAGGGCATGGTGGGGTTGGTGCTGCTGGGCAGGAAGTTGGCCTCGCCCACGACCTTCATGATGTCGGGCGCGTGCCCGCCGCCCGCGCCTTCAGTGTGGAAGGCGCAGAGGGTGCGGCCTTTCGTGGCCGCGATCGTGTTCTCGACGAAGCCGGACTCGTTCAGCGTGTCGGAGTGAATGGAGACCTGGGTGTCGGTGGCGTCGGCCACGCTCAGGCAGCAGTCGATGGCGCTGGGCGTGGTGCCCCAGTCCTCGTGCAGCTTCATGCCGATGACGCCGGCCTCGACCTGCTGCTGCAGCGCCTCAGGCCGGCTGGCGTTGCCCTTGCCCAGAAAGCCCAAGTTCATGGGAAAGGCCTCGGCCGCCTGCAGCATGCGCGCGATGTTGGCCGGGCCGGGTGTGCAGGTGGTGGCGAAAGTGCCCGTGGCCGGGCCGGTGCCGCCGCCCAGCATGGTGGTCACGCCCGACATCAGCGCCTCTTCGATCTGCTGCGGGCAGATGAAGTGGATGTGGCTGTCGATGCCGCCAGCGGTGACGATCATGCCCTCTCCTGCGATGATCTCGGTGCCCGGGCCGATGACGATGTCCACGCCGGGCTGCACATCCGGATTGCCGGCCTTGCCGATGCCGCAGATGCGCTGGCCGCGCAGGCCGATGTCGGCCTTCACGATGCCCCAGTGGTCGATGATCAGGGCATTGGTGATCACGCAGTCCACTGCGTCGCCTGCCCCCGGGCCGTTGGATCGCTGACTCTGCCCCATGCCGTCGCGGATGGTCTTGCCGCCGCCGAACTTCACCTCTTCGCCATAGCCGCCGGCGCGCAGCGTCAGGTCATGCTCGACCTCGACCAACAGGCCGGTGTCAGCCAGGCGAACGCGGTCGCCCACGGTGGGGCCGTACATCTCGGCGTAGGCACGTCGTCCGATCGAGGCCATCACAACGCTCCTTGCACGAGGCCGCGGAAGCCCCAGATCTGCCGGTCGCCGGCGTAGTCCACGAGCTCCACCGTTCGTTGCTGGCCGGGTTCGAAGCGCACCGCGGTGCCCGAGGCGATGTTCAGGCGCATGCCCCGCGCGGCTTCCCGTTCGAAGCGCAGGGCCGCGTTGGTCTCGGCAAAGTGATAGTGTGAGCCTACCTGGATGGGACGGTCGGCGGTGTTCTCGACCACCAGGGTGCGGGTACCGCGACCGGGGTTGAGCTCGAGTTCGCCATCGTCGGTGAGCAACTCGCCGGGAATCATCACTTCCTCCCGCGCCACCACAGGAATGCCGCTGCGGCCACGGCAGCGACCACGAAGCCTGCCACGTCAGTAGCATGCCAATGGGCGCCCGGCAGGCCGTGCCCCTCATGGGCCTGGGCTGCTACGGCCCAGAGCAAGGCGAAAAGGGTCAGGGTGTGCTTCATCTTGGTGCGTTGACGGTTGTGTGAAGACGTGGCGTGTGCAGAACTGAGGCCTGCAAGTGGTCAAGTGATGGGCTGGTGCACGGTCACCAGCTTGGTGCCGTCCGGGAAGGTGGCTTCCACCTGGATGTCGGGAATCATGTCCGCCACGCCCTCCATGACGTCAGCCCGCGTCAGCACCGTCTTGCCTTCGCCCATCAGCTGCGCCACGGTCTTGCCGTCGCGTGCGCCTTCCATCACGGCGGCCGTGATCAGGGCGACCGCCTCGGGGTGGTTGAGCCTCAGACCGCGCGCACGCCGGCGCTCGGCCAGCAAGGCGGCGGTGAAGATCAACAGCTTGTCTTTCTCGCGCGGGGTCAGTTCCATGGTGGTTGATGCAAGCAGATTCGATGCCATCGTAATGCGCTTGCTCGCCAAAAACCAGGAAGTTGGCACGGTCATTGCTGATGCCTGTCCAGGAATCGTCCTCATCAACCCCCTGGAGCACACATGACCCTCGGCAACCCTCTCCGTCGCGCCGGCCTCAAAGCGCTGGCATCCGCACTCGTCGCCGCCGGCTTTGCCGCGCCTGCCTTGGCCCAGAACACCATCAAGGTGGGCGTGCTGCACTCGCTGTCCGGCACGATGGCGATCTCGGAGACGGTGCTCAAGGACACCGTCCTGATGGCCATCGACGAGATCAACGCCAAGGGCGGCGTTCTGGGCAGGAAGCTCGAGCCGGTGGTGGTGGACCCGGCGTCCAACTGGCCGCTGTTCGCCGAGAAGGCCAGGCAATTGATCTCCCAGGACAAGGTGGCCGCGGTGTTCGGCTGCTGGACCAGCGTGTCGCGCAAGTCAGTGCTGCCGGTGTTCGAGCAGACCAACAGCCTGCTGTTCTACCCCGTGCAGTACGAGGGCGAGGAACTCAGCCCCAACGTGTTCTATACCGGTGCGGCGCCCAACCAGCAGGCCATTCCTGCGGTGGAATACCTCATGAGCAAGGATGGCGGCGGCGCCAAGCGCTTCGTGCTTCTGGGTACCGACTATGTGTACCCGCGCACGACCAACAAGATCCTGCGCGCCTTCCTGAAGACCAAGGGCATTGCGGATGCAGATATCTTGGAGGAGTACACGCCCTTCGGCCACTCCGACTACCAGAGCATCATCGCCAAGATCAAGAAGTTCTCGAGCGAAGGCAAGAAGACGGCGGTGGTGTCCACCATCAACGGCGACTCCAACGTGCCCTTCTACAAGGAACTGGGCAACCAGGGCTTGAAGGCCAAGGACGTGCCCGTGGTGGCCTTCTCGGTCGGTGAGGAAGAACTGCGCGGCGTGGACACCAAGCCGCTGGTGGGACACCTGGCGGCGTGGAACTACTTCATGTCGATCAAGAACCCGACCAACGACGAGTTCATCAAGAAGTGGTCGGCCTACGCCAAGGCCAAGAACATCCCGGGCCACAAGGACAAGCCCCTGACCAATGACCCGATGGAGGCCACCTATATCGGCGTGCACATGTGGGCCCAGGCCGTAACCAAGGCCAAGAGCACGGACGTGGACAAGGTGCGTGCGGCCATGTACGGCCAGACCTTCAAGGCGCCCTCGGGCATCACCAGCAAGATGGATGACAAGAACCACCACCTCCACAAGAGTGTGTTCATCGGCGAAGTGCAGGCTGATGGCCAGTTCAAGGTGGTGTGGAAGACCCCCGGTCCCGTGGTGGCTGACCCGTGGAGCGACTTCATCCCGGAAAACAAGGGCAAGGCCAACGTGCCGGCCAAGTCCAAGTGATCTCGCGGGTCTGATGCCAAGTGAGTTCTGCGGCCACCTTGTGGCGGGTGGTCGTGCTGCTGGGCCTATTGGCCTGCAGCATGGCTGCCCGCGCCCTCAGCCCCGAGCAGGCCATGGCCATCGCTCAGGGCGACAGCGATGCTCGCATCGCTGCCTTGAACGAACG
>Ga0315907_10007568_pt1 | contig 11303 bp, 8 predicted proteins | sample LakEriMetagenome_3_FD_203525 | JGI IMG/M metagenome (GOLD analysis project Ga0315907, IMG submission 203525) | Freshwater fungal communities from buoy surface, Lake Erie, Ohio, United States - Buoy 12 MA123 | ecosystem: Environmental > Aquatic > Freshwater > Lake > Lake biofilm | place: USA...
TGCCATCCCTTTACAATCGCCATATCTTTTTTGAAAAACATTTTGTGAATCATCGGGTTTAAATCCTGCAATGCCGTCTTCAAATGCAATGTATCTTATATTATCTTGTACCCAGTAGTAAATATTCTTTATTTTTTCTTCGTCTGTTTTTGCAGTAGCAGTTAGTTCTTTCACTTTAGCAGTAAATAAACTAGGATCGTCTTTCATACTGTCTACTAAAGATTTATACCATTTATATAAATCGGCAGTCGTACTAAACAATGGTTTCTTTTCGTTTTTTACAACAAATGATTTTGCAATGAATAATAGATGCGGATAGAGGTAACTTGGTCCTGGGCTATAGTGTTCTTTTGCCATCCCATTTACCTGTTCGATGGTGTAGGTGTAAATGGTGTTTTCGTCGATTTTTGTGCTTGTTTTTTTAATTGAAAAGCCATTAAAATTGAATTCTTTTATTTCTAATTCAAGCCATTTTGGAACTTCTACAACGACTGTTTTTTGAATAATTGGAAATTCATCACTTAAATAAATACTGGTAAAATATTTACTGTCTTTGATTTTTTTATCCATGTGGTATTTATAGGTATAGCCTTGCACCGGAAAATCGACTTGCATATACTTAACCCGAGCATCGTTATAAAATAGATCATCACTTTTATAAAACTCATCGTTGACTAAAAAGTTTGTTTGTTTATCGGTTTTATATTTTAGAGAAAAATTTTCAATCACCGATTGACTGTCATAAAACTCATATTTTTGAATATCAGCTCTATGATTAATATTCATTAAGTGCTCTTTAACGCTATGATTTACTTCAACTAAATCATTAGATTTATTGATAGAAAAGGTTACTTTTTCGGTACTGTTAAGGATTGCGATATCAAATTTATCGTATTTCTCTCGCAATGATTTTGCCGTATTTATTTCTTCAGGCGAAGGATCAGCATTTTTTTGTGCAATTGCCGAAAAATAACAACAGCAAAGTGCAATTAGTAAGGGAGGAATTTTCATAACATAAAATTAATGTTGCTTTAAATTTGGGGAATTATTTTCTGATGATAATAGGAAACAATGTTACAAATAAATATTATGCAATAATATAAAAAAAAAGATTACTGAATAAAAAAAACTGCCTCTTGTTTAAAAGGCAGTATAATTATTACAATTAAAAGAGAATATAATTAGTTTTTCTTCACAAAACGTTCTGTATATTTTTTTCCATCAGTTGTTTCTATGGCTAAAATATAGATGCCTTCTGATAAATTAGTTATACTAATTGTATCATTTGTTAATTTTACATTTTTGGTTACTTTTCCAAGCATAGAAATAATGCTTATATCTTTAATTGTATTTAAATCAATATTTGAAAGGGTAAGTTGTTCTGAAGCAGGATTTGGATATACTATTATGTTATCTGCTCTAAAAGAGTCTTGTTCTAAAGGACTTGAACCTTCTACAACATGTAGCGATTGATTGATAGATGGGTTATTAATTACATCTACAACACCAGAAGGCCATCTAATAATTACTTGTGTAATACCTGTTGCAGTTCCAATTCCAAAGTGTGCATTTAATGAACTCATATAACGAAACCCTTCACCACTTCTAATGTCTCTAATTTGTTTGCCAAAAGCGCCATAAATTTCAACTCTAGCGCCAATTCCATTACTATTACTTTGTACCCCTTGTAATGAAAATTTAATCCAGTTGTTACCATTTGGAACCGCATAACGAATGGTAGAACCATTTTGAATGTCTAAGAAACCATCATTATTCAAATCTCCAACAGCTCCAACACTAATTCCAGGATAGTTAACTGGTGAAAAAGTACTATTTCCTCTATTGAACATAATTTTGTTACCACCACCTAAAACATCGACATACCCATTGTTATCAAAATCATATGCAATGTTATCAATGTTTGTAGAAATATTAGTATCCCATCCAGAACCTGCAGTTATGTTCGTAAAACCTTCTTCTGTAGTGTTTGTGGTGTCTAACTCGTTTCTAAAATATTTGTGTAAATTAGCACTAGCTGTTATGATGATGTCCATATCTCCATCATTATCAAAATCTGCAATGGCAGAAGACCAAGTTTGAATAGGTGTAACATTGATGCCTGCAAAAGCAGAAATATTAGTATAAGTGTTATTGCCATCATAACGATATAATTCACAAGGCGGACCCGAACATTTTGATACAAAAACATCACTATCACCATCATTATCAAAATCGGTAAAAAGAGTTGCATAATTACCAGTTGAGGTAGCAATACTCATTGATCCTTGGGTCACGGTTGATTGATAAAATGATAAATTTCCATTACCATTATTTAAATAATAGCAACTCGGTGCAATATCGTGGCATACAAATATATCTAAATTTCCATCATTGTTAAGGTCTGAAAAGTTAGTTCTTTGTGAGAAAATATATTGACCTGGCACAAAAGCAGTGTAAATTGAGCCTGTATTATTTGAAGTAATGATTGTTGCTCCACTTCCATTTCCTAAGACTAAATCATTATAACCATCTTCATTATAATCGCCTGCTGCCATACTCCAGTTTGGAACTAAAACAGCACTTGTAGTTCCTGAAAAAGCAAAATTATGATCTGTCATTGTAAAATTTCCAGCAGTATTTCCTTGGTAATGAACACGCATAGAGGTTGCATTAATACCCACAATGTCATCTTTGTGGTCTCCATTCATATCAACTACACAAATGTTATAAGAACTGTTAATTGTTCCAATGCCTTGAGTGGTGTAGGATATAGGTATGATAATTGGAACTTCTGTTAATGTGAAATCAAAGCCTGTGGCACTCCATTTGTTATCCCAAACGATATAATAGGTAACTCCAGCAGTTACATCAAATGTTTTTACCGAAAGATTTGAATTAGTATTCCCTGAATTACAAGCAATTACTCCTGAATTATCATCACTGGTGATGCATGTTAAACCTGTAGTACAATTACCTGTATATATGCTAAAATTAGTGTCTTTACAAATATTAGCCATAAGGTCAGAGGAAACAGTTACTGTGGCATTAGCTGTTGGCGTATAAGCATACCATTTAGATAAAGTAGTTGATGAACAAGCCGTATTAATATTGGTTTGGTCTATCGCACTTACTGTTGTAGTGCCTGTTGTTATTGCAGTTGCAACTGCACATGGGTTATAGCCAGCAGGAATTTCACTAACTTGAAAATTAAATCCTGTAGATGTGTAACGATTATCCCAAACAATATAGTAGGTGGTGCCAGCAATAGCGCTAAAAGAAGCCCTTGATAAATAAGATGTAGAACTTGATGGGCACGTAATAGTTCCAGAGTCATCATCAGCAACTACACACGTTAAAGCAGCACACGTACCACTATAAATACGTAAGCGAGTATCTAAGCAAACATTTTCTATTAAATCAGATGAAACTGTAACTGTATAATTACTTGTAGGTGTATACGCATACCATTCTGCAGTTGTAGTAGACGCATTGGTATATGAACATGTAGTTTGTGGTAATTCTGTTCCATTAATAGTGCTAATAGTAAAAGTTCCTGCGGAAGTAATAGGTAATGCAGTAGCACAATTGTCTTGAGCAAATAGCGTTGTAAATCCAAATCCAATTACTATTAAAAAGTAAATTTTTTTCATATAATTAATAATTATTTATCGACAATCGTCTAATGAGTTAATCCAATTTTCTATAAGTGTCACTCCTTCTGTATGAATAATTGTTCGTCCATGAAGTGGCATTCTGTAGGTTTCATCAACGGTATTTACTCTATGGTATAGCATGGATTGATTCACTCTTCTAGGAGTTACAATTTTGCTTAATTCTGGTGCAAAATCTTGCATATCTTGGGTGTCAACACAAACACCCATATTGGTTAAATTGTTATTCGTTTCAGAAAAACCTAGACGCATAGGTCTGTAATCACAATGGCCATTTTCTGTGTGGCAATGTGCACAATTGATGTCAAAATAGGAACGTACTCTTTTATCTAACGGCTTACTAGCATCATTATAGTTTACAGTAGTATTTTCATCGCTAGGTAAATTGAAATTATTTTCTAAAATTCCAAGTTGAATCCACTTTGTAAGTTGATTTACTGTCTCATTACCGTAGTTATAAGGCTTGTTTAGATTTTGTGGTTTGATGCCTATTGGGATATTAAATTGGCTGTAAACATTATTGATATAACTTTTAGTCTTGTGGCACACAATGCATTGTGCTTCATTAGGAATTCGGTATTCAATGTTTCTTACGACATTATTTTCATCGCGCCAAGAAATGTTTTTAACACTACTATTCAAATCCATATAGGCTTCAGTTTGATCATCATTCCAAACATAATCGGCAAAAATCCATCCTCCTGCTTTTCTAATCATGATTCTTGTTTCAATGATTTTAGTGGTATTAGCAGGTTGCACATTGTCGTAATAAAATGTTTTTATGATAGCAGATCCTACCGGAAGTTCTAAAATTTTACCATCACCATTATAAGTTGCTTTAGTTCCTTTTGGAATCCACACAAATCGTTTTTTGTGAGCATAATCTGTAAATAAGGATGAAATTGGTTCATAAGGAATTACATCTGTAGATGGAATTTGATTTTTTAACTCACCGCTAAAAAAATGATAATCCGATAGTTTTTCATAAGGTACCGTACTTAAATCTACGACAACTGGTGAAACATCGGTGTAATCTTGGTCATCGTTGTCTGCACATGAAAAGTATAAAGATATTGTAATAGCAAAAAATGAAAGAATTGCGTATTTTTTTATCATATTGTTGTTCTTTGATTGATTATTTATTTAACAAATATAACTTTTTTTTTAAAATAGCAAAACTATTATATGACTGACCTTTAGATTTTTAAAATGGCATCAGAAATAACTACATTGTATTGTGCTAAATTTTTTAATGCCTCCGGAGATTGATAATCAAACGTCATTTCAAGTGCCTTGTATTTCTTTTTGTTTTCAATACGGTTGATGCTGTCATAAAAACGTCTTACTTCTTCCATATCAGATAAAATTAATTTTGGAACGTTAACATTATTACCTGATTCATCTTTGGCTACCATGGTAAAATAACTCGAGTTACAATGTTTTTTTACGCCTGTTTGAATTTGCTCTGAAATTACTCTAATACCTACTACCATTGAAGTTTGACCAACGTAATTTACCGATGCTTTTAACGTAACTAATTCGCCTATTTCAACTGGATTTAAAAAATCTACCGTATCCACCGAAGCTGTTACACAATAACAACCAGAATATTTTGAAGCGCATGCAAATGCAATTTGATCCATTAATTTCAACAGATACCCACCATGAATTTTTCCACTAAAATTTGAATGCGATGGTAACATTAATTCAGAAAGTGTAATCTTTGAAGCAGCAACAGTATTGGCAGTATTCATGAGTTATTCGTTTAGTTCAGAAATTTCATTGGTGTCGATTTCAGCTCTTTTCAACACCGATTCGGGTAACGATTTTTTGGCTTTAGCGCCCATCTTTTTCAGTTTTTCAACACTGGTAATTAGATTTCCTTTGCCTTCAGTTAGTTTATTCATAGCATAGCCATATTCAACCTTGGCTTCATCCATTTTTTTACCAATCTTAATTAAGTCGCCAACAAATCCTTCAAATTTATCATATAAAGCACCCGCTTGACGCGCAATTTCAATGGCATTTTCTTGTTGCTTTTGATTGGTCCACATGCTATCAATTGTACGTAAAGTAGCTAATAGGGTAGAAGGCGTAACAATTACAATATTTTTCTCAAAGGCTTTGTTGTACAAGGTTGTATCTTCATTTAAAGCCACCGCAAACGCCGATTCGATTGGAATAAACAACAATACAAAATCGGGACTTTCCATGTGATATAAATCCTGATAATTTTTATTGCCCAATTGATCTACATGGCGATTAATGGAGCTAACATGTTCTTTTAAATGTTGATTTTTTAAGTTGTCATCCTCTTCGTTGATGTAACGTTCGTATGCCGTAAGCGTTACTTTTGAATCGATAATCATTTTTTTACCATCAGGAAGATTGATGATTACATCTGGAAAAACGCGAGTACCTTCTTCAGTAATATGACTTTGTTGTACGAAATATTCTCTATCTTTTTCGAGTCCTGATTTTTCTAACACGCGTTCTAAGACCAATTCGCCCCAATTTCCTTGCATTTTGCTATCGCCTTTTAATGCTTTGGTTAAATTGATGGTTTCTTTACTCATTTGTTCGTTCATTTCCCGAAGTCCCAAAATTTGTTGGCGCAACGCAGCATGATAGTCGATACTTTCTTTGTGCGTGTCTTCAACTTTCTTTTCAAAAAGTTGGATTCGATCTTGTAAAGGTGAAAGAATGTTTTTAAGATTTTCTTTATTTTGCTCGGTGAATTTAACCGTTTTTTCTTCCAGAATTTTGTTGGCCAAATTTTCAAATTCTTTGGTAAATTTTTCCTGAAGTTTTTCCACTTCTTGCTTTTGCTCTTTATTGCGTTCCCAAAGATTTTCAAAATCATTCTCTTTTTTCGCCAAATGAATGGCTAAAGATTCTTTTTCTTTTTGCACCATTTCTTTTTCAGAAACAAGCTGTTTCATTTGAATTTTTAATTGTTCAATTTGGCTTAAGTAGCCATTTATTCGTTCTTCTAAACCTGATTTTTCAGATTTTGATTGGGCTGTAAAAAGCAACTTTCCGATTAAAATTCCAACGGAAAGAGCAATGATGAAAGTGATTAGAATAAGCATTGATTCTGGCATAAATGAATTGTAAAATGTAAAAATACAAAAAAAACCGATTTTTTTAAATCATTATTTTTTTATAATTTTGACTTTTATTGTTAAAATTAAATATAAATACAACAAATTATGAAATTAAACTTTAAATTAATAATTCCCTTATTATTTTTAACATTTGCTGGTTTTTCTCAAATTCAACCCGTAGGACATTTAACTATTTTTTCTGAAGATGGAGATCGTTTCCAACTTATTTTAAATGGAGAATTAATTAATGATGTGCCTCAAACTAATTTGAGAGTTGAAGATTTGAATCAGCCATATTATAATGCAAAAGTTATTTTTGAAGACAAACAACTTTCAGAAATTACAAAAAACAACTTAATGATTGCTGATGTTGATGGTATTTTTACTGATGTAACTTATAAGATTAGACGCGATAAAAATAAAGCAGGTAAAATGAAAATGAATTTCTTTTCTCAAATTCCGGTAAGACAAGATTTTATTCCTGCAAGTAATGTTCATGTAATTCATTATGGTCAACCACGATCTAATGTAGGATTTCAGCAAAATGGAGTTTCGCAAACAACCACGACTACTACGACTCAGTCAGGTGTTAATGTTGGAGCAAATGTAAACATTGGTGGTATCAGTATGGGCGTTTCAATTAAAGATAACTTGGGAGATGCAGTTGTTACTCAGACAACAACTACAACTCATACAAATTCTGATCATCATTATCAAAATCAGCATGATAATCACAGATCTTGTGCAGGAAGATTTGCTATGAACTCAAGTGATTTTTCAAGAGCACTATCAACGGTTAAAAATCAAGGTTTTGATGATACAAAATTGAAAACTGCAAAACAAATTGCTGGCGCTAACTGCCTTAATGTGAATCAAATCATACAAATTGCTAATCTTTTTGGTTTTGAAGAGTCTAAATTAGATTTTGCAAAATATGCATATGATTATTGTGTTGAACCAAATAAGTATTTTAACTTAAATAATATTTTTTCTTTTAGTTCAAGTGTAGATGAATTGACAGATTATATTCAAAGTAAAAATTAATAAGTATTTCATACGTTTTTTTAAAGACTGTCTATATTTGACAGTCTTTTTTATATATAATCAAAATGTCAATACACCATCATTTCTTAATTCATAAACCCTACGGCTATTTGTCGCAGTTCATTTACCAACACAAACGCAATAAAAAGTTGTTGGGAGAATTGTATGATTTTCCAGAAAATACGATGGCAATTGGTCGTTTAGATGAAGATTCGGAAGGATTACTTTTATTAACCACCGACGGCATGATGAGCGAAATCGTTCGCAGTAAAAAAGTAGAAAAGGAATATTATGCCCAAGTGGATGGAATCATCACCGATGAAGCAGTTGAACAATTGAGAAACGGAGTTGAAATTGGTCTACACGGCAAAAAATACAAAACAAAAAAATGCAATGCTTTCAAATTAGAATCAACTCCTAATTTAGGTGAGCGAGGCAAAAAGATTCGGGATGATCGGCACGGACCTACTTCTTGGGTTTCTATAACTTTAACCGAAGGAAAATTTCGTCAAGTGCGTAAAATGACATCAGCGGTTGGTTTTCCTACGTTGCGGTTGGTTCGAGTTCGTGTGGGAAATATTCATTTGAGTGATTTAAAAGCGGGTGAAGTGCTAGAAGTGACTAGTTTTGAGGTGTAATTTACTTGATTTTAAATTTACCAATTGTGGCATCAAAGGTCAAATGTTCTGTATCAAATAACGTATTGAAAATACCAGTCTGAATTAAATTACACGGTTGATCTTGCACAATTTGAGTTGAAGTAAATACAATCATTTCATCAGCCATTTGAATCGCTAAATCGATATCATGTGTTGAGTAGAGTATGGTTTTGCCAGTTTCATGCGTTAGTTTTTGTAACAATTTCAATAAAGTTGCTTTATGAACTAAATCTAAATGCGTTGTGGGTTCGTCTAAAATAATAATTGAGGTATCTTGTGCCAAAGCTCTTGCAATTAAAGCAATTTGCAACTGACCATCGCTAATTTCATCGTGTTTTTTATGAATCAAATGTTGAATTTCGGTTAATGCGATGGCTTCTTCAATTTTTGATTTATCAACTTCAGATAAGGTTCCTAACCAATTGGTAAAGGGCTGTCTTCCCAAAGCAATAATTTCGTAAATGGATAAATTACTTGGCGGCAATTTTTCGGTCAATACAATACTCAATTCTTGAGCTAATTCTAGTGGTTTAAAACTTTGGAGCGATTTGTTTAATAAATTAACTTCACCATTTAAAGGAGGAATTAGTCCGGTTATTGTTTTTAAAAAAGTAGATTTTCCAATTCCGTTTTCACCAATTAAAGCAATTAATTTTCCTTTTGCTAAGCTAATATTGATATTTTGAGCAATGGTAATCGACTCCGATTTTGACTTGTAGCCAATCGAGAGATTTTTAGTTTGTATGGTGAAATTTTGTTGGCTCATGAATAAAATTGTTTCTTTCGAATTAACAACCAAATAACTACTGGCGCTCCTATTACAGAAGTTATAGCATTAATAGGTAAAGTAATATCATTTCCAGGAACTTGCGCAATCGTATCACAACACAACATAACAATGGCACCTAGTAATAGCGTACTCCAAAACAAGACAAAATGATTACTCGTTTGAAATAATAATTTTGCCATGTGTGGAACGGCTAATCCAATAAATGCAATCGGGCCAGCAAAAGCAGTGATGCTTCCGGCCAAAATACTCGTGGCTATGATGATTAAAAATCGCGTTTTTTTGTAATTGATTCCGATGCTTTGAGCGTATTTTTCACCTAATAATAAAGCATCTAAAGGTTTAATTACACTAAAGCTGATTCCAATTCCGATGAATACAAATAGTGATAAAAGTGAAATTTCATTCCAAGATAAATTTGAAATACTTCCCATTGACCAAAAGGTGAATTTCTGTAATTTTTCAGCCGAAGTAAAATAGGATAAAACCGAAACAATTGCGCTTGTAAAACTTCCGAACATTAACCCAACAATTAAAATGGCCATGGTGTCTTTAAGCTTTTGGGAAACTAATAAAACGGCCATTAATACTAAAAAACTTCCTAAACTTGAAGCTAAAACTAAACCGTAATTAGATAAAAAGAACGTAGAAATAAAAGTAGGTAAAAATCCTGTGCCTAAAATAATAAAGGCTACTCCTAAACTTGCACCCGAACTCAATCCCAATACGTAAGGTCCGGCTAGTGGATTTCTAAATAATGTTTGCATCAATAAACCACTCATTGAAAGTCCAATACCAACTAAAATAGCGGTTATTGCCTTTGGAAAACGAAAATTCCACAGAATTATTTCCCAACTTTCTTTACTCATTTCTTGAGAAAAAAGCCCTTTTACCAATTCTTTCAAAGGAATAGAAACCGAACCTAAACTAATATTCAGCAAAAACAAAAACACCAATGCTAGAAGCAAGACGATGAAAAGAAGGTTTTGTTTTGTAGTAAATTGCATGAAATGAATTTTTGGCTAAATTACGTTATTTTAACTTCTCAAAAAAGAATAACTCATGATCCGGCAATACTTCGGGATGTAAAATTTTTACGATGTCTTTTAAGACCAAATCAGGTCGATTTTGTGCTAGTTCATAATAAATAATGCCTCCTGTTTTTCCTTTTTTGGTACTAAATGAATATATATTTTTATTTGTAACTGCTTTAAAATGAATGTAATTAGGGTTGTTGTCAAGCATTTCTTGAATTGAAGTGAATTGGCCTGGACCTATCCAAAAATCAGCGTCCTTAGCTTTGTCCAAAACACTTTCAAAAGATAACGCTAAACTACCCGTACCGTTAGAATCTTTCCATAAATAATTGCCATTAGCTTCTTTTAAAAAATAGGCTGCCCAGCTTTCACCTTGTGGTAAAAACCATTGATCTTCGTAGATAGATCCCGCAAAAATAGTAGGTTGAGTTTTTGTATTTTTAGCTAACGCTAACACCGAATTGTATTCTTTCTCAATCGAATTGAAGATTTTTGTCGCTTTTTCATCCAAATCATACAAAGCGCCAAATAACTTTATCCATTCGGCTTTTCCCAAAGGTGTTTTTTCAGTCCAATCGCCGTTGAAGATGATTTTTTGTCCGTTTTTTTCTAAATTTCTATAGGTTTTTAAATCGCCATCAACACTAAATCCTACAATGACATCGGGTTGAATGTCCAAAATAACTTCGGTATTCAATCCTTGATTAGAACCTAAATCTCTTACTTTACCAGCATCTATTAACGCTCTTGTTTTTGCAGAAGAAATGTATTGTGTTGTTGGAAATCCAATTAAAGTATTTTCTACACCTAAAGATTCTAAAGCCGGAATATGCGTTGTTGAAGTAACAATTACTTTTTTTATTGGTACTTCAATTGACGTAAATTGTTGTAAACTATCTGGAATTTGAATACCTTTTTTATGCAGTATATAGGTGTAATTGTTTTTAGCTTCTGGATAGGCATTCGTTACTTTTACAATTGAAAAACCATCGTATTTT
>Ga0315907_10007569_pt1 | contig 11301 bp, 11 predicted proteins | sample LakEriMetagenome_3_FD_203525 | JGI IMG/M metagenome (GOLD analysis project Ga0315907, IMG submission 203525) | Freshwater fungal communities from buoy surface, Lake Erie, Ohio, United States - Buoy 12 MA123 | ecosystem: Environmental > Aquatic > Freshwater > Lake > Lake biofilm | place: USA...
GGCCGCGGTCGTCCGGCCGGGCGTGCCGTGCTCGCCGGTCACGCGGTCGCGCATCGACTGCAGGGTGCCGGCGGCGCGGTCGCTCACGTCGTGGGCGGTCTCGCTCACCCGGTCCATCGCATGCTGCACGCGCGAGCGCGCGCCGCGGGTATTGCGGTCGGCCCAGTCGCGGACCTGCCCGCCGTAGCCGCCGCCCCCCGTGCCCCTCACGAGGAGCCAGCCGATCCCGATCCCGATCATCGCGAGCGGGATGGGATTGGACTTGAGGGTCTCGGCGAGACCCGTCGATCCGTCGTTCGATCGCATCATGTGGTTGACCTGTCTCTTGAGGGTCTGGGGGTCGAGGGTTTGACGCAGCGCGTCGATCGTCTCGCCGAGCTGGGCGCGGGTGCGGCGGGCGTCCTCCGCCATGCGGTCGAGGTCCTCGGCTGACATGACGTCGCTCACCGCCTCACCTGGGCCTTCGCCCAGTTCTGGTCCTCGCGCAGGGTGGCGATCGTCCGGCGTGGCGCGAGACCTTTGGCCGAGAGCCGCGACCGCGCGATCATCAGCAGGATGCCGCCGACGACCACCGTGACCCCGCCCACGATCAGGGCGGCCAGCCACGGCTCGACCGTGTTGGCGAGGCCGTAGACCCCCGCCAGGAGGAGGAACAGCAGCCCGGCGAAGGCGACGAGGCCGCCCGCGGCGAGCATCGCGCCGCCACGCCCGACCTGTCCCGCCTTCTCCGCCATCTCCGCCTTGGCGAGGTCGATCTCCTGGCGCACGAGCGTGGTGCCGTCCCGCACGAGGTCGGCGAGGAGCGCGCCAAGCCCACGCGCGTCGCCGCCGCCCGCCGATCCGCCGCCCGCCGGTCCGCCGCCGGCCGGTCCGCGCGGACCGGACCGGTCGCCGCCGCCGGCCCCGGGCGGCGTGTCATTGGCCGCCGGCCCCGTCATTTCCTGTCACCCTTCCCGCCGGGGCCACCGGTCTCGTTCGGCCGGGCGGGGGTCGCCTCGCGACCCGGCCCCTGCGAGCCGGGACCGGGGGCGGCCGTGCGCGCGCTCGTCGCGTCGGACGGACTGCCCGTTCCGACGGTCTCCGTCGCCGAGGGCGATCCGGGGCTCGGTCCGCCGCCCGACCCGGGCGAGCCGCTGGAACCAGGCGAACCGTCGGTGCGGGCGGGCGTCGCCGGGCCGGTCGCCGCCGACAGCGCCGCGTCGCCGGCCAGATCCTTCGCCCCGGCCGTCGTGGTCGAGGCGCGTGGGCCCGTGTCCCCGGCGATGCCGCCGGGATAGCCGCCGGCGTAGCCGTAGCCTCGCGGCCCGGCGGACCCGCCGCCCGTCGGGCCGGCGGGGGCCGCCGGTGTCCGGCCGCCGCCGTCCGTTCCCTGCCGGTCGCCGCGCTCGCGGACCCGCCGCCGGTCGCTCGAAGCCTTGGCGACGCGCGCGACGAGGAAGCCGGCGAGGAACGCCCCGCCGACGAAGATCTCCGGGTTGCGGCGGGCGTAGTTCTCGGCTTCCGACAGCACGTCGTCGATGTCGCGCTGCTGGACCCGCCGTGCCCAGGTCTCGACCTGGTCGGCGGCCGTCTCCGCGTAGCGGGCGACGAACCCGATCTCGCCGCCCTCCATGCGGCCGGCGGCGGCGTGCAGCGCGTCGGCCACACCGGTCAGCCCCTCGGCGGCGCGCTGCTGCTGCTGTCCGAGGATCGTGCGTGCCTCGTCCCGGCCCCGGTCGAGGATCCGGTCCGTCGCGTTCCGGACGTCCTGTGCGGCGGGTTCGCCGCCGGTCTCGCGTGTGGCCATCGATTACCTCCTTGCCAGCGGGGCCCGGTCCTCGGCTTCATCCGTCGGCCGGCGTCTGTCAGAACACCGCCGTCCGGGAGCGGTTCCGCCCGCCCTGCCACACCGACGCGAGGTCCCCATGGTCGAACCCGTCGCCATCGCCAGCGATCCCTCCGGTCCCGGTCCGAACGAGGACACGGCGGGGTCCGCGGGGAACGCCCGGCGCGGGGCGGCCTGGGTGATCGACGGCTGCACCGACGTGGCCGGCCGCACCTTCGTTCCGGGCGAACCGAGCGATGCCGCCTGGTACGCGCGCACGCTGGAGGCCGCCTTCGAGGATCTGTGGGACGGGTCGCCCGGGGCGGTCGCACGGGCCGCGATCGGGCGGGCGGCGGCGGCGTGGTCGGCCGCGGTCGGGGCGGTGGAGGTTCCGCGGTACGGCCTGCCCTCGGCGGCGGCGGTGTGGGCCACCTGGTCGGACGACCGGCTGACGGTCGCGGGCCTCGGCGACTGCACGGCGATCCTCCGTCCGGACGGCGGTCCGGCGCGGTCGCTCGGGCGCCACGGGATCACGGTGTCGGAGGCGGCGCTCAACGCCGCGGTGCGGCGGCTCCAGCAATCCGGCGTCGAGGACCCCGCGCAGCGTCGGTCCGCCCTGGCCGACCGGCTCCGGACGGCGCGGGCGCGGATGAACGCGCCCGGCGGCTACTGGATCTTCTCGATCGACCCGGCCGCGGCCGACCACCTCGACACGGTCGAGGAGCGGCTGGAGGGCGGCGGCCACGTGCTGCTCGCCTCCGACGGGTTCTGGCGGCTGGTCGACCCCTACGGCGTGCTCACGGCCGACGCGCTGATGGACGCCGTCGTCGCCCGCGGCCCCGCGGCCGTGCTGGCCGACCTCCGCGCGATCGAGGCCGGGGACGCGGCCTGCGTCCGCTTTCCGCGCCTGAAGGTGCGGGACGACGCGACGGCCGTCCTCCTCAGGTACGGCTGAGGGCGTCGCGGTCCACGGGCCGCCCGCGGGCGAGGAAGAGCCAGAGGATCGCCGCCGACTCCAGCACGATCAGCCCCGCCAGCGCCACCCGATGTCCGTGCGGGCTGAAGCCGCCGCCGTCGGGCGCCGGGAAGGCGCCGACGACGAGGCCGATCCCCGACTGGAGGAGGAAGGCGGTCGCGAACATCAGCAGGTTCAGCGACGTGCTGGCCCGCCCCGCCATCGACGGGGGGAACCCCTGCGCGAGGACGGCGTAGGCGAGGGCGGAGGTGGCCGCGGTGAAGCCGACGACCGTCCACAGCACGATGGCGCCGCCGCTCCAGACGTCGGCCGCGATCAGGGCCTGGGCGGCGACCGCGACCGCCATCGCCGCGCCGGCGAAGGCCATCGTCGGAATGCCCGCCCGCGCCAGCCGCCCGGCCGCCCAGCCGTTGACGAGATAGCCCGCCACCATGGCGATGGCGAGATTCTGGAGGAGGACGGCGGTCTCCGCCCGGTCGAGGCCGTCGACGTCGCGCAGGTAGGGGCCGGCCCACAGGCCCGCGTAGGCGAGCAGGCCCGCCTGGACCACGGCGCTGGCCGGCGCCACGCGGCGGAACAGAGGGTCGCGGAAGACCACCCCCACCCCGCCGATCTGCTCGCACAGCGACCCCGTAGCCCTCAAGCCGCCGGGCCCGTCGGGTACGATGGCGAGGACGATGGCCGACGCCGCGACCGAGAGCACCGCGAGCCCCAGGAACAGGCCGCGCCAGTCGGTCACCGTGAGCAGGGCCGCCACCGGGGTCGTGGCGAAGATGGCGCCCAGGCTGCCGGCGGCGAGATAGGCGCCGTTGACGAAGGGCAGCCGGTCCGGCGGGAACCATTCCGCATGGGCCTTGACCGCGGCCATGAGACAGGCCGAGACGCCGAGCCCGATCAGCGCCCGCCCGGCCGCGAGTTCGACGAGGCCGCGGCCCGTCGCGAAGACGACGCATCCGGCCGCCGCGAACAGCAGCAGCCCGCCCGCCACCCGCCGCGGCCCGTAGCGGTCGAGGAGAATGCCCACCGGGATCTGCGCGGCGGCGAAGGTCATCAGGAACGCCGCCGTCAGGAGGCCGAGCGATCCGGCGCCGACGCCGATCGAGGCGGCGAGGTCCTCGGCGATGACCGCGTTCACCGTGCGGAAGACGTGGGACAGGAAGTAGCCCGCCGCGAACGGCAGGAAGACCGTCGCGACGATGGTCACCGACCGTCGCTCCAACGTGGCGTCCACCTCTGGCACTCCTCGGCCCCGGTCCGTCCGCGCGAGAGGCCTTCGTCGGGCCGGGACGATCGTGGCGGAGGATGGGGGGCGCCGGGCCGTCCGGCAATGCCGCCCCGCGCATGGCGGGTGTTCCGCGGACCGGGGCGGCGCGGAGAGGCGTGTGGACCGTCCGGAACCCCTGCGATCCCGAGGCTTCGGATCGACTTCATATCGAAAGTCGTAACATCTTCGAACAAATAAATCGTGAATCGCAGAATTCGAAGTCAATATTCCGCCAACGCAAAAGTGGTAGTCAGGCTATGGATAACGTTCCTTTAATGAATTGGGGTCTTAGTGCGTCTAAAGTTTATCGGCGCCTTACGCATCGGAGGCGAGGAGCAAAGTGAAGACAACTGCCCCTCTACTGATAATGGCGATCGCCAGCGTGGCCGGATGCTCGTTCGATCGGGCATCCGCCCCCTCGGCTCCGCCGCCGCCGCCCGTGACCGCGGCCGCGCCGGCACCTGCCCGGTCGGCACCGCCGACGGTGCGGCCGACCCGGCGCAGGACGCCGCCGCCGGCGGCCGACACCGGATCGTCGGGCACGAGCGGGCCGGGAGCCGAGGCCGCCGCCGCACCCGAACCGGCCGTCGTGGCCCTCCCGACCGAGGACGCGCCGCGCCAGCTGGCCGCCCTGTCGACCGCGACGCAAGCCGTCGGGTCGACGCCAGCCCCGGCGGTGACGCCGGCCCGGCTGGTGGGGCTCGACCCGACCGAGACGACCCGCCTTCTCGGCCGCCCGGCCGAGACGGTCGAGGCGCCGCCGGCGCTCCAGTGGAACTGGCGGGCGGGGCGCTGCACCTTGCGCCTTTTCTTCTTCATGGACCTCAAGACCCGCGACTTCCGAGCCCTCTCCTACCAGACGAGCGGATACGATGATGCAAACGACGCTGATCTCCGTTGCCTCGCCGACGTCGTCGCCCAGGCCGACACCGATGCACGGCGCTGAACAGCTCCGCCCCGACCCGGTGCGGATCGCGATCGTCGACGACGACGCGCTGTTCCGGGAATCGCTCGGCGGCAACCTGGCCGACGAGGGCTACCGCATCCTGTCCTTCGCCGACGGCCGGTCGGCGCTCGACCATTTCGCCCGCGGCGGCACGGTCGACGTGGTGCTTCTGGACTGGCGGATGCCGGGCATGGACGGCATCGAGCTGCTGCGCGAACTGCGCGGACGGGGCTTCGAGGTGCCGGTGATCTTCCTCACCGTCCTGTCCGACGACGTCTACGAGGAGGCGGCCCTGGCCGGCGGGGCGGTCGACTTCGTGGAGAAGTCGCGCAGCCTGCCCATCCTCCTCAATCGCATCCGCCTCACCACCGAGCGGCATCGGGCCGGGGAGGGGGCGCCCGTCGCGACGCCGGTGGCCGCCAACGCCGAGGCGCCGGCGGCCGTCCAGCAGGTGGGCGAACTCGAGATGCGCCTCGATGTCTCGCGGGCCTTCTGGCGCGGGGTGCGGGTCGAGCTGACGCTGACCGAGTTCAACATCGTCAAGGAGATGGCGGTCCGTCCGACCGAGGACGTCTCCTACCGCGACCTCTACGACCTCGTGCACGGCAAGGGATTCGTGGCCGGCTATGGATCCTCGGGCTATCGCGCCAACGTCCGGGCCTTCATCAAGCGGATCCGCCAGAAGTTCCGGTCCATCGACGCCGACTTCGCCCAGATCGAGAACTACGCCGGCTTCGGCTACCGCTGGGGCGAGCCCGCCGTCGCCGACGGACGGGCGGCCGACGCTGCGGATTGAGACGGCGGCCCGCCGCCTCGTCCGGTCGCTCGCCGGGCGGCTGGTCCTCGTCGCGATCGTCTTCCTCGCGGTGCCGGTCATCCTCTATGGCCAGTTCCGCGAGGCCGACCTCGAGACCCGGCGCCTGCTCCAGCAGGGGGCCCTCGCCGAGGGACGGGCGGTGGCGCGGGCACTGGCACCCGTGCTCGCCGCCGCCCCGGCCACGCTGCCCCGCCTGCCGGCCGAACTCGCCCCCTTCGCCGACGCGCGGATGGGCCTCAAGCTCCTCCTGCGGCCCGCGGCCTCGGCGGGGAGCGGCGGCTTCTACTACGTCGCGGCCTCGCCGCCGGTGCCGCTGGCGGCGCTGGAGGCCGAGCGCGCGCGGCTCGCCGCCCAGGGCGTGCTGGACCGGCTCGACCAGACCTGCGCCGGGGGCGAGGCCCTCGCCCTGCGCACGACGCGGCCGGACGGCGGGGAGGAGATCCTCACCTCCGTCACCCCGGTCCGCACCCCCTTCGGCTGCTTCGCGCTCGTCACCGCCCATTCGGCGTCGCGCTTCCTCGGCGGCTCGCTCGGCCGGCCCTACTGGCGCACGCCGGAGGTGCAGGCGGCGCTCGTCATCTACGTCGCCATGGCCGGCATCATGCTGGCCGTCGTCTACGGCGTCCGGCAGAGCCTGCGCCGCTTCGGCGGGCTCGCCCGCGCCATCGCGACCGGCGATCCCGGCGCCGGCTCCTTCGTCGCGCGGAACACGGTGCCCGAGCTCGAGGGCGTGGCGGAGGACTTCGACCGGCTGGTCGGGGCGCTGCACGCCTCGGCCGACGCGCTGCGCCGCGCCGCCGAGGACAACGCCCACGCGCTCAAGACCCCCATCGCCGTCATCCGCCAGGCGACCGAGCCCCTCAAGCGCGTCGTTCCCGCCGAGGACGCGCGCGGCCAGCGGGCGCTCGACCTGATCGAGCGGTCGGTCGACCGGCTGGACGGCCTCGTCTCCTCCGCAAGGCGACTGGACGAGGAGGCGGCCGACCTGCTGTCCGTCCGCACCCGTCCCGTGGACGTGGCCGCGGTCGCGCGGCGCGCGATCGACGGCTACGCGAGCGTGCTGGCCGGCCGCGGGCTGCGGCTCGATCTCGACATCGCGCCGGTCGCGGCGGCGATGGCGACGGAGGAGCTGGTGGAGACGGTGCTGGAGAACCTGCTGGAGAACGCCGCCGGCTTCTCGCCCCCGGGCGCGCCGCTGTCGGTCCGGGTGAAGGCGGCGGCCGACGGCGTCGACCTCGTCGTCGCCGACCGCGGACCGGGCGTGGAGCCGGGCAACATCCACCGGATCTTCGACCGCTACGTCTCGCTGCGCCCGCCCGAGCACCAGTCCCACGCCGCGCATTTCGGGATCGGGTTGTGGATCGTCCGGCGCAACGTCGCGGCGGTGGGTGGGTGGGTCACGGCGACCAACCGGCCCGGAGGGGGGCTCGCCGTCGCCGTCCGTTTCCGGGCGGCGCCGGCCCGGGGGTCCGGTAACGATTGATCAATCAATGCGCCATACTCTTTCGGGTGACATCGGCGGGCGTTTCGTCCGTCCGGCGGCCTGTGAGGGATGTCGGCCCGTGGGCATTCAGGACAAAGACCCCGGCGGAGCCCTGGTCGAGGGACGGATGGCGTGGTCGCTCCGGCTGCTGCGACAGACGCGCTCCCGCGTCTCCGTGTTCTGCCTCCGGCTCGTCGGGATCGACCGGCCCCGGGCCGAGGGGATACTGGCCGTCGAGGTCGGCGGCAGCGCCGTCGTCGACTGGCTGACCGACCAGCGCGTCACCGTGATGATCATCGATCCGCCCGGCGAGGGGCCGGCGGCGGCCATGGTGGAACGGGTGGCGCGACGTCTCCTGTCCGAAGCGGCCGCGCCCGGCGGCCGCGCCCATGTGGAACTCGTGGCCCTCCACGGCCCCGCCGACGAGATCGGCGAGCCGGAGGACCTCCTCATGCGCCTCGCCGCCGCACCGGCCGCCCGGTGCCTGGCGGCGGAGTAGGGGCCCCCAGCCCGGTCACATCGGCAGGCGGATCGTCGCCCGGAGCCCGCCGCGGGGCGACGCCTCCAGCACGAGATCGCCGCCGTGCCCGCGCACCACGTCCCGCGCGATGGCGAGGCCGAGCCCCGCCCCGCCGGTGTCGTGGTTGCGGCTCTCCTCCAGCCGGAAGAAGGGGCGGAACACCTCCTCCCGCATCTCGGGCGCGATGCCGGGACCGTCGTCGTCCACGTGGATCTCGACGACCGGGCCGTAGCGACGCGCGGTCACCCAGCAGCGACCGGCGTAGCGCACCGCGTTGGCGACGAGGTTGGCGAGGCCGCGGCGCAGCGCGTTCGGGCGCACGTCGAGCACGAGCCCGTCGGGCACCGTCGCCTCCACCTCGGCCCCCTCCCGCCGGGCGTCGGCCAGCAGGTCGCCGATCAGCCGGCCGAGGTCGGTCGGCACCGCGCTCTCCCCGCCCTCGCCACGGGCGAAGGCGAGATAGCCTTCGACCATCGTCTCCATCTCGGCCACATCGGCGCGCAGCGCCTCCAGGTCGGGCCCGTCGCCCATCATGGCCATCTGCAGCTTCATGCGCGTGAGCGGCGTGCGCAGGTCGTGGCTGACGCCCGCCAGCATCTCCGTCCGCTGCACCAGCTGGCGTTGGATCCGGTCGCGCATGACGAGGAAGGCGGCGGCCGCCTTGCGCACCTCCGACGCGCCCTCCGGCCGGAAGTCCTTCACCTCGCGCCCCTTGCCGAGCCGGTCGGCGGCCTCGGCGAGGCGGCGGATGGGGCGGATCTGGTTGCGCATGAACAGGATCGCGACGCCGATCAGGACCAGCGCGCTGCCGATCATCCACAAGATGAAGATGTAGGTGGTGGGGCTGAACAGCCGCCGTTCGGGCGAGAGGACGCGGAGCACCCCGTCGGCCAGCTGCAGCCGCACCTCGTACCATTCGTGGGCGATGCGGGTGTTGATCGTGAAGGGGCGCCGGACCTTCTTCGCCAGCGCGTCGGCCAGCGTGGTCTCCAGCATGCCGACGAAGCGCTGGCGTTCCGCCGGAAGCCGTGCGCCCGGTTCCAGCGTTACGATCAGGTCCGTCGTGCGGGCGACCCGGGCGATCGTGTCCGACCGCTCGGCGGCGCTCCCGTCCAGCTCGATCTCCTCGATGACGAAGGCGATCTCGCCCGCCACCGCGAAGGCGAGGCGGTCGATCATCGTCTCCCAGTGGCGGTCGTAGAACACGAAGGTGGCGACCATCTGGGCGAGGATCACCGGCGTCAGCAGGATCAGCAGCGAGCGCGCGAAGAGCGAGCGCGGCAGGATCCGCTTGATCCAGCGCAGCGGCCCGCGCCGCCTGTCGGGACGCTCGTCGATCTCCCGCGCGGTCGCCGTCATCCGTCGGGCCTCAGCACGTAGCCCTCGCCGCGGGCGGTCAGCAGATAGCGTGGCTCGCGCGGGTCGGGCTCGATCTTGCGGCGCAGGCGCGTCACCTGCACGTCGACCGCGCGCTCGCCGCCGTCGATGCCGACCCGCCCGACGAGGTCCTCGCGCGACATCACGGTGCCCGGTGCCGCCGCCAGCGCCCGCAGCAGCGCCGCCTCCGCCTGGGTCAGGTGGACCGGACGGTCGCCGTCGCGCAGCTCGTCGCGGCCGGCGTCGTAGACCAGCGGGCCGAGGCGGAGTTCCGTCGTCGGGGCGGGCGGGCGCGGCACGCGGCGCAGGATGGACGTGATCCGCAGCACGAGCTCCCGCGGCTCGAACGGCTTGGCCAGATAGTCGTCCGCCCCGGCCTCCAGACCCGCGATCCGGTCGTCCGGGCCGCCGCGGGCGGTGAGCAGCAGGATCGGCACGTCGCGCGTGCGGCGCAGGTCGCGGGTCAGGTCGAGCCCCGTCTCCCCCGGCATCATCACATCGAGCACGATCAGGTCCACCTCGAAGACCGCGAGGCGCGCGCGCGCCTCGGCCGCGTCGCGCGCGGCGGTGACCAGGAACCCGTTCTCGCTCAGGTATCGGCGCAGCAGTTCCCGCAGGCGGTTGTCGTCGTCCACCACCAGCACGTGGGGCGTCTCGTCCGACACGGCTGCCGCCCGTGCCTCAGCGCCCGGCCAGAATCGCCTCGGCCGCCGCCTGCACGGCGAAGGCCTCGGCGATCGTGGCGAGCCGGTTCGGCCGGCCCTCGACCATGGCGTGGAGTTCGTCGAGCTGGCCCTGCGCGGCGCGCCAGCGCACCTCGTCGACCGAGCCCAGCGCCAGCGTCTCCCACCCGCCGTCGCCGCGGCGGTCGGCCAGCGCCCAGTCGCGGATGCGGACCGCCCCCGCCGTCCCCTCGACCGTGAAGAGGTTGCGGTCGTCGTCCGGCCCGTCGACCGCGCCGTCGATCGCGAAGGGGAGCGCGCCGGCCGTCAGCCGCGCCGCCACCCGGCGTTCGGACGCCCCGCCCCAGGGGTGGTCGACATGCGCGTACCCGACCGCGAGCGGCCCGCCGACGCGGAGCGCCGCGAACAGGAAGTGCGACACCACCTCGCGCACGAACCCGCCCTCCGCCCGCCCGTCGAGCCAGGAGGCCGCCGCCTTCTGCCAGGGCCGGGGCCAGGCGGCGAAGCGGACGACGAGGTTGAGGGCGGTCGGGGCGCCCACGGCACCGTGCCGGATCTCCTCCTCCAGCGCGCGGAAGGCGGGGGAAGCGGCGAGGGAGAAGTTGACCGCCGCGCGCGCGCCCGGCCGCGCCGCCCGCTCGGCCAGCGCCCCACCCGCCGCGAGGTCGGCCGCCAGCGGCTTCTCGCAGAAGAGGGGCTTTCCGCGGTCGAGCGCCGCGAGGCCATGGCGGACGTGGCTCGCCGGCGGGCTCGCCACATAGACGCACCCCACGCCGGGCGCGTCCATCGCCGCCTCGGCCGTGTCGAAGGCGGGGGCGTTGGGCACGGCGGCGCGGGCGCGGGCGACGGCCGCCGGATCGGGATCGTGGAGGCTCGCGACGTGGAATCCGGGATGGGCGGCGATGCGCTCGACCATGCGCAGGCCCATGATGCCGAGCCCGACGATCGCGACCCCGTACGCCTTCTGCACGGCCGGCCCTTTCCGCTGCGGTGTGGTGAGGACTGTAGGGGCCGCGGCCCGCTGAGGGAAGGGCGCGGGACGGGTGGGGGCGTGTGGCCTGCACGCCGCCACCATCGGGAGACGCCGCCATGGCCGCGGGTCACGTCCGTCAAGCTGATGGAGATTCGCGGGCGTCGTGAGGTGGCCATCGGTCGTGCAGCTGGTCGGCGACGTGCCGCCGGGTCTGTCGGGCGCTGGCCTGATCGGGCAGGAGGAAGGCCTGGCGGAGCGCCGCGGCCGCCGCGGACGATGACCGCTCGGCTTCGTCCGTGGTTGAATTCATCCTGAAGGCGTGGCCATATTCCAGCGGGTACTTGAAGAAGGAATGAAGCCAATGGACGAAGATGATGATGATACGTTTGTTTTTGATATGAATGGTCAGCGTCTTGGCTGGATACCAGATGATTTCTTCTGGTCAGAAACAGGTTCAT
>Ga0315907_10007573_pt1 | contig 11297 bp, 12 predicted proteins | sample LakEriMetagenome_3_FD_203525 | JGI IMG/M metagenome (GOLD analysis project Ga0315907, IMG submission 203525) | Freshwater fungal communities from buoy surface, Lake Erie, Ohio, United States - Buoy 12 MA123 | ecosystem: Environmental > Aquatic > Freshwater > Lake > Lake biofilm | place: USA...
CCTGCCGTTAATCGTATTGCTGAATGCTCTGAGCTTGAGCAGGTCATTGTGACTGATACCATCCCACTAAGTGCTGAAGCTAAAAAAGTTGAAAAAATTAAAGTCATTTCTACTGCTGATATTTTGGCCAAGGCCATTCATCGTACATTTAATCACGATTCAGTCAGTTCTCTTTTCATTTAGTATGTTTGATCTTGTTGTTGGTGTCGGAAATCCAGGTTCAGACTATGCAGCAACAAGACACAATATTGCGTGGCTCTTGTTAGATCATACGCCTACCTTTCAAGGGGCCAATTGGAAATCAAAGTTTAAAGGTCTCTACGCAGAGGCCAATCACAAAGGGCATAAATTCTACGCTGTAAAACCACAGACCTTCATGAATCTCTCTGGAGAGTCGGTGCAACCTTTGGCCGCTTTTTTCAAGATTTCGCCCGAGCGCATTTTAGTCATCCACGATGAACTTGATATTCCCTTCGGCCAGGTCCATTTTAAGATGGGTGGAGGGCTAGCGGGCCACAACGGATTGAAATCAATTGCCCAATGCCTGGGAACTGATCAGTTTGGGCGTATGCGAGTGGGAATAGGTCGACCTGTGCATGGATCCGTTGCAAATTACGTACTTAGCCCTTTTAGCAAAGAAGAGCAGGTGCAACTTCCGCTTCTTCTTGAGAAATTACATGACCCGATGCTCTCCTGTATGGTAGAGGGAATAAATAAAGTTGGAATTTATAATAAAAAGAATCTTTTAGCTTAGGAGAAAGAATATGGGTATGAACTGTGGAATTGTAGGCTTACCAAACGTGGGTAAATCAACTATTTTTTCGGCCCTTACTTCCGCTCCAGCCGAAGCTGCTAACTATCCTTTTTGTACTATCGAGCCAAACGTTGGTGTGGTTCATGTTCCCGATGAGCGCCTTGAAAAGATTGCTAAAATTGTGGGCCCAGAAAAAGTTATTCCAGCGATTACTGAATTTGTGGATATCGCAGGACTGGTTAAGGGTGCTTCAAAAGGTGAAGGTCTTGGGAACCAATTCTTAGGACATATCCGTCAGGTCGGAGCCATTTGTCACGTGGTTCGTTGTTTTGAAGATAATGATATCGTTCACGTGGCAGGGAAAGTTGATCCTGTTTCAGATATTGAAGTGATTAATATTGAACTTGCCCTAGCCGATTTAGAATCTGTGACAAAAAGAATTCAAACTCTTGATAAGTATCTTAAGTCTCAAGATAAAAAAGTTCAGGAGAAAGCTAAAATTTCTAAACCTATCTTAGAGCGTTTAGTAAAAACTCTCGAGGAAGGTCTCCCCGCCCGCTCTCTTGCTCTTGATGCTGATGAGATTGACGCTATTTCTGATATTCATCTCATCACGATGAAGAAGATGCTTTATGTTTGTAATGTGGATGAAGGAAATATTTTAGAAGAAAATGAGCACGTAAAAAAAGTGCGTGAGATTGCCGCCAAAGAAGGATCTAAAGTCATCACGATCTGTGGAAAAATTGAATCTGAAATTGCGGCTTTAGAATCTAAAGAAGAAAAAGAAGCTTTCTTAAAAGATATTGGCATCGAAGAATCTGGACTTTCAAAAATGATACGAGCTGGTTATGAAATGCTCGACATGTACACTTACTTCACTGCTGGTGTGAAAGAAGTTCGTGCTTGGACTTTTCCAAAAGGTGCTAAGGCCCCACAAGCTGCAGGCGTTATTCATTCTGATTTTGAGCGTGGATTCATCAAAGCAGAAATCTATCACTGTAATGACTTATTTGCTCTTGGATCTGAATCCAAAGTGAAAGAGGCCGGAAAATTTCGTATGGAAGGTAAAGAGTACGAAGTGAAAGATGGCGACGTTATTCATTTTAAATTTAACGTCTAAATTATTGCTTAAAGCCTAATTTAACATCAAAAATCACATTATGATCTATCGGATCACTGTAATTATTTGTGGTCTGTAAAAGCTTATAAAAGAAAATATTTCTGAAAATAAGTTTTACGTAATTTCTTGTTTCAAGAAAAGGGATGGATTCTATGTTTCTTAAGATGCTTTGATCTGCATCAAAGAGGCTCCCTTTCCAGCGATCAACACGCCCTTCACCCGCATTATAGGCCGCAAGAACATAAACGAGATTTTCATCATAACGTTTCATCAGTCCTTTAAAGTAGGTAGTCCCTATTTCCATATTAGTCTGTGGCGTAACAAGATGTTTATCACGCGCCCCACGTCGAATTCTTTTAGCTGTCATAGGCATGATTTGCATGAGGCCCCTGGCCCCAACCGGAGATTTTGCCAATGGATTGAAGACTGATTCCTGCCTTATAAGTGAGAGAACAACTAGAGGATCAAGTTGGTGCCTTTTTACAATAGGAGTTAATTCTTTCAAGAAAGCATTAGGATAAAGAACTTGCAGAAGTGACTTACTAAACGTCACATCTTTTTTATCTAGCGCCTCGTAAAGGTACTTAAAAGTCGGTAGATAATTCTTAGATTCGATCATGATCTGGGCATTCAAAAGATGCAACTCTGATTTAATTCCAGGTTGTTTTTCAGTGGGCTGATTCACAACATAATTCGGAATACTGTGAAGTCTAAGGCGCTTGAGTTCTAGACGCATAAGTTTCTGAGAATCAATCGTCGCCCAAGTTTTCAGGCGAATAAGTGATGAGAGATAATCAGCATCAAGTTGTTGAAGATTAAGTAAGTGGGTATCATGATTTTGCTGAATCATCTGCTGGTAATATTGGCTTGCTATAGATTCTGGTTTCATGATCTGCAATTTTTTAACAGACATAATAGCATAAAAGCTCAGAGGGCTTTCATTGACTATGCTCTCGTAAAAACGATGAGATTCTTTTGTTTCACCAACTTGTTCCAAAATATATCCGACCCAATATTTAAGTCGCGGATCTGCAATTTTAGTTTTAGACGAAGTGAGATCATGTTTTTTGGCTTGTTGTAGGGCTTCTTTGTAATTGTTTTGAACAATATAAGTCCAGAGATAAAAATAAAGTGCATCTTCCTGAATTTCTTTATTATTCTTTTTTATCACATATCTCAAAACATCTCGAGACAGTTCATCAAATTTTGCTCTAAAGACCGCTTTGGCAAAATCATTGAGTCGTGTCAGGCAAAGACTTAGAGGAAGATGGTCCTGGTTGAGTTCTAGGTAATTCTTTAAATAACCAAGCTGCTCTTTAACTTTTGCCTGATCTGGATTTGTATCCAAAGATTTATAACTTTGTTCAATCAGCTTGCCAAATTCGCCATAAAAAACATTTTTGTTTTGAACGAGATTGTAGCCTTTATCTTGAATCAATTTAGTAATTTCTTCGTTGATGAGAATATCCTTGAGCACTTCTTGAGAGGGAACAATTTCATGCTGAACACTATAAGTTGTAATGTCCTGGGAGAGTTTTTTTAAAACTTCAGGATAAGTAGATTGTTTTTGAATAAATTCTGCAAAATGCTTCTTATTTTTTTTAGTCAGATAGTACTTGAGGTTTTCCTCAATAAATTGGATAGCATCATCGGAGATTGATTGGTTTTTTTCGATATCTTTTTGAATAAGGATTAATGATTTTTCACGACAAAAATTCCCTGCAATCCTATCTAGAATTTTTTCAAGAGGGAAAAGGGTCGCTTGGTGATTGAATTGCTTACAGTAAATAATGAGATCTTTGCTGGTTTTTTCTTTGCTAATTTTTTGAATGGCACTGCTCCAGCTACTGAAGGGTTGGAAGTTTTTTGACTTACCAATTTCCCTGGAGAGCTTTTCGACAAAATCACTTTTAACTTCATTTTTGCCTATTTGAATCATGAGCTTAGCAATTTGTTCAGCAATAATAATGTCAATTTTTTGTGGTTTGATGGAATGATTAGTGGCCCAGCCATAAGAGGTCGATGCAAAGACGAGAAAAGTTAAAAATGTTTTTTGTAAAATGCGTTTCATGCTCTCTTAACTTTAAATTTCCTGTATAGAAATTAGAGTAAAGTATAACAAAGATTTGGAATGATTTTTAAAAATTAAAGATTATTTTTATAACGCGATTTAATTTCTAGTAACCGACGAGATATCTCTTTCAATACTGGTTTTTTATCATCAGGAACAACGGGGGCAAGGTTTTCAATGTAGCTTGAGATCTCTTCTAAATACATATAATCATTTTCTTGATTATAAGTAATGGTTTCAAGAAAGAGAGTGACTTCTTCAGCTACATCATGAAAATGGTCTCCACTTCTAAAAGAGAGGGGAGTTATGGGTTCACCCTGTCTGATTTTTGAAAGATGCATTTTAAGTTTATGCATTGGTCCAGCGATCCGGTGAGTGAAGAAGATAAACATGATGAAAACTAAGATGACGATGAAAAGCTGGATCCCACCAAGGTAGATCATGAGATCTTTTTGGGCAAACTTCATACTCTCAGCTATTTCTGGGTAACGGACGGCAATTTCGTTTAAAAAATCTATGAGGATAACGGGGTAAATGATAGAAGAAATAATGATAAATGAACAAACAATCAGGCTGAAGGTTATTTGAAAAGCAGGATTGATGATGTAGACAGCGCGTTTATAAAAAGCCAAAGCTTTATTCCTATTCAAGATTGTTTAACAATCATAAAATGTTATTGCGATTTCAGCTAGTCAGAAATGTTAGGTATAAAGACTTACTAAGAATGTCAGTTTTACGGAGATACAAGTATGATCGAAGAAGTTAAGAAAAGACTGGGGCAAATAATAAATCCAGTTAATGGAAAGACCTTTGAAGTTGAGCAACGTTGGCAACATATTTCTATGAATCAAGATAAACTTGTTCTTGAGTATAATCGAGATGGAATCTCTCCGGCCGAAAAACGTGTGGTTGAGCAAGAAATAATTAAAACTCTGAGTGATCTTATTGGGGTGGAGAATATCCTCGTTAAAACAGTATCGAGCCAGTCTCAAGACGTGTTTAAGGCCTTGGATAAAGCAACTCCTTCATCAACGCCAAACCCGGAACCATCTGCTCCTGCTCAACTAAAAGTTGGCCATGGAACAATTGATAAGAAAAAGCCGGTCCCAGGAGTTGGTAAAATCATCGCTATTGGTTCAGGTAAGGGGGGAGTTGGAAAGTCAACCTTCACTTCTAACCTTGCCCTAACTTTGGCCCAAATGGGTAAGAAAGTGGGTGTTATCGATGCCGATATTTATGGCCCTTCATTACCTATGATTTTTGGTAAACGAAATGAAAAACCTCGCTCCAATTCTGATAAAAAAATTATACCAGTTGAGGCCCATGGAATTAAATTCATGAGTTTTGGCTTTTTTATCAATGAGCAAGATCCCGTCATTTGGCGTGGACCTATGCTGGGTGGTGTTCTTAATCAATTTCTTTTTGATGTGGATTGGAACGGACTTGATTATCTTTTAATTGATTTGCCTCCTGGAACGGGAGATATTCAACTTTCTATGATTCAAAATGCGCAAGTTGATGGGGCGATTATTATTTCGACTCCTCAGGATATTGCTTTGTTAGATGCGAAGAAGGGTGCAGAAATGTTTAAAAAACTTAATCTTCCACTCATTGGTATGGTTGAGAACATGAGCTCTTTTATTTGCGGTGGCTGTGGTCAAGAGCATTTTATCTTTGGTCATGATGGTGTTCATAAAGCCGTTGAGCAACTTGAGATTCCTTTCCTGGGAAAAATCCCACTTGAAATTGAGTTGAGAACTGGTTCTGACCAAGGCGTCCCTTATATGACTCAGAAAAATCTTGAGGGACGTGCAGTGTGGAATTCATTTGTTGATATCGGTCAAAAGGTTGATCATTTTTTTAATCCAGGCCCTGATAAGGCCAAATCTGGTCTTTTCTCTAAAATCTTAGGATTCAGTAAATAATGGAAGCCGAACTAAAAATTCTAGGCATTATTGAGGAACAGCTGGCCGTACAATTTACTGGTAAGATTAATATTCTTGCCTCTTTTAATAGACAGTATCTTGGGCACATTTTGTTTAAAAATGGCGAAATCTTTCAAGTTGTTTTTAATACTCATAAAAGCTTAAAAGCTTTTTATCAACTCATCATCCAGGAGTACTCACTCCAATCTTTTTATTATGTGGTTGAACCTGAGGTGGTTGAAGAAAATCAGCGCCAAATTCATTATCCTTATTCAGTTATGAAAAACAAAATGTCTGATGTGATTAACCAATATAAAGAGGCTGCAAAATACAGGCCGCCGGAGAATGTGAAGATTCTCATCGAGGGAAGTTTTCTTAAGGAAAAATCGGAAGTCACACCGCAAGAGTTTGAGGTTTTAGAGACCATTACGGAGTGGAGCAAGCCTTTTGACATCTATCAGCATTGTGATTTATTGGACCATGAAGTGACTTGGGCGCTAGTAAGTTTGCGGAAAAAAAAGGCTTTAAAGATTTTGGCCCCAAAAAACAATGGCGATGACAGTCCTTAAAAAAAAGGTAAAATAGCTCAAAAAAATTCAGAGGTGCCTATGAAATCGCAAAAACAAAACCAAGGTGAGCTCAAAGAACTCAAAGTAAAAATTGAGAAAGATGTCGCTGAAGACTTTGAGAAAATGGTTAAAAATACCAACATGTCATTGGATGATCTCGTGGTTATTGCCTTAAAGAGATTTCGCTCATCCCATGCTGACTACCTTAAGCAAGTTCCTGTTACAGAATAAGTCTTCTTAGGCTCCCTTTGGGAGCCTTTTTTTAGACACTAAGAGTGTCTAAAATTTCAACAATCCTATATTTTCTTGTCATCATTTTTTCCATTACCACATGAATCCGATAATTTAGTGACTATTTAATTGGCATTTACCTTGCTCACTATAGGGAAACCGTCAAAGAGGTATCCTATGAAGTCTGGTCCATCCACTAAAAAGTTATTCACCACTTTAGCTGTGGGTTGCTTTGCTCTTATCGGAACCTACAACGCTGTGGTTATTAATTCAGATTCCAAAATGAGTTCGACTGAAATTCAGTTCGCTAAAAGAATTGATGAGCTCTATGGTGTGGTTGTCTCAAAACGAGAAGTTGCTGCATCCTTAAATTGGCAAAAAGTTTCAGTCCAGCAAGCTGCGGTTTTTCGTCAATATAAGAATGACTTTGCTGCCCCTCAAGTGGCCCAAAGAACTGAATCATCTGATCAGGGATCTTCTGAACAGATGAAATCAGATGCTGCTGTTCAGGACGATTTAAATCTCAATCTGACTCAAGTCATGAACCCTAAAAAATGGCAGCAAGGTTTAAAAGAAGATCAGTTTAGTGGAAGTTTAAATACTAATAATGGTGTGATCGAGAGCTTAAGTGTTTCTCTACCTGGTGGACAGGGCGTTTCCGTTTCATTTTCAGAAATGACGGGTAATGTTTTTGAGTATGATTTAGGGGGAGAACTTTATAGCGGCATGATGTATCAAGAGTCACAAAATGCTTATGTGATAACTCTTACGAATGGACCTCTTGAAGGGACTCGATTGACCTTTACGGGTGAAGCATCTGTTGAGCAGGTTCAACAAAATGAAGAGGCGCAAAGACAGTTAGCAGAAAATACCGACTCTGATGCTGGTCAACAGCTTGCTCAGGAAGCTGCACCAATAGAAAATTCACAAGACGGGGAAGTGGCGATGATGGGACCACAAGAACAAGAGCTCACTTATGATCAACAACTGCAACAGCAAGAAGTTTTGGCCCAAGAACAAAGTCTTCAGAATCAAAATGGAGCAGAAATAGAAGGACAATTTTTACCAGATCAACAGACATAAAAAAAGCCGGCCCTGGGCCGGCTTTTTTCTTTATTTTCCAAGAAGCTTTTTAAATTCTTCAGTCAGAATTGGAACGATCGTAAAAAGATCTCCCACTATTCCGTAATCTGCTTTTGTAAAAATAGGAGCATCAGGATCAGTATTGATCGCCACAATAACTTTTGAGGTTCTCATTCCGGCCAAGTGTTGAATGGCTCCAGAAACTCCACAAGCAATATAAAGTGATGGGGCCACTGTTTTACCAGTTTGTCCTACTTGCATAGCATGGGGAGCAAAACCAGAATCAACGGCGGCTCGGCTTGCGCCCACTGTTGCACCAATTACATCGGCCATATCATTAAGAATTTTAAAGTTTTCAGCATTTTTCATCGCACGACCACCAGTCACGATGATATTAGCTTCCGTTAAATCAACTTTAGCAGAAGCTGCTTTAACGATTTCTTTGATGACTGCTCTGATTTCTCCAGCATTTGTATTAACGTCAGCTGCATTTCCTGCTCCTGCCGTTAATCCTTCAGTCATTCCTAGAGCATTAGGACGGATAGAAACAAAGTGAGGCTTAGGCCCAGTGAGTTCAACTTTAGCGAGACATTTTCCAGCAAAAAGGGGACGTGTCCCAGCGAATGCACCTCCATCCATTGTGAAATTCACAACATCAGAAGCAAGTCCTGCATTGAACTTGGTGGCAAGTCTTGGAAGAAGGTCTTTCCCCATTGAAGTGGCCCCTGCAAAAACATAGTCGTAGCTTTTTGATTTAATAAAATCAGCTAAAGCATTGGCATAACCTTCTGGAGAGTACTTATCAAGGTTTGCACCTTTAAGCTTATGAACGTTTTGAGCACCACACTTTGCAAGAGTGGCGACCTGATCAGCAGCGATATCACCGATCACGGCTACATCAGCAGTTTGACCTGCAAGTTTACCAAGAATTTCTAAAGTTACTGGCTTAACATGACCATCATGAAGTTCAGTAAATACTAATACGTTTGCCATATATTGATCCTTTCAAAAAAAATTAAATGACTTTTGCTTCTGTTCTAAGCAGACCTACTACTTGAGCGACAACATCTTTTTGTTTAGCTGCATCAGTAGCATCAAACTTTTTCCCAGCTGGTTTCTCCGGAGGAAGACGAAAACCAGAATACTTCACGCGACGATCGGCTTCAGATACACCCACATCAGAGAGTGAATATGTCGCCATTGGTTTTTTCTTCGCTTTCATAAGACCTGGTAGAGAAGGATAGCGAGGAGTATTAAGACCCTTATTACAAGCGAGGACTACTGGTGTGCTCATTTCATAGACTTCTAAAGCTCCACCCTCAACTTCTCGTTTTACTTTTACAGCAGAACCATTCATTTCAAATCCAACAATGACTGAAACAGATGGTAATCCCAGCATTTCTGCTAGAATCTGAGGAACTTGAAGACAGTCATCATCGATGGCCTGTTTTCCGGCCAGAATGATATCTGGTTTTTTTCCTGTCTTCTCAATAGCACCTTTAAGTGCCTTGGCAATAGAGTAAGAATCTAAATTGTCGCCAGCTTCTACCAGAGCAGCTTCATCAGCACCCATAGCGAGGGCCGGGATAAGAGCTTCAGTATCTTTTTTAGATCCCACTCTTACGACTGTTACATTGGCAGCAGGATTGGCCTGCTTGATTAAAAGGGCTTGTTCAACAGCAAATTCATCATAAGGATTCATAATCCATTTGATTGAAGCTGTTTCAATAAAACTACCATCACCGGTTGGAGTGATTTTAGTTTCTGTGTCGGGAACCTGCTTAACACACACAAAAATATTCATAGAGTCTCCTTTAAAACAAAAAAAATTATTTCAATATTTCTCGGGCCATCACCAAACGCTGGATTTGAGAAGTCCCTTCATAAATTTGGATTAATTTAGCATCTCGCATGAGTTTTTCCACTGGATATTCTTTAGAATAACCATAGCCACCATAAATTTGTACGGCATCCGTTGTAATCTGCATGCAAGAATCAGAAGCAAAAGCTTTGGCATACGAGGCAATTTCCGTATTTCGAATTCCTTGATCACAAAGCCATGCGGATTTGTAAACAAGAAGTCTGGCCGCCTCAATTTTCATCCCCATTTCAGCGATCATAAATTGAATCGCTTGATGTTTGGCCAGAGGAACACCGAATTGATTTCTTTCTTTGGCATAGTGAACAGAAAGATCCATCGCCCTTTGAGCTCCACCAAGGGCAGAAGAAGCCACGAGTGGTCTTGAATGATCTAAAGTGCTCATGGCGATATTCCAGCCATCACCCGGTTTTCCGAGCATATTTTCTTTGGGAACTTTCACATTATTAAAACGAATCCCGCGCGTATCAGATGAGCGGTGACCCATTTTATCTTCTTTCTTACCAATTTCGATGCCTGGAGTTTTTGGATCGACAACAACTGCAGAAATACCTTTATGTTTCAAATTGGGATCAATGGTTCCATAAACAACAAAGAGATCTGCATATCCGGCATTGGTGATCCACATTTTCTCACCATTCACGATCCAGTGGTCTCCACCATCTTTGATTTGGGTTTTAATCCCACCTGCATCTGAACCATTTCCTGGTTCAGTTAAACAAAATGAAGCAATTTTAAATTCTTGAGTGAAAGGAGTGAGAAAGCGTTTTTTCTGCTCATCACTTCCACCTATCACAATAGGAAGAAGGGCCAGGTCATTGGCCATAAAAGAAGTGTTCATGCCCATGCAACCGTAAGCTAAAGCTTCACCGATGATAACACCATCAATAGCGCTAAAACCGGCACCACCATACTCTGCAGGAATACAGGCATTAATGAGACCAAGTTCCCAAGCTTTCTTAAAAATTTCAGTCGGAAATTTTCCATGCTCATCATATTCCTGAGCATGAGGAATCATTTCGTTTTTAGCAAATTTAAGGGCGAGTTCGCGGATCTCTCTTTGTTCCGCACTTAATGAAAAATCCATCTTCCAAATCCTTGGTCAATTTTAGACAGGGTAAGCTTCCACATGGAATGACCTAGGAATTGTAAAACATTTTTCAATTGTTTTAAAGAACGGCAACTCTTGAAGGGGGTGAATGACGAAACTTCGTTCAACCCACCGCGGGTGTGGGATGATGACAAGTTTTGTGTGATGCGTTTCGAGATTCCAAAAAATGATATCCATATCTATCGTGCGGGGGCCCCGAGAGATGGTTCTCACTCGCCCCATTTCTTTTTCGGCCTCTAGAAGCCAGAGCATGGCTTCATCCGGAGTGATTGTGGGTATTTTGAACTCTAGAACTTGATTGAAAAAATCAGGCTGGTTCTCATAATCCACCGCCATAGAACGATAAATGCGACTGGCCGCAATGAGCTCAAATTTTGAGGATAAAACTTTTTGCGCCTGGATTAAGTTTTCAATAGGTGAATCTAGATTAGAGCCTGTTGCAATAATAAGAGACATTATTTTTTTATTTTTGAGTCATCAAGAGGTTGCTGAGTTTTGATATCAGGATAATTCTCAAGCACACTTGGAAGGCTTGCACCCTTTGGTGCTGAGGG
>Ga0315907_10007575_pt1 | contig 11296 bp, 9 predicted proteins | sample LakEriMetagenome_3_FD_203525 | JGI IMG/M metagenome (GOLD analysis project Ga0315907, IMG submission 203525) | Freshwater fungal communities from buoy surface, Lake Erie, Ohio, United States - Buoy 12 MA123 | ecosystem: Environmental > Aquatic > Freshwater > Lake > Lake biofilm | place: USA...
CCCCGCGCGCAAGGGACCCAGACCGGCCGGTGGCGCGCTCGCGTGGGCGATCAGGGGGGCGAGCCAGTCGCCGTTGGGGTGGACGAGCGGCCCCTTGAGGATGGACCGGCCGTCCGCGGCGAAGGCGCCCGCGACCGTCACCTCGCGGAACCGCGACGCGGGGATCGAGGCCCCGGGCACGAAGCCGCCGTGGGAGATGCTGTCGGCCAGCACCGCGGTGTAGGGCATCTTCGACGGCTCCGCGAACCGCCGCACCACGATCTCGATCGCGACGAGGACGACGTCGGCCGCGGCCATCACCTCCTCCGCCGTGTAAGGGCGGTCCGGCCGCGGCGCCAGGTCGCGCGCCATGCGCACGGCGATCTCGAGTTCGACCCCGATCGACGGGGCCGTGGTCGTCCAGCCGGCGCCGCTTGCGGCGAGGCCGCCGGCCGCCATCCACGCGCCGGTCACGCGACCGTCGGGCCCGAAGCCGATCTTCCGGCCGGCGGGGCGCTCGCCGCGGCGTTCCAGCACGGCCGCCTGCACCCGATAGGCGGCGGCGTCGTCCGCGGGGACGAGATCGGGCGGCAGGCCGTCGAGCGTCCGCCCCTCGCGGGCGGTGGCGGCGAGCAGGTCGGCAAGGCGGGTGACGGCGTCGGCGGTCATCGTGGGTCCGGATCGGCGGAAGATGCCACCCATCATCGCCCGTGCCGCGCCGGTGCGCCAGACGTTCCGACGTGCCCGTCGTGTGCGCCGCTCATGGCGGGTTCGCCGCCGCGCGGACCGTCAGAAGGTCGCGGCCTGCGGACCGTCGTGGTCGATCGCGGCACCCCAGGGCGTGTGGTGCCGCTCGGTGAAGTGCGGGGCGACCGTGGCGAGATGGTTCCCGTCCGGTCCGAAGTGGTCGACCCCGTCGCTGCCCCGGTTCCGCCCGCCCGGGACGTCCGCGACGGGCATCAGCCGCACCGCCGTGATCCCCGTCCGCACGAGGTGGTCGAGGCGGTCGATCGCCGCGCGGACGGTGCCCTCCGGCGTGAAGGCCCCGACGTGCGCCTCCACGATCACCGCCTCCCGCCGCGCCCAGCAGCGCCAGGATCCCGCGGACCGGGATCGACACCCAGTCCGGCCGGTTCGCGATCTCGTACCCGACCTCATAGACCGCCCTCTCCAGAACGAAGAAGCGGAGCAGCGCGTCGTCCACCGCCGCGCCCGCCTCGGCGCGGTAGGCGTCGAGGAACGCCGCGGCGGCGCCGGCGTCGTCGTCGCGCCCGGCCGCCGCGGCGGCGTAGGCGAACGAGCGCAGCATCCCCGCGACGTCCGTCAGGGGGATCCGTTTCGCCCGCCGTTCGGCCAGCGGGCGCATCGGCTCGCCCTCGAAATCGACGATCCGCACGTCGCCGCCGGCCGCGACGAGGACCTGGCCCAGATGATAGTCGCCGTGCACCCGCGTGCGGACCGCACCGCCGCCGCGCGACCGGACGGCACCGAGGGCGGCGAGGAGGTCGTCCCGGCGCCGGACGAGGCGGCGGGCGTCGGGATCGGTGCGGGCGGCCAGCGCGTCGAGCACGCGGCCCGCGTCGGCCTGCGCCGCCGACGCCATCGCGTCGAGGTCCGCCGCGGTGGCCGCATCCGCGCGGAAGGCCGGATCCCCGGTCGGAACGGCGAAGGCGCGGTGCATCGCGGCCGTACGCCGGCCGAGGGTGCGGGCGAGACCGGCGAGCGCGGGGCCGCCCGCCGGGCCGCGCAGCAGGTCCGTCGCCGTCGCCCAGCCGTCGCGGGCACCCGCCACCACCGCCACGAGGCTTCCCGCCACGACCGGCTCCGCCCCGCCGAGTTCGAGCCAGCCGAGGAGGGGTGGCGCGCCGTCGAAGCCGGCCGTTTCCGTCAGGAAGCGGCCGATCTCGATCTCCGGATGGACACCGGGTTCGAGCCGGCGGAACAGCTTGAGGATGGCGATGTCGCCGAAGCGGATGCTGCTGTTGCTCTGCTCCGCACCGGACACCGCGACCGGGGCCGCGGCGAGCGCCGCCATGTCCAGCGGCGCCCCTGTGCGGCGTAGCGCCAGCCCGTCCGCCGTCTCGCGCGCGGCGGTCGCGAGGAAGGCCCGCGCGAAGGCGCCGCTCGCCACCGCGTCGGCGAGGCGCCCGGTCCGCCGCCCGTCGGTGACGGCGGCGACCGATGGGTCCTGCCCGGCGGGGCCCCACTCCACCGCGAGCGGCAGGACCCAGGTCTGCGCCGACCGTCCGGGCGGCGTGGCCGACAGGAGGGCGACCGCGACGTCGCCGTCCGGGCCGAAGCCGATCAGGTCGAGGATGCGGACGTGCGGCGGCCCGGCGTCCTTCGCGCCGTACCAGCGCGCGCCGGCGAGGACGCGCGGCAGGACGTCGTTTTCGAGGGCGTCGACCAGCGGTCCCGGATGTCCGTCGACGCGGACCTCCACCACCCACGTCGGGCGGCGTCGCCCCCCGGCCCCGTCCGGCATCTGCGTTCCCCATGCTTCGGCACGGTGGAAACCGATCGACGGTGGCCGGGGTTCCGGCCGGGGATCACTGCTTGGGGATGCCGGCCCTGTCGATCACGGCCGACCAGCGCTCGATGTCGAGGACGAGGCGGTTGGCGAGTTCGGCGCGCTGGCTCCACCGCGCCTCGATGCCGAGATCGAGGAGCCGCGCCCGGATGTCCGCCTGGCCGAGCACATCGCGCAGCCCGGCCGAGAGCCCCTCGATCGCCTCCGGCGGGGTTCCCGCCTTGGCGAACAGGGCGTTCCACGACGTCACGTCGAAGGTCGCCGGCCCGCCGGCCTGGGCCACCGTCGGCACTTGCGGCAGGGTCTGGGAGCGGGCGCTGCCGGTCGTGGCGAGCGCCACCGCCCGCCGGTCGTCGAACGACGCCTTCAGCGAGGCGAAGCTGTCGATGACCACCTGGACATCGTTGCGCAGCAGCGCGACGACGGCGTCGGGCGTGTTGCGGAAGGTGATCTGCTCGACCCGGATGCCCACCTCGCCGGCGAACAGCAGGGCCGAGAGATGCTGCGTGCTGCCCGCGGTCACGGTGCCGATGTTGATCGTGCCGGGCCGCGCCCGGGCCGCCGCGACGAGGTCGGCCAGGGTGCGGAAACCGGTCTCGGCGCCGGTCGCGAGCACGAAGTCGAAGATGCCGAGCGTCGAGATCGGCACGAACTCGGTGACGGGATCGAAGGGCAGCCGGTTGAAGAGGCCGACGCTGACCGCCGTGCCGTTGGAGAAGAGGGCGAGGGTGTAGCCGTCGGCGGGCGCCTGCAGCACGCGCTGCGCCGCCGTCGCCCCGCCGGCGCCCGGTACGTTCTCGATGGTGAAGCGCTGCCCGATGCGGTCGCCGAGACGCTCGGTCACGACCCGGGCCGTCACGTCGGCGACACCGCCCGCACCGAATGGCAGGACCACGCGGATCGGGCGGTTGGGCCACGCCTGCGACAGGGCGGGGCGGGGCAGGGCGGACGCGGCGGCCGTCGCCCCGGCGAGGGCGAGGGCGCGGCGGCGCGTGATCGTGGTCATGGGATCCTCCCGTTCGGTCCGTCGTTGGCCGCCGTCACGGCGGAAAGCCGAAGAACCGCGCCGGGTTCTCGACCAGAAGAAGGCGTTGCAGTTCCGGCGTCGGCGCCATCAGCGGCACGAGGTCGACGAGGTCTCCGTCGTCCGGCATGGCCGGCACGTTCGGGTGCGGCCAATCGGTGCCCCAGAGCACACGGTCGCCCGCCGTCTCGACCAGCGCCCGGCCGAAGGGCGCCACGTCCGAATAGGGCGCCCCGGCGGCGGTGATCCGCTCGGGGCAGGTCACCTTCACCCGCGCCTTGGGATCGCGCCGGACCTGGGCCAGCAACGCCTTGAAGTCGGCGTGGTCCGTCCCGCCGGCGGCCCCCACCACGCCCATGTGGTCGAGCACGTAGGGCACCGGCAGCGCGGCCAGCCGGGCGCCCACGTCGGCCAGCGCGGAGGCCGGCAGATAGAGGTCGACGTGCCAGCCGAGCGGCGCGATCCGCCGCGCGATGCGGTCCAGCATGTCGAGGTCCGGCGCCTTGCCGAGGCGGGGGATGAAGGTGAAGCGGCAGCCGACGATGCCGGCGTCGGCGAGGCGCCGGAGTTCTGCGTCGTCGAACCCCTCGTCCACGTTACCCACGCCGCGATAGCGGGCGGGGTCGGTCGCGATCGCGTCGGTGACGACGCGGTTGTCGCGCCCGTGCGGGGTTGCGTTCACCAGCACCGCCCGGTCGACGCCCATGCGGTCGTGAAAGCCCCGCAGCATCTCCAGCGGCGCGTCCGGCGGCGTATAGGGCCGCTCGGGCACGTAGGGATAGAGCCGGTCCGGGCCGAACACGTGGCAATGGGTGTCGCACGCCCCGGGCGGCAGCCGGAACGACGGGATCCGGGGGGCCGGATGGGGCGGCGGAATGGTCGGCGCGGATCGGTTCATCCGTCGGGCTCTACCACCTCCCGCCCGGGGTTCTCAAGCCCACGCGCGCGCGCGACCCGGCCCTCACAGGTCGATGACCACGTTCCCCAGGGTGGCGCCGGCTTCGACGGCCTCGTGCGCCGCCGCGATCTCCGACAACGGGAAGCGGGCGCCGATCGTGTGGACCAGGTCCCCCCGCTCCAGCATCCCCGCGAGGGCGTCGAGGGTGGCCCGCCGATCCTCGGGCGTCAGTTCGTAGACGAGGAAGAACCGGATCGCGACGCTCGTCCACAGGCACGGCCGGAAGGGGACCGCGTTGTCGCCGGGGACGTTCGAGCCGTAGACGACGTGCGTGCCGTGGGGGGCGACGAGGCCCCGCGCCAGCATCGGCGCCGTGGTCGAGAAGTCCATGTCGACGATGCCGTCCACTCCGCGGCCGCCGGTCAGGTCCCGCACCCGCGTCGCGACGTCCTCGGTCTTGTAGGCGATCGTCTCCGCAGCGCCGGCCGCGCGCGCGTGCGCCGCCTTCGCCTCGGACCCGACGGTGCCGAGCACCCGGGCGCCGGCCCGCGCGGCGATCTGGGTGACGTAGTGCCCGACCGCCGAGGAGGCGCCCGTGACGAGGATCGTCCGGCCCTCGACCGGACCGAGGAGCCGCACGCCCTGGAGCGCCGTCAGCGCCGGGATCCCCAGACAGGCGGCCGCCGCGAAGTCGACCCCGTCCGGCAGGCGTACCGCCTGTTCCGACGGGAGGGCGACGAATTCGGCGGCCGTCCCGGACGCCCGCTTCCACTGGCCGTTCCAGATCCAGACCCGCTCCCCGACCCGGGTTCCGGGCACGCCGGCACCGACGGCGTCGATCACGCCGCCGCCGTCGCTGTGCGGGACGATCCGTTCGAAGGCGGGCGGCGCGCCGCGCCGGCTCTTCACGTCGGACGGGTTCACGCCCGAGGTGGCGAGGCGCACGCGCACCTCGCCGGGGCCCGGCTCGGGGGTCGGCAGGTCGCCGACGGCGAGGACCTCGCGGGCGGCTCCGTTGCGGCTGTACCAGGCGGCCTTCATCGTTCTCGTCGTCTCCAGTCGTGGGGAACACGTCGGTCGGCGGCCCCTTTGTCGTCGACCATGCCGTCGCCGGCGCGACAAGTCATGGTTTCGATGACGGGCCGGTCCTCCTTTTCGTGATCGAACGGTCACGCTCGCGCATGACCTTCGTCACGACGCCGACCCGGAGGACCCGACATGCGGGGATCGCCCGCCGCCGACCTCCGGTACGGGCGGTTGCGGCGCTCCGGGCCGACGGATTGGGCGAAGTGACCCTGCCGTAGCCCGTGCGCACGACGCCGCGGCGCCGATCCGATCACCAGACCCGAACGAGCGATCATAGGCGGTGATCGCTCGTTCGGACGGGGGTCAGACGAGGCCGCGCTGGCGCAGGAGCGGATCGATCGAAGGCGGCCGCCCGCGGAAGCCGGCATAGAGCGCCATGGGATCGACCGTGTCGCCGGCCGCGAACACGGTGCCGAGCCGTTCGGCGAGGGCCGGGTCGAACAGGTCGCCCGCCTCGACGAACGCCTCGAACCCGTCCGCGTCGAGGACCTCCGCCCAGAGGTAGGCGTAGTAGCCGGCGGCGTAGCCGTCGCCCGCGAAGAGGTGCTGGAAGTGGGGCGCACGGTGCCGGATCGCGATTTCCGACGGCATGCCGATCTTCGCCTTCACCGCGGCCTCGAAGGCGGTCGGGTCGACCGGCCCGTCGTCGGGGCTGCGATGCATCTCGAGGTCGAGAAGGGCGGCTGCGGTGTACTCCACCGTCTGGAAGCCCTGGTTGAACGTGCGGGCGGCGAGGATGCGGGCGAGCAGATCCTCCGGGATCGGCGTGCCGGTCTCGTGATGGACCGCGAATTCCCGCAGCGTCTCCTCCGAGGCGATCCAGTGCTCCATCACCTGCGAGGGGAACTCGACGAAGTCCCGCCGCACCGACGTCCCCGACTGGGAGGGATAGCGCACCTTGCTCATGATGCCGTGGAGCGCGTGCCCGAACTCGTGGAACAGGGTCCGTGCGTCGTCGAAACTCAGCAGCGTCGGCGACGCCTTGGAGAAGTTGTTGTTGTTCGCGATGACGGGCGACACGGGCCCGTCGAGGCCTTCCTGCACCCGGAAGCTGCTCATCCACGCGCCCGACCGCTTGGAGGAGCGGGCGAAATTGTCGTGGACGAAGACCGCGACGTGCGCGCCCGCGCGGTCGGTCACCTCGTAGACCTTCACGTCCGGGTGATAGACCGGGACGTCGGGCCGCTCGGTGAAGCCGAGGCCGAAAAGCCGGCCGGCGGTCTCGAACGCCGCCGCGGCGACCTTCTCCAGCGCGAAGTAGGGCTTGATCGCCGCCTCGTCGAGGGCGTAGCGGGCCTGCCGCACCTTCTCCGCGTAGTAGCGCCAGTCCCACGGCTCGACGGGCGCGTTCATGCCCTCGGCCCGGGCCAGCGCCTGCAGGGCCGCCCGCTCCTCCTCGGCCCGCCGCTTGGCGGGCTCCCACACCGCCAGCAGCAGGTCCTCGACCGCGTCCGGCGTCTTCGCCATGGAATCGTCCAGCCGATAGGCCGCGAAGTCCGGATAGCCGAGGAGGCGGGCCTGCTCGGTGCGGAGCGCCATGATCTCGGTGATCAGCGGCCGGTTGTCGTGCGGCCCGTCGTGTTCCCCGCGCCGGGTCCACGCCTCGAACGCGACTTGCCGCAGGTCGCGACGGGCGGAGAAGGTCAGGAACGGCTCGACCAGCGAGCGGGCGAGGGTGACGACGAACTTGCCCTCGTGCCCGCGCTCGGTCGCCGCCTGGGCCGCCGCGGCGCGCAGCGAGGGCGGGAGCCCGTCGAGGTCGTCCTCGCCGAGGACCAGCTGCCAGTCCTTTTCGTCGTGCAGCACGTTCTGGCCGAAGAGGGTGTGGAGCGTGGCGAGGCGCTGGGTGATCTCGCTCATCCGCGCCTTCGCCTCCGGGGCGAGACGGGCGCCCGCGCGCACGAAGCCGAGGTGCTGGCGGTTGAGGAGCCGGCGCTGGTCCTCGGCGAGGCCGAGGTCGTCGACGCGGGCATGAAGTGCGGAAACGCGTGCGAAAAGAACAGGATCGAGGGCGATCTTCATGCGGTGCCGCGCCATCTTCGGCGCGTAGTCCCGGGCGATCGCCTCCAGCGCATCGGAGGTGTGGCTGCCGGTCAGGTTGAAGAAGACCCGCGCCACGCGGTCGTAGAGGCGCCCGGCCCGCTCCATCGCCTCGACCGTGTTCGCGAAGGTCGGCGCCGCCGGGTTCCGCGCGATCGCGTCCACCTCGGCGGCATGGTCCGCCATGGCGCGGTCGAACGCCGGCGGGAAGTGTTCGGGGCGGATCCGGTCGAAGGGGGGGAGGCCGAACGGGCCGGTCCAGGGTTCGAGCAGTGGATTGTCGGACATGAGCGACGTCCTCGGTCACGGGATCGGCGCCAATGTGCACCGCCGTCGTCGCCGTGGCGAGACCGGCGAACCGGGCGACCCGACATCGTGCTCGCTCGACTCGGCGAAGACTGTTAATGTTTCGTCGTAAGTTTTCCGGAGAGGGCGTTGCGCAGGATCGAACGAGGGCTTCGCGAGGTGCGTGAGCGCTTCCTGGACCGGCTGGACGAGCGGCTCGACCGCATCCGCCGGGCCATGTCGCTCGCCCCCGGCGACCCCGTCGCGGCGGAGGACCTTCGCCGCGAGCTCCACAGCCTCGTCGGTTCGGCCGGCACGCTCGGCTTCCACGACCTGGCCGCCGCCGCCGAGGCGTCCGAGCGGACCCTGCGTGACGACAGCGCCCCCTTGGCGGTCGCCGAGCACCTCGCGGTGCTGATCGCCTGCGTCGAGGCCTACACCCGCCAGCGGGCGCACGCCTGAGCACGGGTGCGCGGGGCTATCGGTGCGAGGGCGGGGCGCGCCCCGCCCTCGCCCTCGCCGCCAGCGGGCGGATGCGGACGACGGGCGAGGACCGCGGATCATCCACGCCCGATGAAGGGCATCTCCGTCGCCATCACGGTCACGAACTGCACGTTCGCATCGAGCGGCAGGCCGGCCATCAGCACCACCGTGTCGGCCACGGCCTTCACGTCCATCGTGGGCTCGACCGCCATGGTGCCGTTGGCCTGGAGCACGCCCGTGGTCATCCGGCGTGTCATCTCGGTCGCGGCGTTGCCGATGTCGATCTGGCCACAGGCGATGTCGTGCTTGCGCCCGTCGAGCGCGATGGAGCGGGTCAGGCCCGTGATCGCGTGCTTGGTGGCGGTGTAGGGCGCGGAGTGCGGGCGCGGCACCTGGGCGGAGATCGAGCCGTTGTTGATGATGCGCCCGCCCCGGGGCGCCTGCGCCTTCATCAGGCGGATGGCGTGCTGCGCGCACAGGAAGGGGCCGGTCAGGTTGGTGTCGACGACCGCGCGCCACTGCTCCAGCGTCAGATCCTCCATCGGGATGGGCGGCACGTTGATGCCGGCGTTGTTGAACAGCACGTCGAGCCGCCCGTAGGCGGCCTTCGTCCGGTCGAACAGCGCGGCGACCGAGGCCGGGTCGGTGACGTCCGTCGGCACCGCCAGCGCCGTGCCGCCGGCCGCCCCGATCGTGGCCGCGGTCTCCTCTAGCGCGTCCTTGCGGCGGCCGGCCAGCACGACGGCGTGTCCGGCCACGGCCAGCGCGACGGCGACGGCGCGGCCGATGCCGCTGCCGGCACCGGTGACGAGGGCGATCTTCGTTGCGGTCATGGTCTCTTCTTCCTCCCTTGGGTCCGACCGGATGCTGTCAGGCTTCGGCCCGCGGCGGAAGCGGCCCGTCGGATGCCGTCCGTCAGATGCGGTCGGTCCGGCGCAGCCGTTCGAAGACGTGGGCGCAAATCCCCACCGCCACGATCGAGGCGATCGCCCCCGCCGCCGCCGCCGGCACCGTGCCCATCAGCGCCGCCGTCGTGCCCGAGGTGAACTGGCCCAGCTGGTTCGAGGCGCCGATGAACATGGAATTGACCGAACTGACCCGCCCGCGGACATCGTCGGGCGTGGTCAGCTGCACCAACGTCTGGCGGATCACGACGCTCACCTCGTCGGCCGCCCCCGCGAGCGCCAGCATGACCACCGACAGCCAGAAGTTCGTCGAGAGCGCGAAGACGAGCGTGAAGACGCCGAAGGCGGCCACGGCGATGAACAGCAGCGGCCCGGCCCGCCTGTCGATCGTGTGCCCCGCCAGCCAGACGCCCATCAGGATCCCGCCGACCGCCGGCGAGCAGCGCAGGATGCCGAGCCCGACCGGCCCGACCATCAGGATGTCCTTGGCGTAGATCGGGAGCAGCGCCACCACGCCGCCCAGCAGCACGGCCACCATGTCCAGCGTGATCGCGCCGAGGATGTCCTTGCGCGTGCGGATGTAGGCGAAGCCGGCGAGCAGGCTGCGCAGGCCCTTCGCGTCGCCCGAACGCATCGGCGGCTGCGGGCCGACGAGACGCAGGCGGACCACGGCGAACAGGTTGAGCAGGGCAGCCAGCGCGAACACCATCTCCGGGTCGAGCGCGTAGACGAGGCCGCCCGTCGCCGGTCCGAGGGTCACCGCGATCTGGCCCGCGATGCTGTTGAGGGCGAGCGCGTTCTTGCGCACCTCGGTCGGCACGAGGTTCGGCAGCAGCGCCGATCCCGCCGGCATCTCGAACGCGCGGACCGAGCCGATGAGCGCCATGACGAGGTAGAGGACCCAGAGGTCGAGCCCGCCCATGACCTTGAGGACGAGCAGGAGCGCCGCGCAGGCGCCCTGCACGATCTGGCACGTCATCAAGATCAGGCGCCGGTCGACGCGGTCGGCCACCTGTCCCGCGAACAGGATGAGGGGCAGCGTCGGCGCGAACTGGACGAGGCCGATCAGGCCGAGGGCGAAGGGATCGCCGGTGAGGTCGTAGACGATCCAGCTGATCGCCAGCGTCTGCATCTGCATCGCCATCATGCCGCCGAACCGGCCGGTCCAGTAGCCGGCGAAGGCGGGAATGGCGAAGAGTTCGAGACCGCGGCGCGTGCTGATGAACTCCCTCAGGGCCACGGTCGCGCGTTCCTCGCAGGCATCGGTCCGTCCTCGTAGCCCGCGCGCCGGGCCCTGTCCATCGACCGAGCCCCCCGTCCTTGGCAGGGCGGGCGTGCGCTGCGAGAGTGACGGGAGACCTTTGCAGGGGAGACCGCGCCATGGATGAGGCCCAGGCCAGACGCGACCTCGTCGACGCGATCTTGATGCTGGAGCGCGCCGGGATCGTCGACTTCAACGGCCACGCGAGCGTGCGCGTCGCGCCGGACCGGATCCTGATCAATTCGGGCCGATCGCTCCGCAACGTCCTGACGGAGGCCGACGTCGTCGCCATCGACCCGGACGGACGGTTGGTGGAGGGCGACGCGCCGCCGCCGCTCGAATTCCCGATCCACACCGGGATCTATCGCCGCCGGCCGGACGTGGGCGCGGTGATCCACGCGCATCCCAGCTGGTCGACGGTGCTCACCATCGCCGGGCATGGCTACACCCCGGTCTACGCCCAGGGCACGCTGCTCGGCGACGTCGGGATCTTCGAAAAGGTCGGGTCGGTCAACACGCCGGCGCTGGGCGCGGAACTGGCGGGCGTGCTGGGGGCGGGGCGGGCGGCGCTGATCCGCTCGCACGGGTCCGTCGTCGTCGGCGAGGATCTGGCGCAGGCGTTCGTGCTGATGATCCACATGGAGGAGAACTGCCGGCGCGACGTGCTGGCGCGCCAGATCGGCACGCCGCGCCCGTTCGACGCCGAGGAGATCGCGGCGGCACGCGCCAACCTGTGGAAGCCGGGGCTGTTCGCCAAGACGTGGGCGTATCACCGGGCGACGCTCCGGCGGGGGTGAGGGCTCGT
>Ga0315907_10007577_pt1 | contig 11294 bp, 12 predicted proteins | sample LakEriMetagenome_3_FD_203525 | JGI IMG/M metagenome (GOLD analysis project Ga0315907, IMG submission 203525) | Freshwater fungal communities from buoy surface, Lake Erie, Ohio, United States - Buoy 12 MA123 | ecosystem: Environmental > Aquatic > Freshwater > Lake > Lake biofilm | place: USA...
CGGGCTTCATGCGAGACTTCATTTCGGTGGTTCCTTTCTTTGCTTGCAAGGCACCTGGATGCTCGCATCCAGGCGAAAGGAACCGCCACCTTCATCTCATCCGTTCAACAGAGTTCGGGACATCGCCTCGTGTGGCGGGTGGAGGACACGGCCCAGGCCGTGTTCGAGGTGGACGACTACGAGGCCTACGTCACCATGCAGGCCGAAGCCGCCATCCGCCACATGGCCACGCTCTACGCCTATGACGAAGGGGACGACCTTGCCCCTGGCGAGACCACGCTGCGCTCTGGCGAAGCCGCCCTGGCCACCCTGCGCAGCCAACTGCAGGAGCGCTTCACCGCGGCAGGCGTGCAGGTCGAGGATGCCAAGATCTCGCACCTGGCCTACGCGCCGGAAATCGCCCAGGTGATGCTGCGGCGCCAGCAAGCCGAGGCCATCATCAGCGCGCGCAGCCGCATCGTGCACGGCGCGGTGTCGATGGTGGAAGACGCCCTCAAGGGCTTGTCGGAGCGCGCGATCGTGCACCTGGACGACGAACGCAAGGCCGCCATGGTCAGCAACCTGCTCGTGGTGCTGTGCTCCGACAAGGACACGCAGCCGGTCATCAACGCCGGCACGCTCTACGGCTGATCCTGCGGCTCGACCTGGAGAACCGCCATGATCGAGTTTTCCCGCAGGTTGCAACTGCTGTGTTGGATAACTTACCTGATTGCGCTGCCAGCAAGTGGGTGGTGGTTGCCGGAGATGGTGGGTGAAAGCAGCAAGCAGATCGCCAGAGGCACCTACATCGCCATCATGTTGGTGACGGCCCTTCCCTTGCCTTGGGTGATGGGTGGAGGCCTGCTCAACTGGCTGCGTCGCCACCCCAGCCTCTTGAATCTGCCCCACAAGGACTACTGGCTGGCACCTGAGCGGGCCGGCACCGCCTGGGCACGCCTGGATACGCTCATGCTGCGCCTGGGTTGGATGATCTGGAGTCTGTTGGCCCTGATCCACTACCGTGCAGTGACGGAACGTCAGGGGGGCACAGCTGGCCCGGGCGAACAGTCCGCCTTGCCCGCGCTTTCCGAGACAACCTCTGAGATCACGTTGTTCGCCCTCGTGATCTTGGTCCTCGCTGACGTGCTCCGCTCGACGCTGGTTTGGCGGGTCCCCAAAGCCCAGCTGGAGGCCTTTCGCTCCCAGCAGATCCAAGATTCGGCCGAGGCTGGAGGCAAGCGCTCCATCAAGCGCCCGCCACGCCCCGGCCAACCATCTCGAGAGCCCGCCCGTGGCGAGCCCCGGTAAGAAGTCCTTTCCCCTGCGCATCGATCCCACTCTGTGGGCAGAGATCGAGCGCCTGGCTGCGCAAGAACTGCGCAGCGCCAACGCGCAGGTGGAATACCTGCTGCGCGAGGCGCTGGCGCGGCGTGGGCGCCGCCTGACGGCGGCTGCACCAGCGCAGACGGACACCAGAACTGACACCGGCGAACCACAAGGATGACACCATGCGACGACGCACCCTGCTCAACGCCACGCTTTCGGGCATGGCCCTGACCACGGCCGGCACCGTTGATGCATCACGCACCGCCACATCCGGTGCAGATGCCGACATGGCGCGCGTGCTGACAGAGCGGTTGTCAATGCAGGGCATGGGCCTCGTCGCCGTCAAGGTGCAAGGCGAGCATCTCCGCTGGGCCGGCGCAGGACGACGCAGCGCGCAGCACGCCTCATCCCCCGACCTGAACACGCCCTTCGAACTCGGCTCCATCACCAAGACCTTCACCGCCCTGTTGCTGGCGGACATGACACTGCGAGGCGAACTCGGGCTGGACGATGCGGTGGAGGCCGTGCTGCCGAGCGCATTGAGACTGCGCGACGCCAACGGCGCCGCCATCACCTTCGGAGATCTGGCCACCCACCGCTCTGGCCTGCCCCGACTGCCAAGCAACCTGCGACGGCCCGATGGCGAGGATCCCTACGACTACGCAGACAAAGACCTGTGGGACTTCCTGGCGAACTGGAAGCCCACCACGGCCCGGCAGGTGCGATGGGAGTACTCCAACCTGGGCTACGGCCTGCTGGGCGAAGCGCTGGCCCTGCGACACCGAACGACATTCGCCGAACTCCTAAAGACCCGGATCCTCACCCCCCTGGGCCTCGAAGGCATGAGGCTGGCCCTGCGCGACACCACCGTGCCGGACCTGGCACCCGGCCACGACGCCCAGGGGCGACCCGCCGCCCTTTGGCGGTTTGGAGCCATGGCCGCGGCGGGAGCCCTTGCAGGGTCTGCGAAAGACCTCGCCCGATACGCGCAGGCCGCACTGGGTGTCTTCGATCACCCGCTCAAGGCCGCCTTTGCACTGGCCTTCACCACCCGGGCAGAGGGTCCCAATGCCATGAATCCGACCGCTCTGGCCTGGCTCTCGGCGCCGCTGATGCAACGCCGCGTGCTGACCCACGACGGCGGCACCGCCGGCTACTCCACGTCTTTGTTCATCGACCCGACAAACGGGGGTGCATCACTCGTGTTGTCCAACGCCGCGGTGCCCGTGCAGGATCTGGCCATCCACTTTCTGGAGCCCCGCGTGCCCGTGCGGGACTTACAGGCCGAACGCCGCCAGACCGAACAGCGGGCCATCCAGGTAGTGCCCCAGGCCATGGCCGAGCTGACGGGCATCTACGCTCTGCAGCCCCAATTCAAGGTGACAGTCACAGTGCGCGACGGGCGGCTGTTCGCTCAGGCCACGGGGCAAGGCGAGTTCGAACTGTTCGCGGCCGAGGGAAGGCGCTGGTTTGCAAAGGTCGCGGCACTGGAGGTGCACTTCGAGGGTGCGGAGGGGTCACCGAAGGCGTTTGTGCTGCACCAGGCAGGCCAGCGCCTCAGATTCATCAGGGAGTGAACCCACAGGTGCGGTATCGCCGGGCTTGCCCAGGCAGCCCGATAGACTGCCGATCATGCCCAAGGACACCTCGCGCGCTGCCGCCAAGTCACCCAAGTCGCTCAGCGGCCTGATCCCCTTTCTGCGGCCCTACCGAGGGCGCATTGCGTGGGCGGTGGTCTTCCTGGTGATGGCCGCCACCAGCACCCTGCTGCTGCCCGTGGCCTTGAAGTCGCTGATCGACCAGGGGCTGGTGGCGGCTGATCCGGGCGAGCGCGTGATGGCGCTGCAGCAGCACTTCGGCGCCCTGTTCGCCGTGGGTGCGGCGCTGGGCCTGTTCTCTGCCCTGCGCTTCTACATGGTCACCTGGCTGGGCGAGCGCATCACGGCCGACCTGCGCGACGCCGTCTACGCTCACGTGGTGCGGCAAAGCCCCGAGTTCTTCGAGACCACGCAGACCGGCGAGGTCCTCAGCCGCCTGACCACCGACACCACGCTGGTGCAGACCGTCGTCGGCTCATCCCTCAGCATGGGGCTGCGCAACGCCGTGATGGGGGCCGGAGCGTTGCTCATGCTGGTCATCACCAATCCGGTGGTGATGACGCAGGTGCTGGGCATCCTGGTGCTGGTGGTGCTGCCGAGCCTGTTCTTCGGCCGGCGCGTGCGCAAGCTGAGCCGCGCCAGCCAGGACCGGGTGGCGGATTCCAGCGCCATTGCGGCCGAAGTGCTGAGCGAGATCCCGGTGGTGCAGAGCTACGTCCAGGAGGCGCGCGAGGCGCAGCGCTTCCATGAGAGCACCGAAAGCGCCTTCGAGACCGCGCGCAAGCGCACCCGCGTGCGCTCCATGCTCGTGGCCTTCATCATCACCGCCACCTTCGGCGCCCTGTTGTGGGGCCTGTACCAGGGCACGCAGGCCGTGTTGCGCGGCGACGTCACGGCCGGGCACCTGGGGCAGACGGTAGTGTTCGTCATGATCCTGGTGGGCTCGGTGGCGGTGCTCTCCGAGGTCTACGGCGATCTGCTGCGTGCCGCCGGCGCCACCGAGCGGCTGATGGAACTGCTGTCCACCCGCTCGCCCGTGGCCGACCCGCCAGCGCCGCAGGCCCTGCCGGCGGTGCAGGGCGGCTCGGCGGTGGCGTTCGAAGCGGTGACTTTCCACTACCCCTCGCGCCCGGCCCAGGCCGCGCTGCAAGACTTCAACCTGCAGGTGGCCCCCGGTGAGACGGTGGCCCTCGTCGGCCCCAGCGGGGCGGGCAAGAGCACGGTGCTGCAACTTCTGCTGCGCTTTTATGACACCACCTCCGGCGTGGTGCGGGTGGACGGTGTGCCGGTGCAGCAGACGTCACTCGCGGCGCTGCGCGCTCGCGTGGGCATCGTGCCGCAGGACAGCACGGTGTTCTCCACCTCTGCACGCGAGAACATCCGTTACGGCCGGCCGGACGCCAGCGACGCCGAGGTGGAAGCCGCGGCCCGTGCGGCCTTCGCGCACGACTTCATCTGCGCCTTGCCTGAGGGCTACAGCACCTTCTTGGGAGAGCGCGGCGTGCGCCTGTCGGGCGGGCAGCGCCAGCGCATCAGCATCGCCCGTGCCATGCTGAAGAACCCACCCCTGCTGCTGCTGGACGAAGCCACCAGCGCCCTGGACGCCGAGAGCGAGCGCATGGTGCAAGCCGCGCTGGAATCGGCCATGAGCGGGCGCACCACCCTCGTCATCGCCCACCGCCTGGCCACCGTGCTGCGGGCTGACCGCATCGTGGTGCTGGACCAGGGCCGCATCGTCGACATCGGCCGGCACGAGGAGCTGGTGGCGCGCGGCGGGCTTTATGCACGACTGGCAGCCATGCAGTTCTCGTCTGCATAATCCATGCACATGATTCGGGGAGACGAGATATGCGCAGCATTCGCAATGCACCCAAGCGTGCCATCAACCTGTCGCTCAACTCCAAGGTGCTGGACATGGCCCGCGACATGGGCATGAACATCTCCCAGACTGTGGACACCCTGCTGACCGAGGCAGTCCTGAAGCAGCACTGGGAGCGCTGGAACGAGGACAACGCCGAGGCGATCGCCGCCTACAACGAGCGCATAGAGCGGGAGGGGCTGTTCTCTGACCGGGTGCGCACCTTCATGCGACCAGGGCAAGACCAGGACGCCGCCTGATCATCGGTTGTCCCATGGCCCGCTTTGACGTCCATCCCAATCCCTTTGCCGTGGATCGGCACCACACGCCTTTCGTTCTGGACGTCCAGAACGACCATCTCGGCTTGGGCACCCGCATGGTCATCCCCTTGCGCACACCGGAAGCCTTGAGCAAGCCGGCGCGCCAAATCAATCCCAGAATAGAGTTCTCGGGCAGCCCGCTGGTCGTCGACACCGCCTCCATGGCCCCGGTACCCTTGTCAATGCTCAAGCAAGGCGCACCCTTGGCAAGCGCCTGGCGAGCGGACATCCAGGACGCCCTCGACGCCCTTTTCGGAAGCTACTGACTTGAACACCCCCGCCACCGGACGTCCCGCCCGCTCCCAGTACGAAGACTTCATGCGCCACGTGCGCGACCACGGCGTGGCCAAGGGCGACCGTACCGGCACGGGCACCACCAGCGTGTTCGGCCACCAGATGCGCTTCGATCTGAACGAGGGCTTTCCGCTGGTGACCACCAAGAAGGTCTTCCTGCGAGCCATCATCGTCGAGCTGCTGTGGTTCCTGCGAGGCGACTCGAATGTGAAGTGGCTGCAGGAACGGGGCTGCACCATCTGGGACGAATGGGCACGCGAGGATGGTGACCTGGGCCCCGTCTACGGCGTGCAATGGCGCAGTTGGCCCACACCCGACGGGGGCCACATCGACCAGATCGAGCAACTGGTGCAGCAGCTCAAGAGCAATCCTGATTCGCGGCGCCTGATCGTCAGCGCGTGGAACGTGGGCGAGCTGTCGAAGATGGCCCTCATGCCCTGCCACGCCTTCTTCCAGTTCTACGTGGCGCCGGCCAGCGCGCCGGGGGAGAAGGGCCGGCTGAGCTGCCAGCTGTACCAGCGCAGTGCCGATATCTTCCTGGGGGTGCCCTTCAACATCGCCAGCTACGCGCTGCTCACCCACATGCTGGCCCAGCAGTGCGACCTGAACGTGGGCGACTTCATCTGGACGGGCGGCGACTGTCACATCTACGACAACCACCGCGAGCAGGTGGATCTGCAGCTCTCACGCACCCCGATGCCCTATCCGAGCCTGCACCTGAAGCGCCGGCCGGCTTCCATCTTCGACTACGTATTCGAGGACTTCGAGGTGCTGGATTACCAGCACCACCCGGCCATCAAGGCGCCGGTGGCAGTGTGACGGCCTCGGCAACCCCCACCGCGCAAGCACCGCAGCCCGCCGTCGTGCTGGTGGCCGCCGTGGCTCGCAACGGCGTGATCGGCCGCGCGGGCGGGCTGGCCTGGAACATCCCGGAAGACATGGCGCACTTCAAGGCCGTGACCGCCGGCGGCACGGTGATCATGGGCCGCAGCACATGGGAATCGATCCCGCAGCGCTTTCGGCCGCTGCCGGGCCGGCGCAACATCGTGTTGTCGCGTCAGCCGGGCTTTGCAAGTGCAGGCGCCGAGGTGGTGCCCACGGTGGAGGCCGCGTTCGCACTGGCCGCGTCGCCTCGCAACGGCCAGGCGGCGCCCTCAGCGGTGTTCGTGATCGGCGGCGCTCAGATCTACACCGCCGTGCTGGCCCGGGCCAGCCGCCTGGAGCTCACGGAACTGCAGCAGGACTTCGAAGGTGACGCCCACTTTCCTGCAGGCTGGCAGCTTGACTTCCTGGAGACCGAACGACGACGAGTGACTGCTGCGGCGCCCAACGGCTTCGACATCGATTTCGTGACCTACGAGCGGCGTGTCTGAACCCGCTCACCACGCTTCCTCCCCTCTGCCACCCACGATGCAAATCGCCACCTGGAACGTCAACTCCCTGTCCGTGCGCCTGCCGCAACTGCTGGACTGGCTGGCCGCCAACCCTGTGGACGCCATCGTCCTGCAGGAGACCAAGCTCACCGACGACAAGTTTCCGGTGGCCGATATCGAGGCTGCGGGCTACCAGGCGCAGTGGTTCGGGCAGAAGACCTACAACGGCGTGGCCCTGCTCTCGCGCACCGGCGCCGCTGATCCGGTGCGCAACATCCCGGGCTTTGCCGACGAACAGGCGCGCGTGATCGCCGGCACGGTGCAAGGGGTGCGCGTGATCGGAGGCTACTTCCCAAACGGGCAGGCACCGGGCAGCGACAAGTTCGCCTACAAGATGGGGTGGCTTGATGCGCTGCGGGCGTGGGTGTCGCAGGAACTGGCGGCACACCCGAAGCTCGTGCTGCTGGGCGACTTCAACATCGCGCCGGAAGACCGGGACGTCTACGACCCCGTGGCCTGGGCCGGGCAGATCCACTGCACCGACGAGGAACGGGCGCACTTTCGGGCCTTGGTGGGCCTGGGGCTGCACGACGCCTTCCGGCTCTTCGAGCAGCCGGCGAAATCGTGGAGCTGGTGGGACTACCGCAACCTGGCGTTCCGCAAGAACCAGGGCCTGCGCATCGACCACGTCCTGGTAAGCGAAGCACTGCGCGAGAGGGTGAGTGCCTGCACCATCGACAAGACGCCGCGCCGCAACGAGCGCCCGAGCGATCACGCGCCAGTGGTGGTGACCCTCGCCATGCCGCACGCCTGAGCCTACTCGTCGTCCAGCCCCAGTTCCTGGATCTTGCGCGTGATGGTGTTGCGGCCGATGCCCAGGCGCTGCGCCGCCTCGATGCGGCGGCCGCGCGTGACGTCCAGCGCCGCCGTGATCATGCGCGCTTCGAACCGGCGGGTCAGGCTGTCCCAAACCCCCTCCTGACCGGAAGCCAGCAGGGCTCGTACCTCGCGCTCCATGCCCGCCACCCAGTCGTCGGCCGCTGCGGAGGGCGGTCCCCAGGTCGAGGCCGCAGGCATCACCTGAACGGCGGGCGCCACAGCCCCCTGGGCTGGGTCCAAGGCAGGGGCCAGCGCTTCGGCAAAAGGGGCGGCGACACCGGCCACGGCAGAGGGCGGCACCGCGACGCTGGACAGCGGGCGCGGCACCGGCTGCAGCTCGGGCGGTAGGTCGTCCACCTCCACCACCTGGGCTGGCGCCATGACGGTGATCCAGTGACAGACGTTCTCCAGTTGGCGCACGTTGCCCGGGAAGTCGAAAGCCGCCACGCGCTGCAGGGCCGCCTCGGTGATGCGCTTGGCGTCCACGCCCAGTTCCTTGGCGCTGCGCGCGAGGAAGAAGCGCGTGAGCATGGGGATGTCCTCCCGCCGCTCGCGCAGCGGCGGCAGGCGCAGGCGGATGACGTTCAGCCGGTGGAACAGGTCCTCGCGAAAGGCGCCCTGGCGCACCCGCTCTTCCAGGTTCTGGTGCGTGGCCGCGATCACGCGCACATTGGCCTTCAGGGGCTGGTGCCCGCCCACACGGTAGAACTGGCCGTCCGACAGCACCCGCAGCAGGCGCGTCTGCAGGTCGAAGGGCATGTCACCGATCTCGTCCAGGAACAGCGTACCGCCGTCGGCCTGCTCGAACCGGCCGCGCCGGGTGGTCTGCGCACCCGTGAAGGCGCCGCGTTCGTGGCCGAACAACTCGGACTCCAGCAGGTCCTTCGGGATGGCGGCCGTGTTGATGGCCACGAAGGGCCCCCCGGAACGCGGGCTGTGCTTGTGCAGGGCCCGGGCCACGAGTTCCTTGCCCGAGCCGCTTTCGCCCGTGATCATCACCGTGACATGGCTCTGACTGAGGCGGCCGATGCCGCGGAACACGTCCTGCATGGCCGGCGCCTGGCCCAGCATCTCCGGCATGGCGCCGGGGCCGGCCTCGACCACAGCCTCGCGCAGGCTCTCGTCCACGGCGCGGCGGATCAACTCCACCGCCTTGGGCACGTCGAACGGCTTGGGCAGGTACTCGAACGCGCCACCCTGGAAGGCCGACACCGCGCTGTCGATATCGGAATAGGCGGTCATCACGATGACCGGCAGCCCGGGCATGCGCGCTTTGACCTTGGCCAACAGTTCGATACCCGAGCCCCCCGGCATGCGGATGTCGCTGACCAGCACCTGGGGCTCGTCATCGTCCAGAGCCGCCAGCACATCACGCCCGGAAGAGAAGCTGCGCACGGCCAGTTGCTCCCGCGCCAGCGCCTTCTCCAGCACGAAGCGGATGGAGTGGTCGTCATCGACGATCCAGATGGGTTTCATGCGGTCGGCCTTCAGGCCCTGGGGCTTCAGGGCAGCGGAATCGTGATCGTGAACACCGTCCGGCCCGGAACGCTGTCACAGGTGATCGTGCCCTGATGTTGCTGCACGAAGGTCTGCGCCAGCGTCAACCCGAGGCCGGACCCTCCCTCTCGCCCGCTGATCAGTGGGTGGAAGATGTGGTCACGGATGTCCTCGGGCACGCCCGGGCCGTTGTCCTGGACATGCAATTCCAGTGCCAGTCGGAAACGCTGCTTGCCCACGGTCACCTGACGGGCCACCCGGGTGCGAAGATCGATACGGGCGTCGCCCTGTGCGATGCGGTCCGACAGGATCTGGGCCGCGTTGTGCACGATGTTCAGCACGGCCTGGATCAGCTGTTCGCGGTCCCCGCGAAACTCGGGCAGCGAGGTGTCGTAGTCCCGCACGATGGTCAGGCCGCGCGGGTACTCGGCCAGCACCACCGAGCGCACCCGTTCGCACACCTCGTGGATGTTGACGTCGCTCACCAAGTGGGGCCGACGGTGCGGCGCGAGCAGGCGGTCGACCAGGGACTGCAGGCGGTCGGCCTCATGGATGATGACGTTGGTGTACTCCGCCAACTCTGGCGAGGGCATCTCCATGGCCAGCAATTGGGCAGCGCCCCGGATGCCCCCCAGCGGGTTCTTGATCTCGTGCGCCAGGTTGCGCAGCAGTTCCTTGTTGGCCTGGGCCAGACCGATGGAACGTTCCTCCCGGTCGATGCGGGTCTGCTGCTCGATCTCGATCAGTTCGACCACCAGGCGGTCAAAACGGTCGGTCTGCGCCACCAGCACCTGCACCGGCAGCGGTTCGGCCGAGCCCAGCGCCAGACGGCGCAAGTGGCCCTCGAAGCGCCCTGTGGCCACGACGTTGGCCGCCGTTGCGGCCAGCGTGGAGCGCAAGGGTCCGGGCTCGACCATCCACTCCAGCAGGTTGCCTCGCAGCAAGGTCTTGCGCGACACGCCCAGCGTGTCCTCGAGCTTGGCGTTGGCAAACAGGCACTCGCCCGATGGGCGCACCACGGCCACCATCGACGCCAGCAGGTCGAAGGCCTCCAGGCGAAGGCTCATCGGGTCCGGGCTCAAGGCACCACCCTCCGGCTGGTCACTGCGGCAACTTGCCCAGCTCGCGGCGAATGGCGGCGATGTCGGACTCCTTGCGCCCGATCAGCGCCCGCATCTCGGCCACGCGTTGCTGGTAGAGCGCGAAGTTGCGCTCGTCCCCGCGGCGCTCGGGCTCACCATTGTTGAATTCCCGCTTGAGCTGCTCCAGGCGCTCTTCCTCACGGCGAAGTTCGGTGGTGAGGATGCGGCGCGCATCGGCATCTCGCGCACGCTGCACGGTCGGGTCCACCCGGGCGTCGGGCCGCTGGGCAGCGCTGCCGGGCGTCGGGGCGGCAGCCTGGGCGGCACCCGCCGCGGCCGGCGCGCCGGCCTGCGGCCCGGCACCTGCAGGAGCAGAGGCCGGCGTCTGCCGACGCTGGGATTGCGTGACCGTCAAAGGCGCACCGTCGATGACGCGACAACCACGCTTGCGTGCTTCGTCGGCCGAGACGGCATCGGTGTACAGCACGGGCGGACCCGGGCAGCGGTACACCGGGCGGGTGACCTCCTGCGCCCATGCGGGCTGTGCCGGCAGCAGCGCACCCACGGCCGTCCACAGCAGCAGCTTGGCGCTCGTCGGGTTCAGCGGGTGTCCCATGGGGCTTCGGCGGTCGAGGAGAAGGGCTCGATTGTCACGCCTGGAAACGAAAAGGGGTGGCTGTCAGGCCACCCCTCTGGTCAAGTCACTCCAGCTGTTACAGGCTGTAGTACATGTCGAATTCCAGCGGGTGGGTGGTCATCCGGAACTTCGTGACTTCCTGCATCTTCAGGTCGATGTAGGCGTCGATGTAGCTGTCGGTGAACACGCCGCCCTTGGTCAGGAACGCGCGGCCCTTGTCCAGGTAGTCCAGGGCCTGGTCCAGGCTGTGGCACACGGTCGGGATCTTCGCGTCCTCTTCCGGCGGCAGGTGGTACAGATCCTTGGTGGCGGCCTCGCCCGGGTGGATCTTGTTCTCCACGCCGTCCAGGCCCGCCATCAACATGGCCGAGAAGCCCAGGTACGGGTTGCACAAGGGGTCCGGGAACCGCGCCTCGATACGCCGGCCCTTGGGATTGGCCACGAACGGGAT
>Ga0315907_10007581_pt1 | contig 11294 bp, 20 predicted proteins | sample LakEriMetagenome_3_FD_203525 | JGI IMG/M metagenome (GOLD analysis project Ga0315907, IMG submission 203525) | Freshwater fungal communities from buoy surface, Lake Erie, Ohio, United States - Buoy 12 MA123 | ecosystem: Environmental > Aquatic > Freshwater > Lake > Lake biofilm | place: USA...
CACATATTCATTTTTATCAATAAATGATCTACATGGTTCGATCAATTTTGGATCGATACCATTAGCAAAACAAATAAACTTATAATCATCGAATGTCATGATTCACCTCAACAGTTAGTAGTCAACATCGACTACAGATACAATTCTACAGAGTTCTACAATAATGTCAACCATAAAAACCCTATACAAATCAATGACTTAGAAGCACGGTTTTGTAAGTTGTTGATTTTATTATAGTTTTTTACACGAGGATTTTTTGGTAAATTTCACCAAAAAACTTGGATTTTTATTAGTTTATTTGTATATTAGATAAATAAGATTGCACTTTCAAAGAGTGCGCTTTTGACCTCCTAGACTATGGGCTTTTAGCGGAGCCCATAGTCATTCTTCGCTAAAGAATGGGGGTGAATAAATTATAGGAGGTAACAAATTATGTTTACAAAAATATTGACTAAGACTGAAAAGAAGTTAGTCGATAATTTTATCATCAAAGTTGCAGATGCTGGTAGTACCAAAACATTCAGCGTAGCATTATTCAATAATGCAGTTTGCAATACATTGCCCGCATTTAGGGCAGAAGAATTACTAAATGGTCAAAACAACAAGACCATAGCATATATCGATTATGTAAAAGATTTGTATAGAATACAAACTAAGTGATAGATATATAACATGCGAATTTATTTAGAAGTGCCTTTTGAAGAAAAGGAACTAGCGAAACAAAAGGGTTGCTGGTGGGATGATTATAAACAAAAATGGTTTATAGAAAATCCAATACATATGAGTGAATATGTTCGTTGGATGCCAAATCGTTTATTACAACCTACTAAATCCAAACCATTGAAACATGAACCATTCGTCAATACAAAAATTAGTAAAGACAGAATGAAACGACTAAATCAAAAGCATAACAAAAAATTTAGACGCTAAACGCTTGCGCCGCGTAGAAGGCGACCGAAATCCGTTCTGATGTGTGGCGGTAAGGTGAAGGTGAGTCTAACACTATAATGTAGACAACGAGAGTTGCCATAAATGATATCACGCCACTCGGCACGACAGTCATTTCTACATCGTAAAGGTTGAATGCGATGCGTCATAGTAAACAGGGTAGAGGACGCATACTAGACATATAGAAGAACTAACGAATGCTATATGTTATTAGTGAATACGCCAGCAGCCTATTTTATAGGTCATGAGATATAGTCAATCCGCTATGGTAAATGCTGAGAGTTAGGACCTTTACGCCTCTTGCGTAATGTCGTGGGTAGTTACATCTACCCCTTTGCCTTTGCGTAATGTACATGTCCAGTAAATAAAAAATAATGAAATAACACGAAACAGAAACTTGTTTCTGTTGAGTGATGTCTTGAGCGAATGCGAAAGACATATAACAAGTGAACAAATAGGAGAAATAACAAATGAACAAATATAAAATTGGTTACACAGTAAAAAATACAAAAAGCAATAACACCTATATACAGATGAACCAAAATGATGAAGGTATTTTCTTACAAACAATATTATCTGTCAATAGTTACATGCAGGAGTTATGCCTAAGCAATGATATACATATCAAAGAACTAGGTAAATGGTATCGTAGTCCTGACAAGAGATATCCATATAACAGTAGATTGGCTCGCAGGAACACACCTGAAACTATGTTGGCTGGTCTGATCAATAATATGTTGTTTGGTAATCAGAAAAATCTAAGTCTAGAGCAATTACCATTCTATGAAGATATAATCAATACATGTGTAGAAGTCATAGAAGAATTACGCACAGTCAAAAAGATAGACTTACAATCTAGGCCATTCATGACAAAAATCGTGTTTGGGTTGGATATTTAGTAGTGATAAGTACGGGTATGGATAGACAAACATACCAGGATAAATTGATCGATGTGCTTACCAATAGGCAACGACAACTCAATTACATATTACAATACATAAAGCCAACAAAAAGTTGGAAGATCGTTAGCAAACGCTGTAGTGTATGTGGAACTGGATTCAATCAAAATCATAATGGCAAGTTCCAAACACATATTTGCAGCAAATCTAAAACTAACAAATACATAAATGACTAAATAAATGTATATAGGAGCAAACTATGCCAGTACATGAAGTTAGAAATAAGTCAGGTAAGATCATAGGCTATCGTTGGGGTCGTAGTGGCAAACTTTATAAGAAACGTGAAGATGCCGACAAACAAGCAAGGGCCATATACGCAAGTGGATACAAAGAGAAAAAGTAACGCACTAGTGATCGGTAATGGTAAAAGTAGATTACAGTTTGACTTGAACCAATTACAACAACTATTCACTACATATGGTTGCAATGCATTATATCGTGACTTCATTCCTGACAATCTGATCGCAGTCGATATACCAATGATATATGACATACTGAAAAAAGACATACATCGAAACTGCAACTTTTATATACAGGGACATAGCCAATTTGACAATCATGTTGAGCGCAACAATTATAAGATCATACATTATGCATATAAAGAAGCATTTGACAGTGGCAACAGCGCAATACTTGTAGCATGCCAGAATCAACATAAAAAGATATACATCATTGGTATGGACTATGATGTATACAATGTCTATAGCAATACAGAAAATTATAACAAACTAGCACATAGTAGTTTGCCTAGTCAATGGCAAAAAAGAATCAAATATATCATTGATAAATATAAAGATGTAGAGTTTATTAGAGTCAATGCTAACAACATTGTGCCCGATATACAAGTAGACAATTTTACTAACATTACAGTAGAACAATTCAAGGAGATAACAAATGAATTATAAGATGGTAAAAGCAGAAGATGGCATTGTATGGGTCACAGTACAACCATTGATGAGTGAAGTAAAAAAAGCATTAGAGAATGCCAAAAACATCAATGTCAGTGAAATGACTGTTGATGACAAGCGTGGTGTAGACTTCACGATATTGAGCATGGAAGCAGTTTATAACTTTTTAGGTAGCATCATGACTGAACACAATGTCAATGAGTTGATCAATAGTGCTACAGTAGAAGTAAAACATGATGGGAATTTGCACTAATGTTTGCAACAGATATTTGGAATCGTAAATTCGATAACAAGAAAATAAACATCATGAACAAGATGGTCACTGAGTTATCTATCTATATGACTGAGACTGAACTTGATCGTTGCATGGACTTCATGTACCAGATAGAAGATAGCAAGTTCGATATCAACCCAACAGTAAGTGACTGCAAATCGCAACTAAAACTTATTCTTGGCAGTGATCGTTATGAAGAGATTGTAGAAAAATGGAAACAGAACAATCAAAAGATATTGAGCGTATTCGGTACACTCAAGTATAAGAACAAACTAGATACTAGTGACAAGACACTATATGATGGACTAGATCCAACAGATAATCCAGATGATTGGGAGAAAATTTATGTATAACAACAAACCAAAAAGACCAAAGCCAGGCCCAAAACCAAAGAGGTAATAACATGAAAGATAAACCTGTCAAATTACCACAGACTAATCAGCAAGGCAAGAAAGTTGGTAGTGATAACAAAGCATGTTGGCCAGGCTATCGCTATAGTGGCACTGTCAAAGGTCGTGATATCTGCACACCAGTGAAAAAGAAATGAGTTACAGACCTACAGAAGCCATGGCAAATAATGCCAAGCGTGGACTAAAAATGCGTGACGAAAGCACAAGCAGCAATAAAGGTGGCACAAGTGTAGGTCTTGCTCGGGCTAATCAGTTTGCAAAACGTGAACCAGTAAGCCTTGAGACTGTCATGCGCACATATCAGTTCTTGAGTAGAGCAAGAGTCTATTATAAGCCAGGACAAAACACAAAAGGTACGCAAGCATATTTGATGTGGGGCGGCCCTGCAGGACTAACTTGGGCAAACAAGATATTACGTGATGAAGGCGTGATATAATGCAACTCAGTCAGAATATGGAACTAATACAAAACACTAGTGACGAATTGTTTCTAGGGTTTTTACAATATCTTAGACCATATCAATTTGAAGATTGGGAATATAAGTTGTGTATGCGTATGATAGAAGAACGTGTACAGAAAATGGGATATACATTTGAATTTGGTTGCTGTGGACGCAACACAATTAGGAGGATACAATAATGAAAGATAGTCATATTTACAATCGCATGAATAATCCGCAGGTTGTCAAAACTTATCTACATATGATCAAGACAAACGATTTAGATACAGTAAAAGCATTAGTTGGTAACATAACATTAGAAGCAAGTGATCATCCAAAATACAATGCAATCGTTGACGCATATGCAAGTAGAACTCATCACGACAATAATAAAGAGTAATGGAGATATAATATATGTCCGAACTGATCAACAATCAGAAAAAATCAGTGGAACCTGGCAAAAACGGTGGGTACAGACCTGGCGCAGGACGCAAGAAGGGTCAAAAGCAGAAACTAAGTGCATTGACGATATTGAGCGAGATAGCCAAGAAAGACAAGCCATTCGCTGTAGGACTAGCAGAAGATTACCATGCAGCACGAATGTCAGGCGATACACATCTAATAGTGAAATATCAGCAAATGATATTGAACAAAGTAGTTGCTGATAAACTAGAGATGGACCATACAAGTGGTGGTGAACCATTACAAGCAATGTTTCAATTTCCACAACGTGAGTTGCCAGATTGGACAAATGTAGAGAAATCAATTACAATAAAGGAATAAATCATGGAAACAATAACAAGTGAACTGAAATTTACAGATATCGATCATAGAATGCCTGTTTATAATTTGAATTATTATAAAGATCAGTATTCATTGATGTATGAGCCAAACTTTACAGAACACCTACATGCATGTAGCACACGCTATAGCCCAGTATTTTATCATTATTTGAATGACAGTATTATTGGTACAAGTCTAGCATTTTATGGTGAATATACCGAGACTGAGATCAATTTATTACGCAGTTTCCTAAACAGTGACAGCGTTGTATATGATATAGGTGCAAACATAGGTGTGCATACTATAGCATTTGCTAAGGGCACAAAACATGTCTATGCTTTTGAACCAAACAATCTAAACTATAAACTATTAGAGATCAATAGTTACCATGACAAGAATATATCATTGTTTGACTTTGCCATAAGCAATGAAGTGGGTAGCACACAGATAGAAAGTTTCTCATTAGGCACTAGTGGTAATTATGGTGAATGCAAGATAACAAGTAAGGGACAACATTGTCCTATGACTACTATCGATTATCTAGTAGAACGTAAAGAAATATTACCACCAACGTTGATAAAGATCGATGTTGAAGGTCATGAATTTAGCGTGTTCCAAGGTATGGAGAAAACGATAAAAAATCATATGCCCGTGATTTTCTATGAAGCCATGCATTGTGATCTAGCAGGCATCTATGATATGTTGTCAAATCTATCATATACATTATATTGGTATCCAGTAGCAAATTACAATCCAAATAATTTTTACAATAACAAAGAAAACATATTTGGTAATGGTGGCGTACTGAACATACTTGCAGTACCACCAAGTATCAGTATCAAAACAAATATGCCACTCGTCATCGATAGATTAGATACATGGGCACAAGTAGTAGAAAGACTACAAAACGTTGATGCAAAAAAAGATTGACATCCCATTATATGGGGAACAAAGCACACTATTACAAGATTGGCTGACAACAGACAAGCATTGTATAAACATAGTTCCTGCAGGTAGTGGTAAAACATTTCTAGCAAGTATAGCATTGCCTATATTTGCTAGCGATAAACGTTATCATAAGGGCAAAGATATCATATACAGCGCACCTACTGGTAACATGATCAAGAGTTTGATATGGGAACCACTCAAAAAAAGCGCAATCAATCATTATAATCTAAAAGATGGCATAGACATAAACAATAGTGATATGACCATAAAGTTTCCTAATGGCATATACATTAGATGTAAGAGTGCAGAACAGCGTGAGAATCTACGTGGTCTAAACGTAGGCGTATGGGTAGCAGACGAAGCAGCGTTATATAATTCAGATACATTACAAGAAATCACCAATCGATTACGTCCAAGCGTTGGTCAACCTGATACTGCTGGTAGATTGATTGTAATCAGCACACCACATGGTACAGGACCATTATATGAATTGTTCAAGTTAGCATTAGACAGTGACAAGTACATAGTCAGACATTACAACTATGAACAGATGCGCAGTGGTAATCGACAGTTCATTGAAGAACAAAAGAAGTTACTAAGTCCGCTAAAGTTTGCACAAGATTATTTGTGTAGTTGGGAAAGTGTTGCTGATCAATTTTTCTATACATTTGACAAACACAAACATACTACTGACAATATTGTAGATAGAGGTGGTGATCTATACCATTTTGCGGACTTCAACAAACGTGTAATGTGCGCTATCGTTGCGCAAGTTGGAAAAGACAAATTAGAAGTATTGAAAAGTTATGCCATACCAGACTGTAGCACAGAAGGTATCGCAGAAGCCATACGTATTGATTTTCCAAAACGTAGAATCTATAGCGTGATAGACATGTCAGGTACACAAGTGAATCGTGACACTACAAGTCCATTCGGTATCACAGATCGTATCATACTTGAGAAATATGGTTTCACTATCGTCAATAGTCGTAAGAGCAATCCATTGATTAGCGATACAGATAACACAGTCAATGCCTTCATCAATAGAGGTGGATTGTTTGTAAAAAGTGATGACAAATTATTGTTAGAAGCATTGAGTACATACCATTTCGAAGATGGTAGTCGTAAACGATTAGTCAAATATACCGAACAAAAATATGCACACATAGATGGTCTTGGTGACTGTTTGCGTTATGGTATACATCACTTGTTCCCAATAACACATGATCAAACTATAAAAGAATTTGTTGGTATGGATCAAAGATATATGCAAATACCAGGACAAGAATACATGCCTGAGAGTCCATTATATCCAGGTGGACCAACATGGGAAGAAATCGTCAATGGTGATGAAAATGTACCAGACCATATGGTGTACTAAATACAAGTATGAGTAGATTTATAAACAGATATACACCTGTACATGAACGTGTATTAGAACGCACAAAGATACCAAAAGATAAAAGTAAATGCTGGGTATGGACCGGCCCAGTGAACAATGCAGGATTCGGTTTGATCAAAGGTGATACACGATTAGGCGATGCAAAGATGGTAACAGTACATCGTGCAATGGCAAGACATAAAGGCTTACAAATAAAATGGAAAGAAGTACAACATACATGCCTAAACAAGTTATGTGTGAATCCTGATCATTTAGTATTAGGCAATGCTAAGACTAGACATCAACGTATTGCAGAGAAACATGGCAAATCTTTTATGAAGCCAAAGATTCCTTATGTCACTTGTGAACATTGTAATGTATCAACACATGTTGTATGGTTCAGTCGTATGCACAAAGACTGCAATGACTTTACATGTAAAAAGGTATTGTGAAGTATAAATACATGACATATATGGAGAAACGCCATGGATTTTGACATGATGGTTGAAATGTACGCCATAAGCAAATTTTATATTCCACAAGATGACCATTATGATCTTGCCAAAGACGTAGTAAGATATCTTACTGATATGGGACATAGCACTAGTGAAATTGATCGTGCCTTTGGTGAATTTCCAGAAGTCATGAGAGCATTGGATGAGTTTAGTGTTTATACACAAGAAACTGAAGATGTCATGGATATGGATGTCGAAGAATATGTCGAGATGGAAAAAGAAGAATATGTCGATGAAAAATTCGGCGGCGATTATTACGAATATCTTGACGAAGAATAATCGCTAGGAATACCATATGAACGCACAAGACCTTATACACAAGAATCCAATATACAACGCAATTTATGAACAGATGCTAGGATATCAATATGCATATCTTGGTGGATATGTTTTCAAAACATATGTTCGTAAGAAACGCCCAAGTGAAGATAGCAACCTTTATCTTGATCTAGTACAAAACACAGTTGCACAACCAATTTGTAGATACATTGTTGATACTATCAATGATGTATTATTTGAGCCAGGTGTCAAGCGTGAATTGAAATTCTGCACGCCAACAGGTGCTTACATAAATCCTGATAATACAGAGTGGGCACAATTATTTTTATTAGATGCTGATCTAAACAATCGTACATTAGATGGCTTCATGGAACAAGTAGGTGATCTTACTAGCATCTATGGTCATTGTTGGGTATTTGTTGACATGCCAGTACAAGGCGATGCTAACTATGGCAGACCATATGTTGTAGCAGTCAATCCATTGAATGTATGGAACTGGGAATGGGAATGGTTTGGTGGCAAGCCAATGATCAAGCATGTCAAGATATTAGAAGCAGAAGATAAGGATAATTGGTATCTAAAATGTTATCATCTAGGTACAGATGAATATCCAAGTTATTGGGTGAGTTATAAAGTAGGGAAGAATGTCGCTAAAGGCGATGTTGAAGAAATTGGTAGGGGCGAGTACCCACCCGGTATGGCTATTCCCGGCTTTATAGTTTATGGACGCCGTGATCCACGCACAATCGATATAGGTGTAAGTGATATCGATAGCGCAAGTGACGCACAGCGTGAACATTACAAACTAGAATGTGAAGCATATACTTCAATACAGTTTGCCAAGACAATCATTCGTGCAGATAAAGGGGTAGCCATACCTGTACATGCTGGTGCTATAGTTCGTGCAAGTCAAGGACAAGTAGAAACTATTCCTGTAGATACTGGTGATGTTGACAAAGTTACAAGTCGCCAGCGTGAGATACTTGAGAGTATCGAAGGTCTAACAGGATTAGGTGGCTTGCGTAATACAAAGAATCAATTAGCGAGTGGCGTAGCCATCATAGAGGAACGAAAACAATTACATAGACTCGCAAAGAGCAAAGCCCGCTTGATGGAAGTCGCTGAAGAGTTGATATTCACATTTGCCGCACGTTTTATGAATATGCGTTGGGCAGGTGAAGTACATTATAACACTGATTATGAAGCACATGATACTAACTATAGACTAGCATTGATGGGTCAGGCAAAGAATTTAGTACAGAATAATCCTATCATTGATAATTTGATAGCAAAAGAAATTATTGGTATGCTTGCTCCTGCTGAACAGATACCACAATATGAACAAGCATACATCAATACCATAACTGATACACAAGTCAAAGATTTGATGACAAAAGATAACGAACAAGTAATGAGTCGTGATCTTGGTGATCAGATCGTCACACCAGAACAATTTGGTGAGACTGAAGGTATCTATGGTGATGATACAGAATATGACAGCGCCGGCGATGAAGGCGTTGGATATAATGATGAAGGTATAGGTACTCCTGTGACTTATACTGGACAGAGTTATTATACCAATCAAGCGATTGCAAGTCAATTGACTGGTATAAACACAGGAAGATAAAATCGTTTGTTACGTTATAACTATAAAGAGGAAATATGTTAGAAAATAATCTCGATGGCAACGCCACAGCCCCTGACGCAACACAGGATAATGTCGCAACTGATGGTAAAGTAAATGCAGGTGCTATTCGCAAAAGCACTACAAGTTCAATATTGAACGCCTTGTCTCAAGCAAGCGGTCAGAATTTTGAAAGTGTAGAGGCAGCGATTGGTTACATCGCACGTACTGCCAGTCAAAGTACCGGTGGCAACGCACAGCCAGTGGAGTTAGAGCCTGCAATAGAACCACGCATGGGGCGTGATGTAGGTAATGACACTACCGATCTACGTGATCAGTTCATGAAACTTCAACGTGATCTTGCTCAGAAAGAGCGAGCCTTGCGTATGAAAGAATTAGACACTGAAATATTGCGCAACATGGGCGATAGATTCGATAATGATTTACAAGACTATGCATTGCAAAAAATCAAAAGTAATCTACAGTTCAAGCGTGATGGATCATTTGCAATCGTCAATTCTAAGGGACAAGAACGATATGGCATGGACGGTAACCCACTAACAATAAAAGGTTTGATAGAAGAAGTTGCTCAAGGTAACCCTAAGTTGCTCAAGCAAAGTAATTTATCAAACGGTTCTGGATTGCGCCCTGGACAAAGCAATTTCGCTGGTGCGCCATTAGATCAGATTCCTGATTATTCTAAAGATCCTGCTGCTTTCAATGCATGGGCAGCAAAGATGGGTTTAGGTAAAGGAGTAGGATTGAAGGCAACTAACGTAAGTGCAACTGTCTCAACAGCATCTAGAAAGATCGTATAATAGCCAACAATAGGAGATACTAAAATGGCATACGTACTAGGCGGTGGCAATAACGAAGCCGATGGTTTCACAACTGCAATCGCAAATTTCGCTTTACGTGCTATGCACGAAAGCACTGGACTCGTAGAGTTCACACAGGTCGTTGCCCCTAATCAGGGCAATCAATACTTGGTGCCTAACTTTGCACCAATCACATATCAGGACTACAACCCAGCAGGATCAGGCAGTGGCGACGGTTTCGGACCATCACCATTAGCAGTTGAACAAAATCCTTCACTAGGTCAAGGTTCTATTACAGCAACTCCAGCAGTTGCAGCGACGGCGTTCGATAAACTTGCAAGCAATGATGAATTGTTTGCACTTGTCGCCTAATATCGAAAGGTATTATGGAAAAATTCTCTCTGATTGACTTGGAACTCCAGAAGTGGACAACAGGGGGCAAGCAAGTGAAAACTGTGCAGCCTGAACGACTAAGTGAGAGAACATCCCAAGTGGATGATGCGATAGTCTGAACTACCGTATAACAAAAGAAGCGGTAGAGAGAAATCCGAAGAGGTTTCTCCCTTGCGAAAGCAAGCGTAACATGATTGGTATTCTACGCCTGGACAACAAGTTTTGAACTTGCTGCAACATTAGGTGCTGAACTTGGTGAGAGTTATGGTGAAAAGGTTGACATTCGTGTATGCGAAGCCTTCCTATCATTCAAATCAACACCAGGCAACACTAACTATTCACCTGCTCCAGCAGACGGCTTTGCTCGTCCAACACAGTTAGGTGCAATGGAATTGTTAGCAGCCGGTCTTCCTGCAAACACTGCAGGTTGGACACAGGGCTTCACTTCAAACAGCGTACTACAATTAGTACGTAACGTCAAGCAGAATTACAAAGTTGCTCGTCTACCAGGCACACCAATCATCGTATTGGACAGCAATGGTGATGCAGCAGTTGTATCTGCAACTCCTGCAGGACAAGATGGTTCTTCATTGAATCGTATGCTTGCTGAGTTGA
>Ga0315907_10007583_pt1 | contig 11293 bp, 7 predicted proteins | sample LakEriMetagenome_3_FD_203525 | JGI IMG/M metagenome (GOLD analysis project Ga0315907, IMG submission 203525) | Freshwater fungal communities from buoy surface, Lake Erie, Ohio, United States - Buoy 12 MA123 | ecosystem: Environmental > Aquatic > Freshwater > Lake > Lake biofilm | place: USA...
AGAGGTTTTCATTCCCCCTGCATAGCTTTTCTTGCCTTGATTGGTAAGGGTTCTAACGGTATAAGTACTGCGCTCGATAAAGTTGTCAAAGCATGGAAACCAAGCGCGACCGAAGTTGTGCGGATCTGCATTGAACCCAACACCGAGGTTATATGCATAGGTTGCATTGATATAAAATCCTCCAAAACTTGGATCTACGGCGGGTGTGCCATGATAGTAGATAGTCACGTCAATATTCTCATCAGTATTCAGAGTATTGCTTAGTGCTATGAATAAATCGGTACCAATGTGTTGGAAATTCAACGATAGGTTTCCTTGCTTCACGCTGTCTGTGGTCAGATTTTGAAGGTCGAAGTGCAAAGAATCTACCCCATCCACCAAAGCCTCCATTTGATGAGTACAAGCACCAGAAATCAGATTTTGGTTGGTTTTAGTTAGGTCCAAATAGATATCGGTGTGTATTATGTCTAATGTGTCGCTTCTGCTGTTGCCGGGGTCATCCCACAGCATTCGTAGCGCTCCCCCGTGCATCGCATGTGAACATCCAGTATGCGGTCGTTGAGCTGTAATTGTACTGCTAATAAGCAGGCCGATGGCAACAAGAATGAAATTTTGAATTCTCATGAGTTCGAAATAGAATGGCAAGGTAAATAAGATTTTTGGGTAGAAAGTAGGGAATTAGAAATCCTATTTGTATATTTCGTGTTGGATTCCTAAAGGTAATTATTGAGCTATGAAACCTAGTAACGAGTTATTTGACCTCATTAAAACTCTTTCAAAGAGTGAAAAGCGATTTTTCAAACTTCAAAGTGCGCTTCAAAGTGGAGATAAAAATTATGTCCGACTTTTTGACACCATTGATAAAATGGAGGAGTATGATGAGGAGCAAGTAAAAAAGGCCTTTAAGGGAGAGAAGTTTATCAAACATTTACCAAGTGAAAAAAATCACCTGTATAAATTGATCTTAAAATCGCTCCGCAGCTACTACAGTGATACAAGTGTTTCTAGTATTCTCAAGCAAGAAATCAAGAACATCGAGATACTCTATAACAAATCACTCTTCGACGAATGCAATAAATTCCTTGCACGCGCTAAGAAGATGGCGGTGAAATATGAAAAGTTCTATTACCACTTTGAGCTTATCAATTGGGAAAAGACCTTGCTGGAAGAAGCTTTTGAAGACGGACAGTTTACAATGGATATCGACGGATTGATTGAAGAGGAAAAACTGGTCATTGATCAATTGAGAAACCTCGCGGAATACCATGTACTCTACAGCAAAATCAATTATGTATTTCGCAGTGGAGGTTATGCGCGTACAGAAGAAAACCGTGCGATTATAGATGAGATTGTAAACCACCCACTCATCAAAGGAAAAAATACAGCGCTATCGAAACGCGCTGCTACGATTTGTTACTACACACAAGGATTTTGTAATCTTGCCAATGGAGATTACGATACAGCATTGGTGAAGTTTAGAAGGGTGAAAGCAATTCTTGACGACGCCGATCATTTGCGATCTGATCTTTCCAAGCGTTATGTACGCACCATCGCCAACATGATTACTTGTTTGTTGCACAAACAAGAGTTTGAAGAAGCTCGTCAATTAATTGTTTTGATGCGTTCATTCGAAGATGAAGATGGTTTCAACTATCGAGATGTTCAAGCGAGTATTTTCAAGAATGCAGGTCTTGCCGAGTTGGAACTCTATCATCACAAAGATGATTTTGAAAATGGAGTAGAGGCTGCAGAAGAAATTATGAAAGGCCTTGCGATATTTGAAGGGAAATTACAGAAAGAACACGAGTTGAATTTCTTCTATCAATTCGCATATATCTATTTCGGAGCAGGGCAGTTCAACAAAGCATTGTCTTGGTTGAATAAGGTGTTGAATGATAATGAAAATACGTTGCGCCAAGACTTGTACAGCTATGCACGCTTGTTCAATTTGGTGATTCACTATGAATTGGGCAATTATGATTTGCTGGAGTACACCATCAAATCCACTTCTCGCTATTTGCAAAAAAGAGAGCGTGATTTTCCAATGGAAAAAGTAATCATAGATAATTTCAAAAAGATTATCAAGAATCAAAGTGCAGCAGATCGCAAAAAGCACTTCTTAGCTTTTTACAAAGAATTAGAAGTACTAAAGGCCGAACCAGAAAACGAAATTGTATTCAAGTATTTCGATTTCTGCACGTGGGTGAAAGGAAAGGCACAATAGAAATTAAAAAGGTACTGCTTTATTACGGTTACATTTATCATTAGTTGAATCGCAAAGTTCTATTTGCAACGCACAAGATAATGAAAGAGATCTTAAGGGCCTTGTGGCTATTGCATCGATTTAAATTTCACTTTCAAGTATTGATTGCTTTTCCAATCACGATCATCAATTCGTGCTGAGTAATCTTGAAAGAAATCATATTTAAGGATAACGCATATTTTGAAAAGCAGGTCCGTTTCGATACTTGATCGATTTAATAAGCGATGTGCAGACGCCTTACTGATTTCTAAAAGCTGAGCAAATTCAACTACTGAAATTTTTTCTGATTTTATTCTAGCTTTAATTTTTTCTCCAATATTCATAGCATAAAGGTTTCGTGTTTACGTTACCTCAAGCGACTTTTCGGCTAGATTTTTAATCAAGGGTTTAATTTTACAATTATATGTGTTTTTTTAATAAACAAAAAGCCACTCCGAAGAGTGGCTTTTAATTATTGGTGTCGGTTGTTTTATTTACCGAGTTCTGTTTTCAAGATTTCGTCGATGCGTGCTTGCTCTTCTAAAGCGAGTTCTGCATCTACGAGGATACGTCCGCTGTGCTCATCAACGATTACTTTCTTGCGAGCAGCAACGTCCATTTGCTTTTGTGGTGGGATCTGAATGAATGAACCAGCAGATGCTTCACGCTCGATCGGCACAACAGCCAAACCGTTTGGTGAACCGCCTCTGATACGCTCGTAAGCATCAATCAAACGCTGATCGATCAACTTCTTCGCTTCTTCGCTCTTCGCTCTCAAGATATCTTCTTCTTTCTGCGTCTCAGCGATGATCTCATCCAGTTCAGTCTTCTTCACTTTCAAGTCATTGCGACGCTCGCTCATTTTTGCTTCTGCACTTGCAAGCAAATCTGATTTAGCAGTCAATTGTGCCTTGAACTCACGAATCTTCTTTTCGAAAAGCTGAATTTCCAATTCTTGGAATTCGATTTCTTTATTCAAAGATTCGAATTCGCGGTTGTTCTTCACCTTATCCAATTGCTCCTTGTACTTCTTGATAAGAGCCTCAGCATCTTTAATTCCTTGCTTCTTTGCTGAGATTTCATTGTCAAGCCCAGTTACATCACCATTGAGGTTAGCGATGCGGGTTTCTAATCCTGCTACTTCATCTTCCAAGTCTTCTACTTCCAATGGAAGTTCTCCACGCATTGCGCGGATTTTGTCAATTCTTGAATCGATTAATTGAATGTCATAAAGTGCTCGTAATTTGTTTTCTACGCTCACTCCTTTCTTAACGTCATCTCCTTCCATGAAGGCGAGACGTGGTGAAGTTTTACTTGCCATATCTTCTATTGCTTCCTTATTTATTGGTTTCTCTTTTTCAACGGGTCTTTCAATTTTTGCAATCGGTGCAAACTTGATCCCTGGCTTTCCATCTGGTCCGGGAGGGCTGAATACTGGGTTTGCCACAGGCTTTGGAGCTTGTGGTTCAATACTCTTCACATCACGAACAGCAAATCTCGAAGGCTCTTCTTTTTTTACTTCTGCTTTTTTAACAGGAGTGCTTGCAGGCTTTGCCGCTGGCTTTGTAGCCTTTGGCGTCGGAGTTTCCGCTTTTGGCGGAGTCTCTTTTTTCGGAGCTTCTGTTTTTTTCTCTGCTGGTTTTGCCGTTGGTTTTGCAACAGCCACCTTAGGAGTTTCAATTTTCTTAGCTGCTGGTTTAGCTACTTCTTTAGTCGCTGGCTTCTCTGCTTTTTTAGGCGCAACTACTTTTCGTGTTGGTTGAACAACGGCCTTTGGTGCAGGCTTCTTTGCAACTGGCTTAGCAACTACTTTCGCAGCAGGCTTAGCAACTAATTTTTTTGGTGCTGGTTTAGCAACTACTTTTTTAGGAGCGGCCTTCACCACTGCCTTTTTAGGAGCTACTTTTTTTGCTGCTACCTTTTTAGCTGGTGCCGCTTTTTTTACGATTGCTTTCTTTACCACTGGTTTTGCTACTGTTTTTTTAGCTACTACTTTCGGAGCAACTTTTTTAGCAACTACCTTCTTCGCTGGAGCTTTCGTCGCGGTTTTTTTTGCTATTGGTTTTTTTGCAACAGGCTTTACAACCGCTTTTTTAGCGGTCTTTTTAGCTGGAGTTACTGCTTTCTTCACTGCCTTTGCAGGCTTTGCGCTCTTCACTGGTTTCACAGGCTTCTTTGCTGCCGCTTTTGCTGCTGGCTTTGCCTTTTTGGCTGGGGCAGCAGATTTTGGTTTGGCAGCTTTAGTAGCCTTGCCAACTGCTTTGCCTTTCACAGTTTTAACTGGTTTCTTCGCCATAGTTTCAGAGATAGTTAATGGGATTGGTCACCACCCCGGTTTTGTGGGTTGCGAAAGTAGGAAATTTTTCTGCGAACCAATCACTTAGGAGGTCAATTGTGTATTGTTCTGTTTCAAAATGCCCGATATCGGCAATAATAATGCGTTGATCGGCATCAAAAAACTGATGGTATTTATAATCACTCGTGATGAAAAGATCTGCGCCGGCCGCTATAGCTTTGTCTAGTAAAAAACTCCCACTTCCCCCGCAAATAGCGACTTTTTGAATCGTGTTCACGTGAGGTTGCGTATATCTGACGCTACCTGCTTTCATTTCATTTTTCACCTTGTGAAGATACTCTAAAACAGGCATCGGTGACTCAAGCTCTCCAATCATTCCTGAACCAACTTCCGACCAGGTATTATTTAGAGGATAAACGCCATAGGCCATTTCTTCATATGGATGCGCTTGCTTGGCTGCTTGAATCGCTTTGTTCACATTCCAAGATGGACATACGACTTCAATTTTCACCTCTGATTCAGTGTGGAGTTCGCCCTGCTGTCCTACAAAAGGTTGTGTTTGATTGTTGCCGCGGAAGGTGCCTAGGCCTCCAGAGTTGAAACTACACTGGTCATAATTTCCAATGCCTCCTGCGCCGTTTTCCCACAAGGCTTGACGCACTTGGTTGGCCTGTTCTTGAGGGACATATACCACTATTATTTTCAAAATATCTTTCTTCGGATCGAGGATGGAGAGATTTGAAAGTCCTAAATGTGCTGCCAATCGAGCATTTACGCCGTGTTTGACATTATCCAAATTGGTATGATAGGAAATCAAATTGATATCATGTTTGATGGCCTTCATTACCACTCGCTCAACATAATTTTTTCCTGTAAATCTCTTTAAACCACTGAATACAATGGGGTGGTGAGATAGAATGACATTGCTGCCTTTTGCAATGGCTTCTTCAATGACTGCCTCGGTACAATCCAAACTAATCAACATTGATGTAGCTTCAGCGTCTGGATTTCCGACCAAAAGTCCGCTGTTATCATAGCTTTCCTGCAGCGCTCCTGGTGCTTTCATTTCGAGAAATGAAAGTAGTTCGCGGATTTTCATACTTTACTGTTTTTCTTTGCCGTGGTCTAAAGTAATAGAATGAACCTCTTTCGCCTAATCTTGTTGCCAATTTCTTTGCTGTACGGAGCTGTGCTCTGGACGCGCAATCGCTTGTATGATGAGGGATTGCTGAAGAGTAGTCGTGGTGATCTGCGCACCATCGTTGTTGGAAACTTATCATTAGGGGGCACAGGAAAGACACCGCATACCTTAGCCATTTTGAAGAATCTGAGTTCACAAGGTGTAAAAGTGGCTCTCCTTTCAAGAGGCTATGGGAGAGTGACCCGAGGTTTCAAATGGGTGGAAACGGAGGCGGTAGCTTCCCAAGTTGGAGATGAACCTCTGTTGATTAAAAAAAGACTCCCACAAATTCCTGTAGCCGTATGCGAGAATCGCGTGCAAGGCATTGCTGAGATCAAAAAACACAATCCTGAAGTTGGATGGGTAGTCTTGGACGATGCCTTCCAACATCGAGGATTGAAGGGTGATATCTATATTCTTCTCTCCGAATTTAACAAGCCTTTTTTCAAGGATTGGACCCTGCCCACTGGTTTTCTTCGTGACCATATTGGTGAGTGGAAACGGGCCCATACTATTATTGCAACAAAGTCTTCGGAGGTTTTAACATTGGCAGAAAAAGAGGCTTGGAAATCCAAAGCGGTAGGAGCGAAGAGTATTCCTGTCTATTTCTCTAGGATATCATATGGCCGACCGGTGCATGTTTTTGATGGTTCTTTATTGGAATCCAAACCTGATATTTCGTTGGGGGTGGCAGCAATTGCTCACCCTCAAGCCTTTGAAAATCACTTAAGAGATCAATTTTCTCTTAAAAAATTCAAAAGTTACCCCGATCACTACCTTTTTAACACCGCTGACATAGCCTTGCTTAAGAAGGAATTTGATACCTTTACCGGCCCGTTGAAAGTGATTCTCACCACCGAGAAAGATGCTGCGAGATTGAGAGAACACAACGAGTTGAAGAATTTGCCCATCTATTTTATCCCCATCGAAATCGAAGTGGATCATGCAGACGGAAAAGATTGGTTGACTTGGTTAAAAATGACAATGGCTAACGTGAAGTAATAACAATACTATTTGTGGAATCTGTTTACGATAAATACGAGTTGGTAGTTGGACTTGAAGTCCACATGCAATTGATGACCAAGAGCAAGGCGTATAGCGCTGATGCAAATCTGTATGGTTCACTCCCCAATACGAATGTGAATCCTATTTCTCTTGGTCACCCAGGAACACTTCCCCGCGTGAACAAGCAATCCATTGATTATGCAATCCGCTTGGCGCTTGCATGCGATATGGATATTAGCCGCCACATGTACTTCGCGCGTAAGAATTATTTCTACGCCGATCTACCAAAGGGCTATCAAATCACACAAGATAAAACTCCGATTTGTACTGGAGGATATATTGATATCAAGGATGAAGAGGGAAAAGATCTTCGCGTAAAAATTACGCGAGCTCACTTGGAAGAAGATGCTGGAAAAAGCATGCACGACCAAGATCCTTTTGACACATTAATCGACTTGAATCGCGCGGGTGTTCCGTTGATTGAGGTTGTATCTGAACCGGATATTCGTTCCTCGAAAGAAGCATATAACTACCTCACTGAGTTGAGAAAGTTGATTCGCTATCTCGGGATTTGCGATGGCAACATGGAGGAAGGCTCTATGCGCTGCGATGCCAACGTGAGCGTGAGAATCAAAGGCGCAAAGGAGTATGGAACTCGTTGTGAGGTAAAAAACATGAACTCGATTCGCAACGTTCAGCGCGCGATTGAGTTTGAAATGAAAAGACAAATCGATATCATCGAAGCTGGTGGTGTAATTCATCAAGAAACAAGAAGCTTCGATGCGACCAACGGTTCTACGTTTAGTTTACGAAGCAAAGAGTTGGCGCATGATTATCGTTATTTCCCAGAACCAGACTTGCAGCCTTTAACGATTTCTCAAAAACAAATTGACGATATCAAGGCTACCATGCCGGCGTTACCTCAGCAACTTTTTGCCAAGTACACAAACGAGTTTGGATTGTCGGAATACGACGCAATGGTATTGACCAATGAAAAAGAAATAGCAATGTGGTATGAAGCGCTTATTCAAAAGACTTCAAACTACAAGGCAGCGTGCAATTGGCTAATTGGCCCTATTAAGGCATATCTCAATGAAAACGCCATTGAGATTGAAGACTTCAAAGCTACACCAGATCAAATCGCAGGAATCATTCATCTGGTAGATAGCGGTAAGGTTAGTACTTCAACCGCAGCAGAGAAGATTCTTCCAGTACTAGCGACAGATGCTTCGAAACAAGCACAACAAGTAGCTGAGGAATTGAACCTGATTCAAGATGCTGATGATGATTTTATAAAAACATTAGCAAAAGAAATATTAGCGGCATACCCTGATAAAGTTGAGAATTATAAGAAAGGAAATAAGGGAATGCTAGGATTATTCATGGGTGAACTCATGAAAAAATCACAAGGAAAGGCAAATCCAAAAACAGCCACCAGCATTATTCAAGAACTTCTTCAAGATTAATTTATAAGATGAATAACAAGTTAGTTTTAGCAATTCTAGTGGGGCTATTCTCCATGGCCTGTAGCTCTAATCAAGCCTCTGTAATTAAGGGTAAGATCAAAGGCGCAGAGGGACAAACGGTCTATCTCGAACGTTTGGTCAACAACCGCTGGGGTGTTTCTGACTCCACAGTTCTAGGTAGCGATGGCTCGTTTAATCTTGTTCCTACTCAAGCTATGGAATTAGATTTCTATAGATTAGTGTTAACTAACAAGGACTTTATCATTCTTGTAACTGACAGTACTGAGCAAATTTCGATTGAAGGTGAGGCTGGAAGTTTGAATTTGATGGCGAAAGTAGAAGGTTCTGAAAACACCACTTTACTCAGAGAGTTCGAAGCATCTTGCACACCAATGTTCGATAAGGAAGAGGCGTCTTCTATTGCCCTTCAAACAGAAACTTCTCCTGAGAGACAAGCTCAACTGCGCTCTGACATCGTAGCTGCGCGCAAAGAGAGAAGTGATCTCGTTAAAAAATGGCTGGAGTCAAATAGCTCCACCCCTGCAGCACTTGCTGTTGTTCAGATGCTCGACCCACGCGCGGAGTCAAATTCTTTCAGAAAAGTGTTGACAGATATTTCTGCGAGCATGGGACATAGCATGCACTACAAATTATTAAAGCAACAAGTAGATAGAATCGCATTACAAGGTCAGCAGCCTGCAGAGCAGGAGGCACCTCCCGGATCTAAGATCAATGTTGGACAACCAGCTCCAGAGATTTCAATGCCTAATCCAGACGGAAAGGTGATGAAACTTTCGGACTTAAAAGGCAAAGTTGTATTGGTTGATTTCTGGGCTTCTTGGTGTGGACCATGTCGCCGCGAAAACCCAAATGTGGTAGCAGTATATGAGAAATATAAAAAGGATGGTTTCGAGGTGTTTTCTGTAAGTTTAGATAAAACAGCAGAACCATGGAAAGAAGCTATAAAGAAGGATGGATTAATTTGGAAAAACCACGTTAGTGATCTTCAGTTTTGGAATAGTAAAGCAGCAGCTGACTATGGTGTACATAGCATTCCATTCCCTGTGCTAGTAGGGAAGGATGGAAAGGTGATTGCTTATGGAAATAATATTCGCGGAGAGCTACTCGAAGCTAATTTGAAACAGATCTTTGGTCGCTAGCCGACCATTTTAGTAACAGTTGAAAAGGACCGCATCATTCGCAAGAATGGTGCGGTTTCTTTTTATCTTGCACCGTCAAATCACATGCAACTACATGAAAAAATATCTTAGTATTTTCATTCTGATCGCCTCTCTTAATGGTTTTGCGCAAGACGCTTATTTTCAACAAGAGGTCAACTACACGATCAATGTAAAACTGGATGATGTCAACCACTATTTAATGGGCGACGAATCCTTTGAATACATCAATAATTCTCCAGATACACTAAAGGAAATATATATTCACCTTTGGCCAAATGCATATAAGAATGCGAAGTCTTCACTAGCAAAGCAATTGGCTCGTGATGGAAATTTCTTTTTGTATTATGCTTCACAAAAAGACAAAGGTGGAATTGATTCATTGCAGTTCAAAGTTGACAACACACCTGTGACGTTTTCTTTTTATCAAGGCTATGAAGACATTGCTGTGATTGCATTAGCAATGCCACTTTTACCTGGAAAAAAGATCAATGTAAGCACTCCTTTTCGCGTGAAGATTCCAAGTGGCTCTATCAGCCGACTAGGACATATTGGAGAAAGCTATCAGATTACGCAATGGTACCCAAAGCCGGCTGTATATGATAAGAATGGCTGGAATCCGATTCCATATTTGACGCAAGGTGAATTCTATTCAGAGTTTGGAGCATTCGATGTGACTATCACTCTTCCTGAAAACTACTCAGTAGGCGCAACAGGTGATTTGATGACAGCAAGCGAGAATGAACGGCTAGATGAACTTTCAAAACTTCCATTGCCAGAAAAATTGAGCAATCTATTTCCAGCAAGCTCTTCAACTTTAAAGACAATTCAATACAAAGCAAAAAACGTTCACGATTTCGGATGGTTTGCTGATAAGCGTTGGATTATACGAAAAGGAGAAGTGAAGCTTCCATTTACTGGGCGCACTGTTACAACTTGGGCAATGTTTACTCCAATGAATTCAAAGGAATGGGAGAAAGGTGTGGAGTTTATAAATGACGCCATTAGCAGCTATTCTACCTGGGTGGGAGAGTATCCTTATAATCAGTGCATCGCTGTGGACGGTACTATCAGTGCTGGTGGCGGAATGGAGTATCCTGGTGTTACAGTAATTGGTTCTTCTGGAAATGAATTCCAATTAGCAACGGTGATCATTCACGAAGTGGGACACAATTGGTTCTATGGCATTTTGGGTTCAAACGAACGACGCTATGGATGGATGGATGAAGGGATAAACTCATTCATGGAAACATTGACTTTGGAAAATAAATACAAGGATCCAAAGATTTATGATGGAATGTTTGATGAGAAGGTTGGTCAATTATTAGATGTTGATCATTTGCCTTTGAACTACCAAAATGAAGTGATGTACCAAATCGCTGCGCGCGCAGGTAAGGATCAAGCCATCGATACTCCTAGTGAAGATTTCACGGGAATGAACTATGGTATGATCATGTATAAAAAGACCGGCCTTGCTTTTAATTACTTGAGAAATTACCTAGGTGATGATAAATTCAAGGAATGCATGCATGCATACTTCGATGAATGGAAGTTTAAGCACCCTCAACCAGAGGACATCAGAAGAATATTTGAAGCAAAATCAGGGAAAAATCTTGCTTGGTTTTTCGATGATGTGATTAGTACCACGAAGGTCATCGACTACAAAACAGATCGCGTTGCGAAGAAAGATGGTGCAGTTAATCTCGTAGTTTTTAATGCTGGGTCGATCGCTGCGCCTTATTCTATTTCAATTATTCGCGATGGTCAGCTAGTCTCAACAAAATGGATGGAAGGATTTGATGCCGGAGATTGGAAAACAATTACGGTAGAAGGAGCGAAGGCAGGCGACGAAATCAAGGTCAACTTTGAAAAGGGCTCGTTGGATATTGATAGAGGAAATAACAACATTCGCACAACGGGAATATT
>Ga0315907_10007585_pt1 | contig 11290 bp, 8 predicted proteins | sample LakEriMetagenome_3_FD_203525 | JGI IMG/M metagenome (GOLD analysis project Ga0315907, IMG submission 203525) | Freshwater fungal communities from buoy surface, Lake Erie, Ohio, United States - Buoy 12 MA123 | ecosystem: Environmental > Aquatic > Freshwater > Lake > Lake biofilm | place: USA...
GGACGCGGCCGCCTCGGCGCTGGGCATCATGCGGCTCGCCGGCGACGGCCGGGTCGAGGGCTTCCTGGAGAAGCCGCAGACGGCCGCGGAACTGGAGATGGTGCGGACCGATCCGGCCTGGATCGACGCCCAGGGCATCCCGGCGAAGGGCCGCTCGCTGATGGCGAGCATGGGCATCTACCTCTTCGACCGCGACTGCCTCCTCGACCTGCTCACGAAGACCGACTACCAGGACTTCGGCAAGGAGGTGTTTCCGACGGCGATCCGCGCGAAGAAGGTGCACCTGCATCCCTTTGACGGCTACTGGGAGGACATCGGCACGATCCGCTCCTACTACCAGTGCAACCTCGAGCTGGCCGGCGCCGCCCCGCCGTTCGAGCTCGCCTCGGCCGAGGCCCCGATCTACTCGCGGGCCCGGTTCCTGCCCCCCTCGCGGCTCGATGGCGCGAGCGTCCGCCACAGCCTCGTCTCCGACGGCTGCCTGATCGGGGATGGGGCCGTGATCGAGAACAGTGTCATCGGTTTGCGATGCCGGATCGGGAAGAACGTGGTGATCCGCAACTCGGTGATCCTCGGCAACGACTTCTACGAGTCGGCCGACGACCTCGCAGCCGACGCCTCCCGCGGCCTGCCGCCGCTGGGGATCGGCGACGGCACGATCATCGAGGGGGCGATCGTGGACAAGAACGTCCGCATCGGCCGCCGGACGCGGATCGTCAACGAGCACGGCTGGGAGACGACGGCCGACAGCGACCGGTTCACCGTCCGCGACGGCGTCGCGGTGGTGCCCAAGGACGCGGTCGTGCCCGATGGCTGGATTCCCGAGCCGGGCGTGGTGAAGCTGGCCTGAGCGCCGCACCGGCGATCGCGGGCATGAACAGCTGGGCCCGTCAGCGGCGTGTTCGCCAGCCGGGGGTCTCCCGCAGCGGTGGCTCCGACGCGACCGGCACGGGCTGCGGCACCGCCTCGGGAACGGCCTCGACGACGAGCGGCGCGGGCTCCAGTTCGGTCGCTTCCTCCGGGACCGCCTCCTCTTCGGCATGCGGCGGCGCAGTGGCGGCCTCGACCGGAGCCTCCGCCGCGAAGGCGGCCCCCTCGTCCGCATCGGTCTCCGGCACGACGGGCATCTCGGCGGCGAGCCGCAGCACGTCGTCCTCGGCCTCGGCCACGACCGGCTGCTCGACGACCGGGGCGGCCTTGGGAACCGGCCGTGGCCCGGCCTTCACGACCGCGGGAAACGGCTGCGGGGCCGTGCCGATCGGCAGGATGCCGTTGCTGCGGGCGCGGAAGTCGTTTTGCGGCGTGGAGCCGTTGGGCACGGGACCCGAGTAGTCGTAGGGATCCGGGCACATCGTGCAGCCGACCGTGAGCAGGGCGGCACAGGCCACGCTGGCAGCGAGCGAACGCTGGAATCCCGGCCATGCCTGCAGCATCGTTCGCCTGCCCATCCCAAGGAAACAGCCCGGGGCGGCGACGGCCGTGCCGTCACCGCCCGGGCGGAAGACTTCCGCAGCGGCTGTTCCCCCCACCAAACCCCGCCCGTGTCATCGGCCCGTCACGACCGTCATCTTCAGCAAAACCGGCCCCGCCCCTGAACTGTCCCCCGAGGCATTCGGCAAGGCTGCCTCCCGAATCCGCGAGGCTCGGGGATCGGCGTGCACAGCCGACTTTGCCGTTGGCCAGGACTGCCCATGCCCCAGGAGCCGGCGTAGGCGGCCAGCCGAGGCAGGGATGCCGGAGCGCAGACGCCTCCGAGAGAGCGAAGGCCCCGGAGGGCCGGAGCGAACGTCCGGCGATGGGGCATGGGCAGTCCTGGCCTCACCCCCCCAACCCCATTTCCCGCATCAGCATCTGCATGTCCTCCCACACATCCCGCTTGGCCGCTGGAGTGCGCAGGAGGTAGGAGGGATGGTAGGTGCATAGCACGCGGGCGGCCCCGAACGTGAACCAGCGCCGGCGCAAGGCGCCGATCGGCTCCGTCGTCTGCAGCAGGGCCTGGGCGGCCGTCGTCCCCAGGCAGCAGATGAACTCGGGCGCGATGGCGGCGAACTGCCGCTCGAAGAAGCTGCGGCAGTTGCCCACCTCGTCGGGCATGGGCGTGCGATTGCCCGGCGGCCGACACTTGAGCACGTTGAGGATGTAGACGTCATCGCGCTGCAGCGTGCAGGCCTCGATGATCTTCGTGAGCAACTGCCCGGCGCGGCCCACGAACGGCTCACCCGAAGCATCCTCGTCGGCCCCCGGCGCTTCGCCGAAGAAGCACAGCCGGGCATCGGCCGGCCCCGCCCCGAACACTGTCTGCGTCCGCGTGCCGGCGAGTTCCGCGCACCGCGTGCAGTCGGCGACCTCCTGCCGGAGAATCGCCAGCGACCGAGCGGCGTCAGCAACGCCCCCGCGCTTCGCAGCCGGCGGCGCGGCGGCGGCCGCCGGGACCGGATGCCCCGCCTTCGGCACCGCGATCACCCCGGCGTCGGCGAGGCTCTCCAACCGCTGCTTGACGGCTCGGGCCGTGCGTCCATCCATGGCTGCCGGCGGCTAAAGGGCCCGTCGATGGCGCTTGGGTCCGCGGCCCTTGCCGAGCATCGAGGCGGCGGGCTTCTTCGCCGGCTCGGCGGGGGCCGGTTCGGCGGACGGCGGCGTGCGGACGAAGCCACCCGTGGGCACCATCTCGACAGGCGCCGGCCGGGGCCGCTGATCGAACGCCTCAAAGCCCGCGATCTCGTCCCGCTGCAGCAGCCGCTCGATCCGCATCTCGATCCGCGTCAACTGGGCGCCCTCCTCGGGCGCGACGAACGTGAACGCCACGCCCTCCCGCCCCATGCGGCCCGTGCGGCCCACGCGGTGGACGTAGTCGTCGCAGAACTCGGGGATGTCGTAGTTGACGATGTGCGAAACGCTCGACACGTCGATGCCGCGACCCACGACGTCGGTGGCCACGAGAATCTTTACCGTCCCATCGCGGAACGCCCGCATCACCCGGTCGCGGACGTTCTGGGCGAGGTCGCCGTGGATGCAGGCCACCTCATCCGGCAGCCGCGACCTGCGCCGGGCGAGCCTGTCGTGGACCTTGTCGGTGCCCCGCTTCGTGCGGCAGAAGACGATCGCCTGCCGCGGCTGCTCCCGCTCCAGGAGCTTCTCCAGGAGGTCGAACTTCCGCGTCGGATCGACGGTGAAGTAGCGCTGCTCGATCGTCTCCACCGCCAGCTCGTTGGTGGAGAAGTCCATGATCTCCGGGTCGCGCATGTACCGCGTGGCCAGCTTCTGCACCGGCGGCGGCACGGTGGCCGAGAGGAGCAGCGTCTGCCGGCTCTCGGGGCAGCGGCGCAGGATCTTCTCGATGTCGGGCCGGAACCCGATGTCGAGCATCCGATCGGCCTCGTCGAGCGTGACGATGTCGAGCGCGGAAAGCGAGATCGTGCCCCGGCTCATGTGGTCGAGGATCCGCCCCGGCGTGCCGACCACCACGGCCGGATGCTTGGCGAGCTTGTCGATCTGCCCCTTGATGGGCTTGCCGCCGTAGACGGCGACGCAGTGGATGCCCGAACCGTGGGCGAGTTTCTCGAACTCGTCCTTGACCTGCACCGCGAGTTCGCGGGTGGGCACCAGCGCCAGCGCCCGCGGCCCGCCGCTGCGCCCCGGCTGCCGCATCCGCTCCAGAATCGGCAGCACGAACGACGCCGTCTTGCCCGTGCCGGTGCGAGCCTGGCCGAGCACGTCGACGCCCGCCAGGGCCCGGGGGATCAGCCCCGCCTGGACCGGCGTGGGCACGGTGTATCCAGCCCGCTCGACGGCGGCAAGCGTCTCCGCAGAGAGGCCGAGCGTGCGAAAGCTGCCCCCCGGCTCACCGCCGACGGCCTCGGCATTGGCCGCCTGGGGCGCGGAACCCCGCGTCTCCGCCTGTCGCGACTGCCCGCTGGCCACCGGCCGCTCCGCAGCCTCGCGGCGGGGTGGAGCCTGCCGCGTCTCGATCCCGCCGTCACCGTTATCCGTCCGACCGACCACGGCGGTTCGCTCATTCTCCACGGCCGCCCTGCCCGACTCCGCCGGGCGGCGCGCCCTTTTTTCAACAAACACTCGGTATCCTCAATCCTTCTTCACGCGTCCGGGCTCGCTCGAGCCTGCGAGCATCCTGTTGCCCGCGCGGCGAACCCCCATGTGGGCGGCGCTGAAGACGGCCACCCTTACGATCCATAAACCGTACCATGCCGCCTCCGCAGCGGCAAATCGGGCCGTGATGGGCGGGTTCAAGGCAAGCATCTGGCATCCTGCCGATCTTGCCTTCGCCGGCCGCCGCCGGCAGCGCGATCGCCCGCCCTCAAGGCGTGCAATCAAACGGCACCGCCGAAACGCAGCGGAGGGAATCGATCCCGTGTCCGTTCCGAGAAGCCCCGGGCGGGAGCCCGGGGACACCGGGCACGAAGACCATCCCATCGTCCATGCCGCACGTCTGCTCACGCTTTCCCGGGTCGCACCCGCATCGCATGGCACGCGGGCAGGCACGCAACCCGGAGTCCCCCGGCTTCCGCCGGGGGCTTTTTGTGTGAGCGCGAGGCCCGGAGGGCCCTGGTGATACCAGCGGCGACGGCCCTCCAGGCGGGCAGCCGGCCGTCAGCGGTCAAAGAGCTTCTTGATCGCCCACACGGTGGCGGCACGGCCGGCGCGGGCGATCGACCGCGTGAGCGGGATCTTCTTCGGGCACACGGCGACGCAGTTCTGCGCATTGCCGCACATCTGGATGCCCCCCTCCGCGGTCAGCGCTTCCAGGCGCTCGTCGGCGATCATCTTGCCGGTGGGGTGGGAATTGAAGAGCATCGCCTGACTGATCGCGTGCGGCCCCACGAAGCCGCGGTCGAACATGGCCCGCCGCCGCCTCTCGAAGTCTTCGGCCGACTCGTCGTCGCGCCGCACGGCCTCGATCTTGGTGAACTGCGGACAGGCCTCCGTGCAGCAGCCGCAGCTGATGCACTCCGAAAGCGGATAGGCGTCCTCCTGGTCCTCGGGCGCGATCCGCGGGCCGGGGCCGTGGTCGTAGGAATCGTCCACGGGCACCCAGGCTTTGACCCTCTCGAGCGCACGGAACAGCCGGCTCCGATCGACCACGAGATCGCGAACCACGGGAAACTTCGTCATCGGCCGGAGCTCGATCTCGGCGTCCTCCGCGAGCAGCCGGTCGACGAGCGCCGAGCAGGCCATCCGCGTCCGGCCGTTGATGAGCATGGTGCACGAGCCGCACACCTCCTCCAGGCACGAGCAGTCCCAGGCCACGGGCGCGACCTTCCGGCCATCCTGGGCCCGGGCGAGGCTGGCGATCTTCTGGAGAACGCTGATCACGTTCATGTTCGGCTCGTAGGGAACCTCGAACCGCTCCCAGTAGCTCTCGCCGCCCGCCACATCCTGGCGGAGCACCCGCACGCGCACCCGCTTGCCGGCGACGCCGTGGCCGGCGTCTGCTTCATGCCCGTCGCTCTCGACCGCCCTGATCATCGGTGTTGCCTCCCGAGCCTTTCCCAAACCCTCACGAACCCGCGCCGACGGCCGCGCCAGCCGCGGCGGGGGTTTCCGCCGCCTCCCTGGCCTTCCACGCCTCCTCGATCGCCTCCGCGCCGACGAGCCCGTACAGCCGCGGCCGCGGGCGGATGAGCGATGTGTCGACGTCCTGGTAGGAGATCTGCGGACTGCCGTCCGGACCGCACTTCGCGATCGTCGACTTCAGCCACTTCTGCGTGTTCTCCGCGAACCGGTCGCACCACTCCTCTGCCTCGCGCCGCTTGGCGGCGGGATCGGTGGCCGCCAGGCCCGGCATGGCGAAGTCGGGCTTGAAGTGGGCCCCGCGGCATTCGTCCCGCAGCAGGGCACCCTTGAGGATCAGCTTCGCGACCGGGAACATGTCGCCCAGGGCCTTGGTGAAGACGACGTTTTGATTCGTCCAGTTGGCCGTGTCGGAGACGGCGCACCGCCGCCACCGCTCCTCCATCGCGCACACCTCGCCATAGGCGGCGGCGAGCTGATCGTTTCGCCGCACGACGGTCGCCACGCGGGTCATGAGATTGCCGAGCTCCTGGTGCAGTTCGTAGGGATTCTCGGTGCCGGCCGTGCGGGCGAGCAGGGCGTGGTGCCGCTCCTCCTCCCGCTTGAGGCCGGCGTTGAACAGCCGCTGGTCCGCGGCACCGCCCCGCCCCGCGGCGACGGCCGCCAGCGTGGGAGCGACGAACAGCCCGCTGAAGATGCACGACAGCAGCGAGTTCGCCCCCAGGCGGTTGGCACCGTGGTACTGGTAGTCGCATTCCCCGATCGCATACAGCCCGGGGATGCTGGTCTGCTGGTTGCGGGCCGAACCCTCCACCATGCCACCGGAGGAACTCCGCTCGTAGTCGACCCACAGGCCGCCCATCGAGTAATGCACCGCGGGAAAAATCTTCATCGGCACCGACCGCGGATCGACGCCCTGAAACTTCTCGTAGATCTCCAGGATGCCGCCGAGCTTGCGGTTGAGCGTCTCCCGCGGGATGTGCGTGAGGTCGAGATAGACGCACAGCCGGTCCTTCTCGACCGACAGCCCGTCGGTCGTGCAGATGTCGAAGATCTCACGGGTGGCGATGTCGCGGGGCACGAGGTTGCCGTACTTCGGATACCGCTCCTCGAGGAAATAGCACCGCTCGGCCTCGGGAATCTCCCGCGGATCCCGCGGATCCTGCGGCTTTCGCGGCACCCAGACACGCCCCCCCTCGCCGCGGGCGCTCTCGCTCATCAGCCGCAGCTTGTCAGCCCCCGGGATCGCGGTCGGATGCACCTGGATGAACTCGCCGTTGCCGTACCAGGCGCCGGCCTGATACGCCCGGCTCACGGCGCTGCCGGTGCAGACCATCGACATCGTCGAGCGGCCGTAGATCAGTCCATTGCCCCCAGTGGCGAGCACCACGGCGTCGGCCGGGAAGGCCCGGAACTGCATCGTCACGAGATCCTGGCAGATCGCGCCGCAGCACCGGCCCGAATCGTCGAGCACGGGCGCGAGAAAATCCCAGAACTCCCATTTCTTGATCCGCCCCTCGACCTCGCGGCGGCGAACCTGCTCGTCGAGGGCGTAGAGCAATTGCTGACCGGTCGTCGCCCCGGCGAAGGCCGTCCGCTTGTAGAGCGTGCCGCCGAACCGCCGCTGGTCGCGGAAGCCCTCCGGCGTGCGGTTGAAAGGCACACCGAGACGGTCCATGAGGTCGACGATCCGCGGACCCCAGTCGGCCATCTCCTTGACGGGCGGCTGATGCTGGAGGAAGTCACCGCCGTACACGGTGTCATCGAAGTGCTTCCATTCGTTGTCGCCCTGCTGCCGCGTCAGGGCGTTCACACTGTTGATTCCCCCCTGCGCGCAGACACTGTGCGACCGCTTCACCGGCACCAGACTGACGAGGTCCACACTGACCCCCAGCTCAGCCAGCCGCATCGACGCGGCCAGGCCCGCGAGCCCGCCTCCGACCACCAACACTCTCGGCTGTGCCATGGCTGTCACCTTCCTGTCTGGGGGCCGACGGATACCGGACGCACGCCCGCATCGGCCTCATCGGCCCGCACGGCCGGAGCCAGGGGACGGGCCGGCGGCTCGCCCCGGAGCATCCGCTCGCGGGCCTCACGGTCCTCGTTCATGATCGTCTCGACCTGCCGGGCCTGGCCGAGCTTGCCGGGGTCACCGCCGATGTCCCGCAGGCCGCCGATCGCTCCGAGCCCGGCCGCCGCCAGCAGAACGCCGATGACGATGCTGACGGCGTTGGCCCGCCGCATCGCGGCCGGGCTGGTCCAGATGCCCCAGGTGATGCCCAGCGTCCACAGACCGTTTGCCAGATGGAACACCGCACACAGCACGCCGATCGCATACAGAATGGAGGTGAGGACGGGATGAATGGCCACGGCCGCCGAGCTCGTGGCCGCATGCGGATCGAACTTCCCTCCGCCGAGCGGTCCGCCCATCCAGTGCAGATGGATGACGTGGCCCATGATGAACACGAAGGCGATCATCCCCGTCGCCCGCTGCAGGGTGTAACGCACATTCCCGACGTATGGATATGATCCGACATTCGGCAGCCCGTTGGCGATGATCAGGAAGCCCACGGTGGCGTGGAAGAGCATTGGCAGGAAGATGAACATCCACTCGATCGGCACCAGCAGGGGGCCGAGCGAATGGATCATGTCGACCCTGGACTGGAAGGCACCGGCTCCCGACAAAACCGAGGCGTTGGTCAGGAGGTGGACGACCAGAAAGGCGCCGACCGGAATCAGGCCGGACAGCGAGAATAGCCGATAGATGAGAAATTGGTGCCGGGCCAGGAACGACGGGCTCGACTCGGTCACGACACGCCTCGCGGTAAGGGAGAGCCGCGACCAACGAACCTGTCGGCCCTGCGGCGAACCCGTGGGAGTATAGGAACGCGGCCGGCACCGACAACGCCGGCGACCGATTTGGCCGGGAAGCGGCGCGATTTTATACTTCCGGCACGAGCCAGCGGACGAACCTCAAGGAGAGTGGTCGGTGGCGGATCCCGCGGATGCATCCGCCGCGAAGTCGGCGGCCCCGATTCCAGACGAGCAGATCATCATCCACCTGCCCGACGGGATCGCGGTCCTCGACACCGGCGGCACCGTCCGTTGGGCGAACGCCCTCTTCGGCCAGTGGTGCGGCTGTTCCGTCGTCGGCCGGCCGTTCTTCGCGTGCCTGGGTGTGGCGACGACGCCCGAGGGTGAGGTCGACCGCCTGACCGCCGCGATCGCGGCGAGCCGCGCCGCCAGCGGCACGCTGCGGTCGACGGACGGCCGATACTTCGACATCAAGACGTCGGCCGGGTTCCCGTCCGCGGACCGCCCGCAGGTGGTCGTCGCCGTGCGTGATGTGACGCACACGATCCTCGAACAGCAAAAGCGGGCGGCCATCCATGCGGCCGGCCAGAAGCTGGCCGACCTGTCGCCCACCGAACTCGCCGACATGACCGTCGCCGAGCGCATCGAGTTGCTCAAGAGCAACATCCTCCACTACTCGAAGGACCTGCTGCAGTTCGACGTCGTGGAGATTCGGCTCCTCGACCGGCGGACCGGGCGGCTCGAGCCCCTGCTGGCCGAAGGCATGCAGCCGGCGGCAGAAGCCCGCATCCTCTACGCCCGACCGGAACACAACGGCGTGACGGGCTACGTGGCCGCGACGGGCCACAGCTACTGGTGCGCCGACACGACCAAGGATCCGCTGTACCTCGAGGGCTGCAAGGGGGCCAAGAGCTCGCTGACCGTCCCGCTCATGCTCCATGACCAGGTGATCGGAACCTTCAACGTCGAGAGCCCGGAGCCCAACGGCTTCACGGCGACCGACCTCCAGTTCCTCGAGATCTTCTCCCGCGACGTCGCCGCGGCCCTCAACACGCTGGAGTTGCTCGTCGCGGAGAAGGCATCGACGGCCGCCGAAAGCATCGAGGCGATCCACGGGGCCGTGGCGCTGCCGGTGGACGACATCCTCAACGACGCCGTCGGCGTCATGGAGCGCTACATCGGTCACGACGCCGACGTCGTGGATCGCCTGCAGCGGATCCTGCGGAACGCCCGCGACATCAAGCAGGTGATTCAAAAGGTTGGGGAGAAGATGGCCCCCAGTTCCGCCCACGCGCAGCGGCGGCATGGGGAGCGGCGCGAGCCCCTCATCGGCAGGCGAATTCTGGTCGTCGACTCGGACGAGCAGGTGCGGGCCGCCGCCCACGCCCTGCTGGAGCGGTACGGCTGCACGGTCGAGACGGCCCGGGACGGCGCCGAGGCCGCCTCGATGGTCCGCGGCGTGGGCAGCGACGGGTATGACGTGATCATCTCCGACATTCGCCTGCCTGACATGAGCGGGTACCAGCTGCTGCTGAAGCTGAAAGAGATCGTCGATCCGGTGCCCCTGGTGCTGATGACGGGGTTCGGCTACGACCCCGGCCATTCGATCGTGAAGGCCCGCCAGGCGGGCATCGATCTGGTGCTCTTCAAGCCGTTTCGCATCGACCAGCTGCTGGCCACCGTCGAGAAGGCGGTGGTGCGCCGGCTGGCCGCCGCAAACGTTCCCGCAACGCCGGGCCCGATGCCGGACTGAAGCGGACCGCCAGCGGCGCCGCGCGGCAAACTGGGCAAGCTTCTCGCCGTGCCGACCTGCCCTTGACATGCCGGCGCCGAGGCGGGTACCTCTCCCGCCCCCAGGAAGTTCCCTGCACAGGAAGCAGCACCATGGCCAGCACTCCGACCTTCGCCCTGGCGACCAAGCGGCTGAGCACGATCCGCGATCGATTCACGGTGCTCAAGGCCGCGGCCGCGGTCCTCGCCTGCTCGGGGCTTGCCACCCGCGCGGAGGACCTTCCCGCACCCGGGGCGGCTGACCGTGACGCCACCGCCGCGAAGCGGATGATCGACGAGGCCCTCGGCCGGGCGGCCGCCCGGCCCGCGAATCCCCAGGCCGCGCCCGCCGCCGACGCCGGCGAGGTCGCTCCCGACCTGCTGCTGGCCCGCATCTCCGCCGAGGTCGCGGCCCGGCAGCTCGAAGCCAAGCGGCTCGGCCAAAAGTCGCCGGCCGACGCCCTCGCCCTGCTCGATCAGGCGGCGGCCAACGTATCCGCCCAGCCGATCCCCGAGGAACGCAAGGACCAGCTGCTGCGGCGGATCGAGCGGGCCCGCCGCGACATCGAAGAGGCGTCGGGCAAGCGCCGCGCCGAGCTGGCGCTCGACAAGCGGAACGCCGAGATCGAGGGACAGATCGACCGGGAGCGGGCCCGGAAGGTCGAGGTCGACCAACGGATCGCGATGCTCGTGGACGAATACAACACGCTCATCGACCAGCGCCGCTTCGCCGAGGCGGAGGCCGTGGCCAAGAAGGCCGGCCAGCTGGCCCCCGATAACGCGGTCGTCCGCCAACTGCTCGCCCAGAGCCGGGTCATCCGCCGCATGGAGACCCAGAAGACGATCGCGAGCGGCCAGCAGGACGGCTTCCTCGACGTGGCCGACGACATCGAGCGGTCGGCGACGCCCTTCACCGGCCCGATCGAGTTTCCGGAGACGAAGAGCTGGGAGGACCTGACGAAGAACCGCTCGCAGCGGCTGGCCGAGGGCAAGTCGCGGGCCACGCCGGCGGAACTCGCGATCCACCGCAAGCTCAACACCCGGGTGCAGCCGGCCTTCCGCAACCAGCCGCTGGCCGTCGTGCTCGCCGCGCTCGCCAAGCAGGCCGACGTCCCGATCCATCTCGACATGGTGGGCCTGGAACAGGAGGCCGTGTCCAGCGACACGCAGGTCACGC
>Ga0315907_10007589_pt1 | contig 11287 bp, 12 predicted proteins | sample LakEriMetagenome_3_FD_203525 | JGI IMG/M metagenome (GOLD analysis project Ga0315907, IMG submission 203525) | Freshwater fungal communities from buoy surface, Lake Erie, Ohio, United States - Buoy 12 MA123 | ecosystem: Environmental > Aquatic > Freshwater > Lake > Lake biofilm | place: USA...
ATGAGTATTATTCGAAATACACAACTTATGTTTTTCCTTAAGGAGAAGAAATGAAAAAATATATTCTAAGTTTCAGTGTTTTATCTGCCATGATCATTTCATATCATGCGTTAGCTTACGTTTCACGAGACTATGCCGCAACAGAAAGAGCAACCCTAGATGCGCTTATTAAAGCCAACGATGAATTAATTCTTGCGGGAACGCTCCACAAACCTGCTCTTGAAGCTTACAGCGGGGCAGTCAATCAATATCTCATTACACTTCAAATTCCCTCTCCCTCAAAGAGCCTTAAAGAAAAAGATATCCTTAAGCAAAAATAAAAAAATGCCTGCGCCAAAGCGCAGGCTTCAACAATCTTAGAGTTTTAAAAAGTTATTAGCTTGAGGAGTTGGGATACCACTAGCAAATTCAGGTCTTAACGGTGCGTATGAACTACCAGTAATTGTCACGGCTGCATTCGAACTAAACATACCTACGACAGAATTAACATTATTATAAAAGCCGAATGGGTTTGTAAGGTCAATTGAAGTTCTTACGGCGACTTGACTCATCACATAAGTCCCTCGTCCTAAATAGCCGGCCAATCCACCGACGACAAAGGCGTAGTTATCAGCTGTGCTAATCACAAAATCACTTTCCATTTTAGACATGGAGACCTTGTTTACACCGGCACTCGGGGCAGGTGCCTCTCCAGTGCCTTGAATCGAGCCAGCAAAGGCCCCTAGAGATCTAAGATCAACTCCACGAAGTGAAGCTGTACCATTAATTTTAATATCACTAAAATTAAGTTTCGTATCTATAATCACAACTTCATCCAACGCCTGGATTGAGCCTGCAAAACCAGCAATTTCACTCGAACCTTCAGCAAAATCAGCGATGATCTGACCATCAATATTCAATAGGTTAAATGTATAGTTGGCCCCAGAGTTGGCAATCGAAATACTCCCTGCAAAAAGACCTACTCCAGAAGATGGTAAAGACCATTCATTAATACCGAACTTAATCATATTAGACTTAAGTGTGAGGTCCTGAATTGTCACTATTCCTCCCAAAAGTCCTATGGAGCCAGCAACGCTACCGACATTCTTAGCTGCTTCATAGAAAGAAGCCTTCGATTCAGAAATGCTGACATTACTCACAGTAAGTCGAGCTAAATTTGACGAGGTATTAAGAGCACCAAAAAGAGTTCCGACTGCGCGAACTGGATCGTTTGCCACATAAGAATCACTTAACCCTGCATTAAAAACATGATCGATGAATGTATAATCTTCTAAAAAGGCATTATTGATATAGTCCAAATTACCTAGATCCTCTTCTCTTTCAGCGCCAGTATAAAATCCAACGAGAGAGACTTCCCCTTTTTCAACAACAATATTACTAAAATTTGCTTTTCCATCAATTTGAGCGTAACCAGCGAGGATACCAATGTTATGAAATTGGTTGAGTACTGGAACTGCTTGCATGATTTCGTCGCCATAAGCAGGCTCAAGCTTGGTTTCAATTCCACCATCAATCAAGATATTACTAAGTTTAATATTGCTCACACTCAAATCCTGTCCCAGATAAGATCTAGCAACGCCAAGAAGCCCTCCGGAGTTTGCAACGACATCATACATCTTACAACCGTCAATGCTTACTTTATCAATCACAACTTTAGGAGAACTAGGAGGAGTACTTTTATCCTTCCATACTTTCATATGGGATGTGTCAGCCAGGGATCCGGCCAGACAACCAATGTTCACGCCTCCTTTGGCATAAATATTGAAATTTTTTAAATTAAGGTTCTTAATGGTGGCACCCGGAGCAAGGGCAGAGAAAAGACCTACCATTCTAGATTCTGTTGGAGCGTAATCTCCGATTTCAATCACGTAGCCCCCACCATCGAGAACACCAGTGAACGGAACTCTTTGGGTCGAGAGTGCAGAAATATAGGAAGAGAGATTTCGTGAGTCATGAGTGGCAACCAGGTACTTATCCGAGTCTGAAATCGCTTTGGATCTTCCAAGAGATCCCATAAAGTGCCCAAGTGAGAAAAACTCGACACCAGACTTTTCAAAGTTTAAATTCACACCTAATTTAAAAACTTTGCTCATGTAGGGAAATTTTACTTCTCCGGCCGAAGTCATAGAAGGTAGCTTTGAAAATTCTGCCTGTGAAATATTAAGGAACTGCTGCTCATTACAAATAATGTAGGGATCTGCATCTGTTCCACTGCCAGCATTAAAAGTAGCCTTCGAATCAATTACCGTACACTTGGCCAGTATACTTTGTGGAACTGCCACTCCGATACTACTATCCGCAGCTTTCTCCACTGCAAAGTCCGCATTCTCACAGGCGGCAAGAAGAACAAGCATACTTAAAATATTTGTTCCATGTAGTGTGGATTTTTGAAATTTATTTTTAAACATAAAAACCTTCATCGAATTAAATTTTATTTTCCATTTATAATGTCATTTCTTTTAATCATCGTCGTATCAAGTGGAAGAGATAGAGAATGTACATACTCATTAGTTGCTCTACGGTAGGCCATGAGAGAGGCGCTATACTCTTTGCCAAGTTTCTCTACTTCTTCAAGAGCTTTTTTATAATCTTCTCGAGCAATCATTTCAGCCTCAACTGTTGGAAGCTCATCACCATCCGCAATATCCGTAAAAAGTAGGCCCACACATGTCGTTCTCTTTTTTGCGAGGGTCGATTGATCTAAGGCAGATTTACCAGTACCTAAGCTTTTAACAAAGTCTTGAGCTGCGTTTTTATAAGCATTTCTTGCAGATTTATACGGACCTGTCGCCAATTTCATTTCGTTGGCCGCTTTGAGATAAGCATCTCTTGTCGCCCGATAAGTAGTGGCATAATCTTCAAGGTCAAATGCAAAAGCACTTGTACTTAAAATCAATAATCCCCAAATTAAATTTTTCTTCCGCATACGTCCCTCATTGAAAAAAAGTTTTTATCTAATAAAGCCCACACGCATTTGAATTCACTTTCATTGCATCAAGATCTTCGATAGCCTTTTGAGCAAGAGCTGCAGCAGCCTCATCACCAATATCAAGAGCAGCTTGCTTTTCTGTCACCTTATTGAGTCGCTCAAGCGTTATCCGAGCATTATAAGCCATTCTAAAGGCCGATTCTTTGGCCGAAAGAGTGGCCATGGCCGCTTGATAGGCAACTTTGGAGTCGTCATGGGTCTTCGCATAGTCTGCAAGGTCAAAAGCTGAAACCTCAAAGCTTGAAAAACTTAGAATGATGAGAAATTTGGCAAGAGTATGTTTGTAAAATCTACGTCCCATATGTTCTCCAAAAAAATGAATTTACTTAATTCTTTTCGGTATTCTTAATAAATTCTTGAGCAAAGAGCTTCTGTCGGAACAGTAAAAAGCCCCCTTGCCTCATAATTACAGCAAGTTAGGCTAAGTACTCATGAGAATTTTTAATAAAAGGGATAGATTAAAATCACCTTAATAGGAGATAATTATTTAATAGTAAAAATCATCTCAAAAGCTCATAAAATGACACTTGTTAAGATTCCACAGATCCTATTTCGGACTTTCATTTATTCAGTTGGCCTACTACTCCTTACTCCCCTTACTTACTCTCAAGTAAAAAATGAAGTGCAAGAACAAGCTGAGGTCAGATGGAAAAAAATAGAAGAAGCCGAAAAATACACGCTAGAGATTTATAAAGATGCAGAAAGAAAAGAGCGGATTCTTGTGAATGAAACAACTGGCCCATCCTATACATGGAAAGAAGCCCCTAAAGGAACTTTCTTTTTTAGGGTCAGTTATAAGGATAAAAGTGGAAGACAGAGCCCTTTTAGTGAACTCTCCAAGCTCATTATAGATGAATTTGAATCTGAAAATTTGAAAGTGATCCTTCAGTATCCAAATAATAAATACATCTCACCGACAGAGAGACAGGCGTTTGAATGGGAAAATTTTCAGGATGCCGAATCATATAAAATCGTAGTTCGTAAGTATAAAAAAGACGATATTGTCGTCGAAAATAAGATCAATAGTTTATCAGCGATCATCCCTCTATCTCCAGGTCTTTATGATTGGAAAGTCATTGCCTATGATGAAAACGATCAAGAGCTTGGTTCAAGTGAGATGCGTGCGATAAAAATTTTAGATCCTAAAAAAACTATCAGCAGGGATTCACTCAACAACCCAAAAAATCCAAACTATATCAAGGTAGCGAGCTATTTTGGTAATATGAATGTGGCGAGTGACCTCGAAAATTCTGGGAGCGCTGTAAAATCTGAAAATGATATTCAAATGTTTCCGGGAAGTTACTCTCTGGACCTAGGCCAAAATATTAGTCGAGATGATTTCATCACAGCAAATCTCTTCTATAAGAACGGACAAAACGTAAATATTAATTACAATGAATTTGACCTTGCGAGTAGCTGGAATCGATATGCTCACATTAATCCTTCATGGACTTTTTTTGGAGGTCCAGGCCTGAACTACTCTTCAGTTTCTTTTTTGAGCAATAATTCAAGTGCAAATATTGGCGGCAGTTTAAATTACTTTTCCGTAACGCTTCAGGGAACCTTAATTGGTTCAATTCAGAATGATGAATCCATGAAGCATATTATCAATGTCAAAACGGGTTATGCCCTTTTATCCACGAAATCGACATCATATGAATTAAATTATGAATTCAGAAAAAATAAAATATGGCTCCTTAAAAATTGGAATTATATCTATCAGAAATTATTTTTCCAAATTGGTTTGGGCTACTATAGTAATAAGATGTCATCTGCCGGAAATAAGATCACTCAACAGGAAATTCGCCTCCCCATAGGACTTGGGTACTATCACTCGTGGTAGAATTTTTTCCAAAATTCTGTGCAGTTAATAACTTCAAGGAAAACTTATGGAAAGATCGGAATACTGGGACGACATCTACAAGAAAAAAGAAGAGTTGCAACAAAGTTGGTTTCAAGAGAATCCACAGTACTCACTCAATTTAATTAATGAACTCCGACTTGAAAATAATGCTACTATTATTGATATTGGCAGTGGTGAATCAAGACTCGTGGATCATCTGATTGCCCAACAATATAGTGATATTACTTTATTAGAGATTTCTGCCACAGCTCTGGAAAAAACAAAAAATCGTTTGGGCCCAAATGCCAAAAAGATCAAATTCGTAACGACAGATGTGACCTCCTTCAGACCTCAAGAGAAATATGATTTATGGCATGACCGAGCCGTTTTTCACTTTCTGACGAATCAATCGGACATCGATAAGTATCTTGAATGTCTTCATTGTGCATTAAAGATTGGTGGTCATCTTATCATCAGCACTTTCAGTAAAACTGGCCCGGAGAAATGTAGCGGATTAACGATTTCCAAATATTCAGCGGAAGAACTTAAGCATGTTTTTGGACTTTTTTTCACGAACTCAAGTTGTCATGAGATGACTCACACAACCCCTTGGGGTTCGACTCAAGATTTTGTTTATTGCGTATTTAAGAATTATAAAGGCTGTTGAGCATTTCGGTAAGAAGTCCGCACCGTTGGTTGATCGAACAAAAATTTTCGTTACAAAAAAATTTATTATTTAATACCAATTTTCTTTCTCTTTGCTGGAAGCCCAGGCGTCTCTCTTTTGATGGTACGAATCTCATCGTCCACATTATCCAATCGTTCAAAGACTCGACGAAATGCTTTAATTGTTCCCTTTTCCAGCTCCTGCATTCTATCACCAAGTACTTCGTCCTTTAGCAGTATTTGCGGTTCCAATTTGGAACCGCAAATCATCTAAGTCTTTGATATCTAGTTGAAACATGAAGTCTGCGGGGAACCGAGAAATATTTCGTTTCACCGCCTTATTTAGGTTCTTTGTTTCTACTCCATAAAGCTCAGCTAAATCCGAATCAAGCATTACTTTTTGACCACGAATTATATAAATCATTTTTTCGATTTTTGATAAGCTGACATCAATCATAATGTTCTCCATTTTTAAAATAGTCGAACTTATCTTGATATGAATTATTTTATAAAGGTGATGGTGAATTAATTGGAGAGATTTTTCAGATTTGAATAAGAAGTGGCGCACCCTAGTAGATGACTTTCGAAAACGACCTTAAAAAGCTTATTGGTCCCATCTTCCAACTTGCTCATCCTATCTGACAAAGAATTTTCCATAACTAAAAAGCTTTTAGACGCGTAAAAATTCTCATTATGCCGATATTGACTTGAACGGCACGAGCTGAGCTAAGGACTCCAGACAACATGGCCAATCCTCTAAGACATAAGAAGAAACGATCATAAGTCCAAAAAATAAAATATTTAGGAAAACTCTCGTTTTCATTTAATCCATCATCTTCTTAATCTGTAAAAGCTCTTCCAAAACAATTTTATCCTTAGGCCTTGTCATTGACTGCTTACACTTTATAAGGTCGTCAATCGAAATAACCAAACATTTTTTACCAAATAAAGGAACTTGGATCGCATTCTTTTTCAGCTCGTTGAAATCCCCAACCCCAATAACACTGCTTAGGATATCTAAAACTCCAGCATCCGTTTGTAGATAAATGTTCTGAACATTCTCATCTGGCAAAGGACGATCATTAAAAGAGACATTCGCTTTTAAATTCATCCGGTGAATAGGACTGAGCTCTCTCAATGACTTTCTTATTTTTTCAATTTGATCGTTCGAGAGGACAGCACAGATATCTAAATCTTGAGTCACATGATTTGAACCGTGAATGACACACGCAAATCCACCAATTAAGATAAACTCAACTTCGTTATCCAAAAGTGATTTAAGAAGATAGTTAAGATCTTTGTCCATCTGAACCTTTGCGCGCTTTTTGTAATTCTTTTAAAAGATTAAGCGCCTTCTGATGATTAAGAAGTCTTTGCTCAGGGGTAAGAGAGAGGTTTCTTTCTAGAAGATTTTTTTCTTGCTCAGCTTGCGAAGGAAAAGAATTGAGAGTCTGATTTTTCATTGAGTACCGCGCTGCGCTAATGGCGCACCCTGAGAGATTCGAACTCCCGACCAATTGGTTCGAAGCCAACTACTCTATCCAGCTGAGCTAAGGGTGCGTTCTGAAGATTATGAATGAATTTCAAGGGATTGTCAGCAAAGGAAAGGGCTTTTGCGCTAGGCAAAAGCCCCTTTTTCTTATTTTTTCTTCTCTGTATTTAAAAGCTCATCTATTTCTTCCACATCAAACTCTGTAAGACCGTATGGATTATCTTTTGAGTTCAGATCCTCATCCACGTAGCGCTTACCTAGGTTCTCCTCGATTTCATCTAATGAGTCCTGATCAAGAGAGCCTTGTTTTTTCTCAATATCATTCAGATTTTCATTTTCAAGCAACTTATCTTCGTCGAGCTTAGCATCATTGAGGACTTTTTCGGCCTGCTCAATTTCATTCTCTAATCGCTCTAGAGCTTTCAGATCTTTTTCAGAGTCTTTAATGACCGACTTCTCTCTTTCTTGGCGCTCAAGTTCTGCCAGCTCATCTTCTGTTAACTGAATCTTATCAGCTTGCTTCAAGAGATCATCATTCAGGTTTTCAAGATTCAACTCAACATCAAGCTCTTCAAGGGCCTTACCGCCAAGAAGTTCCTTCTTGGTTTGAGCTTCATTACTTTTTGTATTTTGCTCACGGAGAAATCTTTCCTTGGTTTTTGAAATAGCAATATCACCGACATAAAAATCTCTCGTCGTATTGTTCACAATCGCCGTTGCAAAATTATCTGTGAGAGTTATAACCGCTAATTCACCTAACTTATAAGTTGGTTGGTCAGTGATGTTTTCATTAAGGGCACGATCCTTAAATCCATACACTTCAAAAACATTGCCCATTTCAATACCATCAGCGCGACCTCTATCGATATAGACAACGTCTCCATACCCAATAAGTGTCTGCCCTGCACTGTAAGACCCAACGACAGCAGCTTCAACCAAACGAGAGTTATAGGTCTTGGTTATTTTTTCAATTCTTGGAGTGTAAGTGGTGACTCTATCACCTCGTTGGGGAGTTCCGGCCACTTCAATAAATTCCACTTCCCACTTATCTTTAATTTTTCTAATTAGCTTAATTTGACCCACAATCGCGTAAGCGAATCCAGATCGATCAGAGTTTGCATGCTCGACTTTTCCATTGGCAGAATAGACTGAAAATTTATCACCAGGTAAAGGATTGATAGAATCGTCGAACTTAACGTAAGCATGGTCCTTCGTTGCAAATAATATATTTTCATCGGGGCCATTTGTAATTTCACCAAAATCTTGCACGATGTTTGTAGAAACAAAAGTGCTAAGGTAAAAACCTTCTTTAAATGAGAATTGAATCTTGGAACTTTTATCAAATCCCGACTTATCGTAATTGGATGGGATAATGACATCAAAATCATTACGCGGAGGTTGATAATTCTCATACTCACGATTTAAGGCTTGCTCACCGGCCTTTGTTAAGTCTTCCATCGTTTCTTCAGAAGCATACTGAAAATAAATTCCCTGTTTCTCGAGTTGTTCCTTATCCTCAAGCCATTTTGGTCTTGCATCCTCTCCAAAGTTAGCAAGATCACCGGCGTTAGTTGTACCAATAGAACCAGGAACGGCATTTATTTCATCATCAGTGAATGTACCAAGTTTTACCTGTGGAGCACTGGAACCACTTCCTGTCGTAAAAGACAAAACCATTCCGGGCTCGATAAAATGCGGATTTGTAATATACGAGTTGAGTGACCAGATTTTTGGATAAAAATAACCTGATCCAAAAAGCTTCTTTGATATTTTAAAAAGCCAATCATTTTTCACGACCGTGTAAGATTCTACTTTGGCCGTCGTTGCCATTTCATTCCACTCAACATCAGAAATTTGACCTAAAATATTTCTGGCCACGGCCAGAAGTTCTCTCTCCTCAGTTCCAACATCAAAAACGGCTGGACCTGCGGCATCCTCTTTTTTCTCAGTTCCCTCTTTGGCAGTCTTTGTTTCTGCTTCAGCATTGGCTTTTTTCTCAGCAACTTCGGCTTCTGCAGCCTCGAGTGGTGAATCTGACTGAGCAGGTTTAAATTCTTCAAGCTCATCCGACTCAGAAATATCAGATTTGAGCTCTTCTAATTCATCAGCTCCTGGGGCCGGTTCTGGTTCAGAGGGAGTCTCAGTGACTTTGACTGTATCGGCTTCTGCTTGTGGAGCAGCTTCTGGGGTCGGTTCAGGTGTGGCCTCTGGCGCTGGTTGAGACGAAGTTTCCGCAGCTGCCTGCTGAGGGGGCGGATTATCAAGGCTTGGTAAGTCTTGAACCGCTTCATCTGGGACCGTTGGAGCAGACTTCTCCTCTTTGGCCAGGGCCTCAAGGTCGCTGTCACTGATTTCTGCATCCTGGGCACGTAGGCCAGATGTGTTTATCAAAAGGGCCAGGGCAATGAGAAAAGTTGTTTCTCTTTTCACGGTATTCCTCTTGCTTATTTAGACTCAAATACATCTACGAGCATTGATGTATATTGATCTTTTTTATTTTGAATCCCAAGTTTTTCTGCGCACAACTGCGCATGCTTTAATGCACCTAGGACAACTCCAGAGTGAGCATTTTTATTAATGATATCTTCAAAAACCTGGAGGGCCAGATCGTATTGACCTTTTTCAAGAAGCATTTCACCAATTTGAAATTTTGCTCTTGGCCTGATTGAAGCGTGAGCTCCATTTTCTAATTGTTGAAAAATTTTTGTAGCAGCACCTTGATCAGTTTTTTTTGAGGCCAGCCCTTTTCGAAAAAGACTTAGTTGAGATTCAAGATCCTGGGGCAATGTCTCTGGAACAACAACCGGTGCTTGCGAGGCAAATGCATCTACAGTTTCAGCATTGTTAGAATTTTGAGAAAAATTTTCAGTCGAAGATTGGGCCAGTTCATCTTGCAGTGAAGGCTGAGAAGATTTAGGTGCCCCTTCTTTGAGAAGCTCGTATTTTTTAGTTAATTCCTCATATTTAACGAGGAGATTGTCATATTGCTCACGAGAAACAGTGCGGGATTTTTTCGCATTTTTTTCATCATCGGCGACGAGGGATCTCTCCATGTCTCTGTACCAAGAACATGAATTCAGGGCCATTAAGGCCAGTATTGGATAAAGTGCTGATTTCAAAATGTCCTCCGTGACATAACTTCTTAAATTTTTTGACTTTCCCTCTCTTTTATTTTAATTCCTAATCCTTTTTCGTCAAGGAAACTATGCTACGCACCTATAGCCAGACCAAAGAGCTCTCCTATTTGCGCCTTAGAGTCGCCAAGGATGATGCCTATTTTATCTACTTCACCTTTGAATCCTGCGAAGGGCTCTGTTTTTATTCTACCTGTGATGATTCTTTAAAGGGGCAATTCAGAGATATTGAAGTCCGCTGTCCGATCGAATGGAAAGAGGACCTCATGAGGCTCATCCAGCACCTTCAAACCCAGATAAGGATTGATGTGCTGGATGAAAAAATCATTATTGATGACTAAAGGCCTTAAGAACATCCGTGTGGTGAGTTTTAGTATCGACTTTGCTCATGACATGAGTAATTTTACCATTTTCATCGATGAGAAAGCTCTGACGTAAAATTCCCATAAATTCTCTACCCATGAATTTTTTTAATCCCCAACTTCCATAGGCCTCGCAAACCTTATGATCTGGGTCAGAAAGAAGAGTGAAATTTAACTTATCTTTTTCCTCAAATTGCTTCAGCTTTTTGACTGGATCAGCGCTGATTCCAAGCACGACAATATTGTGCTTTTTTAAATCAGTTGAAGAGTCTCTGAGTGAGCATGCCTGGACAGTGCACCCAGGTGTCATTGCTCTTGGATAAAAGTACACAACAACTTTTTTACCGCGAAAGTCTTTCAATGATATTTTTTTTCCATTCTGATCTTCCAGGGTGAATTCTGGTGCAGCTGCCCCAACCGCTAATTTCAATGAAGCTGATACTGGCTTGGCCTTCACTTTTTCTTTCGGTGCCTTCGCCACTTTTTTTATCGTCTTTTTTGCCACTTTCTTAGCAGGTTTTGCGGCGACTTTTTTTGCAACTTTTTTTACCGGCTTTTTGGACACTTTTTTAGTCGTTTTCTTGGCCATAATTTTCCTTTTACCATTGATCTCTCAATGATCTCAATTTTTTAAAAACAATTCTCTCTGATTCAAATGGATTTTCGCACTCTTTTTCGAGCAAGGATAAGTTTTGTCTAATCTCTGGCGAATCTAAGCGCAAAAAAGGATTTACCGCCCTCTCCTGACCTAAAGTCCAATTTAGTCCACTCTCTGTAGGAATCGACTCAGATCGGAAGAGC
>Ga0315907_10007590_pt1 | contig 11286 bp, 7 predicted proteins | sample LakEriMetagenome_3_FD_203525 | JGI IMG/M metagenome (GOLD analysis project Ga0315907, IMG submission 203525) | Freshwater fungal communities from buoy surface, Lake Erie, Ohio, United States - Buoy 12 MA123 | ecosystem: Environmental > Aquatic > Freshwater > Lake > Lake biofilm | place: USA...
AATCCCATGCTTGTATGGTTGATGGAGTTCGATTGCACAACGGTAAGCGTTTCGTTTTCCAGCACAACGACATGGAAAGCTTTGAAAAACAATTGAAGCACGCGAAAGCCATCACCGACAAAACAGGTGGAGGAATTCTGGTTCTGACCGAAGGAGTATTCGGCATGGCTGGGGATCAGGGGAAACTGAAAGAAATCGTTGCATACAAAAAGGAATACGGTTTCCGTTTGTTTGTTGATGATGCCCATGGTTTCGGATCTATCGGTGAAAACGGCCGTGGCGCAGGCGATGCACAAGGCGTTCAAAAAGATATTGATGTGTACTTCGGAACCTTTGCTAAAGCAATGGCGACCGTCGGCGCATTCGTTGCCAGCGAAGAACACGTTATCGAGTACTTGCGCTACAATATGCGCTCACAAACTTTTGCCAAGGCTCTGCCAATGCCTATCGTAATCGGCGCCATTAAGCGTTTGGAAATGCTGCGCTCCATGCCTGAACTGCAAGAGCAACTTTGGCACATTGCAGGTGCACTGCAAAACGGCCTCAAAGAAGCAGGGTTCGACATCGGATACACTAACTCTGTGGTTACTCCGGTATTCTTGAAAGGTTCACTCGGTGAAGCTACCAACGTAACACTCGAACTGCGCGAGACATACAACATCTTCTGCTCTATCGTGGTTTATCCGGTAGTTCCGAAAGATGTCATCATGCTCCGACTCATTCCAACTGTAGTGCATACCATAGATGATGTGAATTATACCATCGACAGCTTCAAGAAAGTGCGCGAGAAATTGGAAGCAGGAGCTTACAAGGCTGAAAAAATTGCCAGCTGGGCGTAAAAACCCTTTGTTATAAAAAATGAAAGGCCGCTATTGCGGCCTTTTTTATTTTAGAAATACCACTACTTTAAATTCTTAGTGAGAAAGCTCTGCACCTCACGAATGCTCTTCGGCTTCAATACAATTTCGCCTTTGGAATTGAGCAGATAAAATGCCGGGGTGCGCGTTACCCTATAATCCTTCGCAACCGGCGACTGAAAATCTTTCATACCACACACATTCGGAAAAGTGAATCCACGCTCAGTAATAGCCGCTTTCCATGCTTCCGGGCTTCGATCGATTGACACACCCAGAATCTCAAAGCCCTTCTTATTCCAAGTGTTATAACACGCTTTCACTTCCGGAGCTTCGCCCTTGCAATGTTCGCAGTAACTGCTCCAGAAAAGCACTAAGGTGTATTTCTTCTTTGCGGCTAGTGCATATAGGTCAACAGGAGCGCCACTTGCATCATTCAACTGAATATTGGGAGGTGTATGGCCTACCGACAAGCGTTGAATGCTCTCGGCCGTATTCTTTACTACGTTGCTCAAATCGGCGTCGCCGCAAGCATCACCATTAATGTAATTATCGATGATGTACATGCAGACAGTTTCCATATTGCTTTCATAGAAGCCAACGAGCATTTGATTCAAGGCAAACTCCAAGACAGCATCATTCGCTTTAGCTCGCTCCACAATCACTTCGATGCAACTATAAAATCCACTGTCACTGCCTTTGCTGAAAAGACGCATGAAGCTTTCGATTCGATCCGAAAGCACGCGGCTGCGTGTAATACTCACATCACCAAAATCTACATTGTCCCAATACTTGCGGATATCTGTGCGATTGGGCTCTTGCTTCCAAAACATCAATTTGGCCAATTGCGTTCCCGGATAATCGGCAATCATCTTGTTCTGTAAATCGAGTAACTCCTTCTCCTTAAGAACTACTTGCTTTTCAAATTCGGCTTTACGATCCGGATTTTTTGCAGCGCCCACTTTAGCATCTTTGATTGCCTTTAATAGTGCGGGTTCCTGTTGAATATATAAGCTCCAACCCATATTCTCACGAGAATTGGGCGAGCTCAATGAACTTTCCAGTTTAACCGACCCGAACTGAAGTGTTATTTCCTTTTCCGTTGGATTGAGAATTACGGGACACATATTATTCTCATTAAAACCGATCATGTAAACGCCCAACTCATACTCCCTTTCCGCAAATGTGAATTGACCATTCAAAATTTGAGTGCTATCCAACTTCACGACATTTCTTCCAAAAGATTCCCACACAAATAGTCTTCCCGCCTTCTGAGAAACCATCGTTCCCGAAATTTTCATTAATCCCTTTACAGCGGGCCGTTGAAGTGTATCCGAATCCGAACCTGAGCAAACAGCATTCACTAAAAACATTACAAACAATAGAAAATATCTGGTCATATGCATTTCATTTTGAGAGCAACAAAAATAAGAGTCCGACAAAATCTCATTTCAAATTCTATGCACAAGAAACACTCAAGGAGCTTCCATGTAATTTTGCAGGCTGCCGCGGTTGATAAAAATCAGGCCAAACGACGTAACACTCCTAAATAAGTCACGTAATGGACTCAGAAATTACTAAACAAAAAGCTATGGCGTTGATGGGTATTGAGTCGTCACACGATTTCGATGAGTTCGTTAATCGGCACGAAGAAAAATTATTCGAATGGAAGCAGGATGTATTGCAGAAATACATGGTGCCTTCGTTATTGCGCAGCAAGCAGAAAATCATCAGTCAACTGATTGCTGCAGAGCAAGCACTGTCGCTGGCTGAAGGTGAACTAAAAGGTCACACAGCATTACCGATTCTATCAACCACGGGAAAGGTAGATTTTCTGGAATCGTTTGAAGCAGGATTAAGCGATCTAAAACTGCAACTCATGAATTCCACTTCGTTCAAACAGGTTGAATGGATATTGTCGGCGCTTATCGAATGGCAAGAGTCTTACATGCAAAGTTTCATTACTCTCTTCAGTGAATACTCCGAAGCATTGCCGGAAGAAGTGAACTCGCGTGAAATGATCGACACAGGGAAATTGCTCATAGCATTGAAACAAAATCAGGTCGACAACAAAATGAGCTGGGCGATTGAACGCGAAATTTCACGCATCAAGAAAATACGGTGAAAGCCCGCTATGCGACAAACACTATTCACTATTCACCGATTACTAATTACTCAGAAATGATGAATAGTGATTAATAAGCAGTGAAAAGTGGCTACTCATATCTCAATGCTTCTATAGGATCGAGTTTAGAAGCTTTTCGCGCCGGATAGTAGCCGCTAATTACACTCACCATGAAACAGATGGTTACACCAATAAATATCCAGGCCCAGGGCACGGTGAAGCTCGTTCCAACGACCAGTGAGACGACATTCCCGGCAAGTATTCCGAGGAAAATCCCAACTACGCCACCCAACTGACCAATCATAATGGACTCAATCAGAAACTGAGACCGAATAGCGGAAGAACTTGCACCAATCGCTTTGCGCGTTCCAATTTCTCGAGTGCGTTCAGTAACCGAAACCAGCATAATATTCATCAATCCTATTGCTGCACCCAGGAGGGTAATAACTCCGATGATGGAAGCACCCACCGTGATGTTTGAGGTAAGATCGTTCAAGTCACGTGCTATCTGATCGCTCTTATACATTTCAAATGTATCCTCTTCGCCCGGCATGTTTCCGCGAATGGTACGCATCAAGCCACGTGCTTCATCCATAGCCGCATCGATAGTTCGCACGTCGTTCACCCGAATATTGAGTGTATACTCCGTATCCGCTGTAGCCATGCTCTTTCTGACATTCGATACCGGCACCAGGCATTGATTGTCGCCCGACATTCCAAACGTATTTCCCTTACTCTTCAAAACACCAATAACTTCGTATCTATAGCTTCCTATAAAAAGCTCCTTACCCACTGCGCCCGTGTTTTCAAAGAGTTGCTTCTTAACATCAGCTCCAATAATAACCGCGTTGATACCATCTTCCATTTCACCATCGCTGAAGTTTCTCCCAGTCTCCAAGTCATACCCGGAAAGTTCCAAATAGGTGGGCTCGCAGCCCAATACACGTATGTTGGGATTCGACTTCACATTTCCATGTCGTAACGTCGCATTGAAAGAGGCAAGCGAGGTCATCGAAACAACCGCAGGATAATCGAACTCTCCGGTAAAACGCATTGCTTCTTGAAAAGTAATGGGGGGATTTTCACGCTCTACTTGCCCGCGACGTCCTCCCATAGAACCCGAGCGCATCGTGAACGTGTTGCTACCCATTCGACCGAATTCCTTGTTCACTTTGTTCTCCAGTGCTTGGGTGGCCGTAATCATAGCCACTAACGCCATTATACCCAAAGCGATTATACTCACCGTAATAACCGCCCTCAATCGCTGACTACCGATAGCCAACCAGGCAATTCGAATGTTTTCGCGGGTAGCAGGAGAGAATAGATGCTTCATGGACGGGGTAAAACTACAGCCATTCACTTCAATCTGATCCAGAACTGAAGTTAATCGCAATTAAAAGTTGTGTTACTCATGCTACATTTTGTAGCGAACCTGACAGATATATTTGCAGTCCAAATTAAAATCATGATGGAAGCAAAAGAACATGTGAAATGCCTAATTATTGGCAGCGGACCAGCCGGATACACCGCAGCAATTTATGCCGCCCGTGCCGACATGAAACCCGTTATGTACGAGGGCTCACAACCCGGAGGCCAATTGATGGATACCACTGAAGTCGATAATTTCCCTGGCTACCCGCAAGGAGTTAACGGCCCTGCCATGATGACTGATTTGAAAAATCAGGCCCTTCGCTTCGAAACCGATGTGCGCAGCGGCTGGGTTACGAAAGTTGACTTTACAGGCCCAAAGCATTGGGTGGAAATTGATAATGGTAAGCATACTATTACAGCTGATTCAATTATCATCTCAACCGGAGCAAGTGCCAAATGGCTTGGTCTTCCCAACGAAACACGTTTGCGCGAATTAGGTGGTGGGGTCAGTGCCTGCGCTGTTTGCGACGGTTTCTTCTATCGCAATCAAGATGTCGTAATAGTTGGTGCCGGCGATACAGCTGCAGAAGAAGCGACGTATCTCGCCAAGCTATGCAAGCAAGTATACATGCTGGTGCGCAGCGACAAGATGCGTGCATCTAAAGCCATGCAACACCGCGTGACGAACACCCCCAACATCGAAGTACTTTGGAATACGGAAACGGAAGACCTCTTGGGCGATCAGGGAGTTGAAGCTGTGCTAGTGAAAAACCGCGAGACAGGCGAACAACGCACTTTAAAAGCAACAGGATTCTTTGTGGCTATTGGTCACAAGCCAAACACCGATGTTTTCAAACCATGGATCAATACAGATGAAACAGGATACATTCTCAATGTTCCCGGCTCATCCAAAACGAACATTGAAGGCGTTTTTGTTGCGGGTGATGCAGCCGACAAGACTTATCGTCAGGCCGTAACTGCCGCCGGTACGGGTTGTATGGCGGCACTCGACGCCGAGCGTTATCTGGCATCAAACGGAATACACTAATAAACAGGTTTAGCTTTTCCAAAAAGGCGAATTGAAAAATAAAAAAAGGTCCCGTTTGGGACCTTTTTTCATGAAGGGTGATCGATGGGGATCGAACCCACGACAACCAGAACCACAATCTGGGGCTCTACCAACTGAGCTACGACCACCGTCTAAAATGCGGGTGCAAATTAAATGTATTTTTCTTTCAGAACCAACAAGAAAATCATGTAATCGTTTGCGCTTAGATTGCAGCCAATAATTCAGGTGAGCCAAAAGCGTCTTTCCATATTGTTTACGTCGGGCTGGTATCCCAGTAAAGCGCATACCACCGTTGGCAACTTCGTTCAGCGCCATGCAGAAGCAGTAGCCTCCATGTGTGATGTATGGGTGCTATATGTGACCTCTATGCCTGAGTGGATAGGCCCTCCCAAGATTGAAGAGCATTGTGAGAAAAACGTGAACACCGCGATTGTTTACTGCAGGCCCGGATTTTTCTCCAAGCGCAAGGCTTTTATCAAAGGTGCATACCACCTGATTCGATCCAAGAATATTCATTTCGATGCGGTACACCATAATGTATTGTGGCCGCATGGTTGGCAACCGAGGTGGTTGCTGAGCAAGTTCAACCTGCCCTATTTAGTGACGGAACACTGGACAGGTTACGACCCAATCAACGCAAACAAGCGACACCCTCTCCTATTGTGGATGTCGAAGTTCGGCGCACGCAAAGCTTCGTTTCTATGCCCGGTTACACTGGATTTGCAACAAAAAATGATTGACTTCGGCATACACGGAAACTATCAAGTAATACCCAACGTAGTCGACACAAGCTTGTTTTCATTAGCCAAAACCAATAGCGCATGTGTGCGATTTCTGCATGTAAGCTCACTCATAGATGGACACAAGAACATCAGCGGAATTTTGCGCGTTTGGAAAAAAATATCAGACCAACTCCCAACCGTTCATCTCACCCTAGGCGGCGATGGCCCGGTAGAATTTTGGCAGCAACAAGCCGCGAAACTTGGCATTCGTGCCGACTCAATTGAGTTCTTCGGTGAAATTTCGTGGGAAGGTGTAGCACGCAAGATGGAAGATTCTCATGCTTTGTTGCTCTTCAGCAACTACGAAAACTTACCGTGCGTTATCGTGGAGGCACTGGCCTGCGGCTTACCCGTAATCAGCACGCGCGTGGGTGGAATCAGTGAACATATCAGCATAGAACGTGGCATTCTCTTAGAACGTGGCGACGAAGATGCTCTTGCAAATGCTATTGAAACGATGGCATCCACTATTCGCCACTACGACAAAGAAGCGCTGCGCAGATACTCAGTGGAGAGGTTCAGCAACGAGGCTGTAGCACAAGCGTTTCATAATCTTTATGAGAAGATGATTCAGAAATAGCGCTTCTCTCTTGTGACTCCTTGAACCCAAGAATTGTTGAAATAAACAAGACAAGAGAGACTGTGAAAATGAGTCTATCACGAATACTTTCAACCTTCACCCTACTAAACTAACCTTTCTTCCTGTAGAAGAAAATAATGACTAATGGGGAAATGAGCAGTTCAGCTATGAGCGCAATGAACAACGTGAGGCTTATGAGTAATCCTATGTAAAATGTTCCCATAAAGTCGGAAAGTATAAGTGTCAGAAATCCGCCACTCAAAATCAATGTAGTTACCACCATGGCCTTGCCTGTAGTAAGAAACGTTCGCTTCACTGCGTAGAGGGGGCTCAGGCCTTCAAGCAATAATGTGCGCACGCGTGCCAGGAAATGGATAGTATCATCGACAGCAATACCGAAAGCAATATTGAACACAATCGAAGTAGTAACCTTCAACGGGATGCCCGCAAACCCCATAATCCCACCCACAATAACCAATGGAATCAGGTTCGGTATAATCGTCAACAGAATCATTTTCGGCGACTGATAAACCGCGCCCATAATCAGCCCAATAACCAAAATGGATAATAGCAGATCCCAAACCATATTCTCAACGAGATACTGGTTGTTTAGGTCAATGAGGTGAGCAGTTCCGGTAACCTTATAATCGAATTTCGTTTTACAATTCGCTGCTACAAACACATCAAGTTCTCCATTCAGTTTCTCGTAATGCTTCCTTCCAAAGTCTCCAATCTTACCTGCAATACGAAGCACACCTCCTTCCTTGTTGTAGTGCATATTGACTATTTCCGCAAACTCCTTTCGCTGAATGAGTTTATTCAATCGGCGCAACTCAACACTGTCAGTCGGGATGGTGTAAAAATCACGCAAACCTGCATTGGTGGCTTGGTTGGCATTTTTCAAAATTTCGGTATACGACACCAGCGAGCCAACTCCGTACACATCGCGCAACCAATGATTCAGCGTATCCAAATCATGAAGAAATTCCACATCATTGAGCTGTACATTTTCATTTAGCATAATGGCCATCTCGAAAGGCCTGCAGCCTGAAAAATGCTCCTCCATGAAAAAGAACTCCTGTTTCAACCTGTGCTCATCGCGCAAATCTTCGAGCATTTTATTATCGACCTCTACGCGTGAAATTCCATATACACTGACCAAACAAACTGCGACTGTACCTGCGATTACGGCATAACGACGACGAATAATCCAGCGTAAGGACGCATGCAACTTAGTCGTCCAAAAATCGTCCGACAATGCGAATGTATTGAGACGAGCGGGTTGTGCCAGAAACAAAATAGCCGGAAGTAAGCTATACGTTAAGCCGTAAGCGAGCATAATGCCCACCGAAGTATAGATACCAAAATTGCTGATTGGCTCTATGTTCGAAAACACCAATGTCAAGAAACCAATTGAAGTAGTAACAGCGGTTAGAAAAGTCGCCAAACGAATGCTTTTAAATGCATATCGGATGGCATCGCGCTTTTCACGTCCGTTGCGTAACTCTTGCATGTACTTCGTCAGCACGTGCACCGAATCGCTCATCCCGACCACAAAGATGATGGTGGGTAAAACCGTGAGCATCAAATCGAGATCATTGCCCAGCAATCGAATGAAGCCCAGCGTCCACAAAATGGAAATGAGAACTACGAGAGTGGGTATCATAATTCCCCACGCAGAGCGAAATGCAATGTAGAGAAATATCGTAGTGAGTAGTAAGCTGAGGGATACAAACAACAAGAGCTCTTGTATCATCAATTCTACATAGAGCTTCTGTCCGAGTGCTCTGCCAATGACGTGTGTCTTTTTGAAATCGAATTGCGCAACAGCCGCTTCGATATTTTCAGATAGCACATCACAGCGTTGCTTGGACAACTTCTGCGTATGGCGAAGATTAATAGCTACTGACCTGTAATCTTCCGAAAAAAACCACCCTACCAAACCTGTTGTTTGCGCCAACTCGGTAGAATCAACAGCATATGTTTCGGGCGTTTGCCATCGTAACATCGGGACTTCCATTACCTGGCCCAGCAGAGGATCCTGCACGGCGCGCTTCAATTGGGTAGGTCCAACTGCGGCTGTAACATCCTCAATGCGCGATAGCACTTTGGTGAGACTGTCGACCTTAGTGAGAAACTCCAGATCGTAGACAGAACCATCATTTTCCAGAGCGACAATAAAGAAATCGTTATCGGTTTCAAATCGATCTCGAAGCGCAAGGTAGAAATCCGTTTCGGGATCATCCTTCGGGAAGAAAGCCTCAAAGTCGTAACTAAATTTCAGACCTGCAATAAGCCATACGCAAAGCATCGTCAGCGCAACGACACTCCCAATTACTGCTATCGAAAATTTTCTACTCATTCAACGTCGATAGCCAAACAACTCAAAACGGCTTTAGTTTCCGAAGTAGTGACTTGAATTATCCTTTTTTCAAGGAGTCTCTAATCTCTTCAAGCAATTGCTCCGAGCGATTTACCTCAGGAGCCGCAACCTCTTCACTGGTGCGCATTTTATTCATTGCCTTAATGACTAAGAACATGAAAAAAGAAATCAGGATGAATTCTATAGTAACGGTAATAAATGTACCGTATGCAATGACAGGCCCCATTTCCTTAGCATTCTCCAGCGACAATCCCGTTCCGCTGGCCTCTGCCAATTCACGCGCGGCGCGTACATTTTCAGAAAGCGGGTAATACAGGTTGGAAAAATCACGGCCTTGTATGAGCCCTATCAAGGGCAGAACCATACCGTCAATAAAGGCTGAAACCACCTTTCCGAAAGCAGCCCCCATTACAAAGGCCACGGCCATATCGATGAGGTTTCCGCGAAGTGCAAACTGCTTGAATTCTTTTATCATGCGTATGGATTTTGTCAAATATAAAAAAAGGCCCACTACAGGGCCTTTTTAATTCTACGCAGGAGAAAAAATTACTTTTTGTCGTCCTTCACTTCCTCAAAATCTACATCGGTAACCTCTGAGTCACTGCTTTGTTGGTTGCCCGCTGGCTGAGCCTGTTCACCTGACTGGTTATACATATCAGTTGCCGCAGCACCAAATACGTTATTCAAATTTTCAATAGCCGACTTGCAGCGATTCACATCCTTTTCAGCATGGGCCTGCTTCAATTCAGCGAGCGCGCTCTCGATAGGCTCCTTCTTGTCGGACGGTATCTTGTCGCCAAACTCCTTCATTTGTTTTTCCGTTTGGAAAATGAGCGTATCAGCCTGATTGATTGTATCGGCCTCTTCGCGTGCCGCACGATCGCTTTCGGCGTTCATTTCTGCCTCACGCTTCATCTTTTCAATTTCTTCCTTGCTCAAACCTGATGATGCCTGAATACGGATATTCTGCTCCTTACCGGTCGCTTTATCCTTGGCACTCACGTGAATGATACCATTGGCGTCGATATCGAACGTTACTTCGATCTGTGGCACACCGCGCGGCGCTGAAGGCAGACCATCAAGGTGGAAACGACCGATGGTACGGTTATCCTTCGCCATGGCACGTTCGCCTTGCAGCACGTGTATTTCTACACTTGGCTGGTTGTCGCTTGCCGTAGAGAATACTTCGCTCTTCTTGGTTGGAATGGTCGTATTCGAATCAATCAGTTTTGTCATTACGCCACCCATCGTCTCGATACCCAGTGCAAGAGGCGTTACATCGAGAAGCAATACATCCTTCACTTCACCGGTGAGAACACCGCCCTGGATTGCAGCACCAATAGCCACAACTTCATCCGGATTTACACCCTTCGAAGGCTCTTTGCCGAAGAACTTCTTAACGGCATCCTGAACGGCCGGAATACGAGTTGATCCACCTACCAAAATCACTTCATCAATATCCTTCACCGAAATTCCCGCCTTCTTCAATGCGCTTTCACATGGAGCGATTGTGCGCTGAATGAGGCTATCTGCCAACTGCTCGAACTTAGCGCGTGACATGGTTTTCACCAAGTGCTTCGGAATGCCATCCACAGGCATGATATAAGGCAAATTGATTTCTGTTGAAGTGGTCGATGAAAGCTCAATCTTCGCCTTTTCAGCGGCTTCTTTCAAACGCTGAAGTGCCATAGGATCCTTCATCAAATCGAACTGATTGCCGTTTTCATTCTTGAACTCCTGCACTAACCAATCGATGATTACTTGGTCGAAGTCGTCACCACCGAGGTGTGTATCACCGTCAGTTGAAAGCACTTCAAAAACACCGTCACCCAACTCCAGAATCGAAACGTCGTGTGTTCCGCCACCGCAGTCGAACACTACAATTTTGATATCCTGTGACTTCTTATCGAGACCATAAGCCAATGCGGCTGCTGTCGGTTCGTTAATAATTCGCTTTACGGTCAGACCGGCAATTTCTCCGGCTTCCTTGGTTGCCTGACGCTGCGCGTCGTTGAAATAGGCAGGAACCGTGATAACGGCTTCAGTTACTTCATGTCCAAGATAGTCTTCAGCTGTTTTCTTCATCTTCTGAAGCACCATTGCCGAGATTTCTTGTGGAGTA
>Ga0315907_10007595_pt1 | contig 11282 bp, 9 predicted proteins | sample LakEriMetagenome_3_FD_203525 | JGI IMG/M metagenome (GOLD analysis project Ga0315907, IMG submission 203525) | Freshwater fungal communities from buoy surface, Lake Erie, Ohio, United States - Buoy 12 MA123 | ecosystem: Environmental > Aquatic > Freshwater > Lake > Lake biofilm | place: USA...
GTCGAAGCGCAGCCCCTCGACCACCAGCTCCGTCACCCGGGTCCGCTCCAGGCGGTTCTTCTCCGGGAAGCCGGCGTTCAGCGCCGTGTAGTTCCCGCCCGAGAGGTCCCAGATCGCGGCACCCGCCGAGGCCGAGAGCAGGTTGACGATGGCGGTGTTCACCGAGCCCGCCTCCAGCAGCACGTTCGTCACGGCCCCGATCGTCTCGGTGTAGAGGTTGACGAAGAGCGTCTTGTCCGTGTCCGCGCCGACGCGGACGCAGGAATGCGCCTCGTGCCAGACGTTCACCTCGCAGTCGGTGAAGCTGTTGTTGAAGCGCCCGTTCTCGACCCAGATGCCGCTGCCGGTCATGGGCAGGCCCATCGAATAGACGCGCAGCAGGTGGAAGCGGTTGGCGTTCGGCGTGTCGCCGGCGCCCGTCTTCGTCAGCCGCACGCCGTGGGTCCGGGGCCGGGCGACCAGCACCCGGTCGATCTGGTTCCAGTAGCAGGGCCAGTCGGTGGAAACGTGGCCGTCCAGCAGGATGCCGGTGCCGGCGTCCCAGACGGTCAGGTCGGTCAGCGTGTTCTGCACGCAGGCGCCCAGCCGGCCGCGAAGGCGGATCGCGACGCCACCCCCCTCGGTCTTCAGCGAGCGGACGGTCGCGTAGCCGTCGGGCAGTTCGATCAGGTCGACCGCGTCCGTCGCCGCCTTCAGCACCGAGACGTCGCCCGCCCCTTCCAGCACCTGCCCGAAGCCGACGACGATCGTCGCCGTCACGCGATAGGTGCCGGGCGGCAGGCGGACCGAGCGATGGGCGGCCAGCGCCGCCTGGATCGCGAGCGTGTCGTCGGCCACGCCGTCGCCCGTCGCGCCGAAGTCCCGGACCGACACCGCGTCGGCCAGCTTGCCCGCGATCGGCCGGGCGACGGCACCGGTCCCGGGCGCGAGGAAGGTGGCGAGCGCCGCGCCGTCCACGACCGGCGAGACGGTGGGGGCGCCGTCGGCATCGAAGGCGAACAGGCGCCCCGCCCGCGCACCCCGGTCCGGCAGCAGCGCGCCCGCCGACCGGTCGGTGTCGGGATAGCGGAGCATGCGCGTCTGGTCGTCGGCCAGTTGCTGGTCGACGGCCACCTGCGCGTCGAAGGCGTCGTTGAGCGCGCGCGCGGTGAGCGGCGCGCTTTCCAGCCAGTCGGTGGTGCGCGCGATGGTCATGCGGCGCAGAAGCGTGACGAGCACGCCGTCGGCGGGCGGGGTCTCGAACGTCACCGTCCCGCCGCCGGTCTCGCCGGCGCCGAACACGGCGAACCCCGTGGTGCGGGGGGCCGCGTCGAGGAAGACCCGCAGGTCGCCCGCGTCGAGGACCGGGAAGGGATAGGGGAACGCCGTCTGCACGCCGTCGGCGCGGAACTGGATCCGCGGCGGGACGGCCGGAACCTTCACGTGGTCGGTCATGGAGAGCCTCGTTGAGTGGCGCGCACCCTCACCCGAACCGCGACAGCCAGGCGAGCTGCTGGCGCTGGGCGTAGTCGGTCTGTTCCAGCAGGTTGCGCGAGCGCCGCGTGGCAAGATCGTCGTCGACCGCCTTCTCGCGCAGCCGTCGCGCCGCGTCCGCCTCGGACGAGGCGAGGTCGGTCTCCGCGGTGAGGCCGAGGAGGATCGCCTCGCCGCTGCCGCCGTCGGCGTCCAGCCCGCGGCCGCCCATGTCGGCCCGCCGGGCCGACACCGCCCGGCGCAGCGCCGTCCGGCGCCGCCGCTCCTCCGCCTCGGCATCGAGGGCCAGCGCGGCCCTGGTGCCTGCCGCGTCCGTCTCGGCGGCGGCGGTCTCGATGCCCTGCCGGGCGCGCAGGGTCGCGAAGCCCTGCTCGGCCGCGTCCGTCGCGCTCCCGGCCTGCCGGGCGCGATCCGCGATCTGGAGGCCGGCGCCGGCCAGGGCGCCCGCGGGACCGCCGAACATCGCCCCGACGGCGACGGGGATGAGGGGGGTGAGGCTCGCCATCAGTCGTTCACCTTCAGGATCGTGGTCACGGACAGGAGGGTGAAGGGCAGCGGGAGGTCCTGTTCGATCCGCCAGGGCGGCGCGAGCCCGTCCCGCCGCCAGCCGACGGCACGCCGCGCGACGTCGCCGGTGAAGGGGGGCGGCGGGTCGGGACCGAGCACGGCGCCGCCCGACGCGGGGCGGCGCAGCGGCACGTCCTGCGGCCCGGTCCCGAAATCGATCCGCAGCGCGCGCGTCCCCTCCAGCCGGAAGGTCGCGGAGACGACGCGCAGGGCGAGGCCCTCGCCCCCGCCGGTGCCGAGCAGGGCCGGCAGCGGCTCCACGACGCAGGCGAAGGGAATCCCGGCCTCCACCCGGCGCGCCGGCGCATCCAGCACGATGGTCCCGGCGTTCACCCGCACCGGTGCGCGCGGCACGCCGTCGGCGACGACCGCGACGTCGCGCCCGTCGAGGTGGGAGAGGCCGGACCAGACCGTCTTCGCCGTGCCGCTCTCGCCCGCGACCGCGGCGTCGAGGGCGAAGCCGTCGTCGAACGCCTCGATCGTCGACCCGCCCAGCCGGTCGACCAGCAGGTAGACCCGCTCCCCCACCGCGGCGACGGCGCGGACCGGCCCGTCGGTGGTCACGCGCATCCACGCGGTCACCTGCTCGGCCCGATAGACGGTCAGCGCCCGCAGGCTCCCGTCCGCCATGGCGACGAACAGCAGCCGCCGGCGCGGGTCGAAGTCCATGTCCCGCGGCCGGTCGACGAGGTGCGAGGCCAGCAGCGCGAGGTCGGGCGACTGGTAGGCCTGCTCCACGTCGGTGTAGACGAACTCCCGCAGGTCGGCGCCGGTGCGGCCGACGTAGAGGGTGGCGCCGTCGACGTTGCGCGGCGGCACCCGCCGGTCGACCGGGGATCCGACGCGGGTCTGGCGCGCCATCTGGATCGTCCCCGGGGTCAGCGGATCGCCCGAGACCATCCATTCGGCGCCGGAGGTGAAGACCTGCAGGTGCCGGCCGGAGAACAGCGCGCGGATCGCGTTGACGTCGTCCGACAGGATCGCGAACTCGATCGCCTCGTCGTCCTTCCCGGTCCCGACGTCGAAGTTCCACAGGTCGGCCGAGCGCGAGAGCCAGAGGCGGTTCGGCAGGTCGCGCGAGCCGCCGACGACGAGCCGGTCCTGGTGGAAGACCGCCGTCGCGGGCCAGCCGCGGACGGGGGAGAAGGCCTGCTCGTCCCACGCGGTCGTCGCTGCGGTGCCGGCGAGCGCCTGTTCGACGGTCGCGGTCGCCTGCGTGCCCGAGGCGACGGCGGTGATGCGCACCTGCTTTCCGGCGACGCGGAAGCGGGTGCCCTGGTGGGCCGGCCGGAACACGGCCGCGGAGGCGACGAGCGTGACGTACCCGGTCGTCGCGGAGGCGGCGATCGTGACGTCGGCCGGGGCGAAGCGGTACCAGGGCTGGCGGACGGCGCCGTTCTCCACCACCCACGACCATTCGTCGATCTGCCACGTCAGGTCGGCCCGCCGCGTGACGCGCCGCGGGGCCACGTCGGGGTGGCAGACGAGAAGCGTGTCGGCCGACTGGGTCCAGGCGATCTGGGCGAGCTGCGCCTCGGTCCAGGGGGCCGTCACCGTCGCGAGGCGGACATCGTCGCGGTACACGTCGATGGCGCCGGCCGAGAAGGCGAGCAGATAGGTCTGCTCGGTGTTGAAGGCGAAGGCGACGAGGCGCCCGGGCCCCCGCGCCCGGTCGACGAACGCGAGGCCGGCGCGGCGCGACAGGCCGCCGGTGGGGTGGATGAAGACGTTCTCCAGCCGGCGGGCGCCGTTCGCGTGGGCGCGAAGGTCCGTGCGGCCGAAGAGGCGCGGGGCGATCTCGCCGGCGGTGAAGCTGGTCTTGACGGTGCGCAGGCGCGTCATGTCCGCCGGGCCTCCACGAGCGAGAAGTCGACGAAGCCGGGCTGGTCGTCCTGCTGGGCGTCGATCAGGCGGGCCCGGCGGGACTCCCCCTCGGCCAGCCGCCAGAGCGCCTCGGCACGGCTGGTGTTCTCGGTCAGCGGGATGCAGAACTCCGCCGCCAGCCGGGCGATCAGCGCCTGGTCGAAGAAGGGCGGGAACGACGTTTCCGGCATCCGGCGGACGTAGGCGAGGACGACGCCCTCGGCATCGCTCTCCAGCCGGTCGCCGGCGATGCGGCACGTCAGGCCGCGCCCGCGCCCCTCCGGCCCCGCGGACAGCGCGCGCAGGAAGTCGGACGGGAGCTGGTGGACGAAGGCGAAGTCGGCGACCGGCACCGCATCGACGCGGGCGAGGCGCACGTGGGCGGTCGCGAAGCTCCAGGCGTTGGCGGAGAGCAGCGCGTCGCGCGTGGTGGGATAGAGCGCGTCGGCCACCGTCGCCTCGGCCGTGCCGTCGGTGAAGGCGGTGATGGGGGTGGCGCCGATCTTGAGAAGGGCGCGCGCGCACAGCGCGATGGCGTCGAGGGCCATGGGGCGGGCTCCGGGGATGGCGGGAGGGGATCGGGGCCGGCGGGGGCCGGCCCCGGGCCGGGTCACGGGCCGATGCGGGTGAAGCCGGTGACGGTGACGCTGCCGGCACCCGCCGCGACGACCGCGATGAAGCCCATCATCGGCGCGCCGGTGCCGACCCCGAGATTGGCGATGATGACGTCGCCGGGGCGCAGCATGGCCGTGGCGGCGTTGAAGTAGCCGGCGGCGACGACGGTCGCCGAGGCGTCCAGCGTCTGGTAGCTCCACAAGGTGAAGCCGTTGGCGTAGGCGAGCACGCTCAGCGTGTCGGAGCGGAAGGGCATCGGGATCTCCGGAAGGACGGGGTCGGGCGACGGCGGCAGGCGCGACGGCGGGGCGGGGCCCGCCTCACTCCTTGCAGCGCAGGGTGACGACGCCATCGGCGTCGATCAGCTTCGCGCCCTGGCTCATCATCGAATTGACGAAGTGCGCGGCGCGGTCGCCGTGCCAGGTGACGTCAGTCGTCACCTCCGCGCCGGACGCGTGGCCGACCGCGGTCTTGTGGAACCAGTGGCAGCGCCGGACCCCGGCGGTCAGCGTCAGGCCGGAATGGGGAATCCACATCGTGCCGAGCCAGCGCTTGGCCTGGGTGCCGCGGAACGGCAGGTCGGCGTCGCCCACGTAGTCGGCCGAGGCGAACTGCGGGATCTGGAGCAGGTCCGACCACTGCTTCCAGCCCACGACCGCCGTGCGCTGGCCGTCGTCGGGCACGTCGGCCGCGCCCAGCGCCTCGAAGGCGGCGAGCACCTTGGCCAGCGTCATGCCGTCGGCGTCGCCGCCGGCGAAGCGGATGGAGGTGTCGAGTTCGGCGACGATCATCTCGTCGGTCTTGCGGCCCAGCGCATAAGCGCCGGCGTTGGCGATCACCGCCCGCTCGTCGTGGGCGACCTTGAGCTCGTCGAACTTGTCGACCCAGTCGCCGGCGTAGAAGTCGGCCAGCGTGCACTCGACCGGCACGTGGTCGACGTTCATCACCGGCACCTGCCCGTGGCGGGACTTGGTGGCGGCGGTGCCCTTGCCGACCTTCTGGAAGACGGTGGCGGCGCCCTGGACGTTGGATTTGGTGCGCACGGTGGCCCGGAGCTTGGAGCCCTGGCGCTGGTAGGCCTCGTGCACTTCGCGCTCGAACTGCTTGACGAAGGCCTGGGTGACGGAGGTTGCCATCGGGGGGGACCCTGACGTTGGAGGGACGGGTCTCCCGGAGGGTTGTCGGCGGGTTCGCCGGCCCGACGCGCCGGGCGCCGACGAAAAAGGCCGGCCAGCGGCCCGGCCGGGCGCCCCGGTCAGGGGGCGTTGTCCGGCAGGGTCGCCGACCGGCCAGGTCGGGACGGAACGTCGCGGGAGGTCGCCGACCGCCGCGAGGCATGGCTCGGGCGGTGGCGAGGATCAGAGAATAGGAATTTTATCCCTCAGTCAAGCGCAATCGGTTCCGCCGTCGGGTCGGAGCGGATCGCGTCGGGAGCCGATCGTCCCCTCACCACCCCGTCGACCACCGCCGCGAACCGCTCCCGGAAGACCGACGCATCGAACCGCGCGGCGTGCCGGGCGATGGCCGCGGGGTCGAAGGCCGTCGCCTCCGCCTCGAACCGGTCGAGCGCGGCGTTCAGGTCGTCCGGCGTCTGGCGGTGGAAGAAGAGGCCGGTCCGCCCCTCCACCACCGTCTCCAGCGCCCCGCCGCGGCCATAGGCGATCACCGGCTTGCCGGACGCCATCGCCTCCACGGGCACGATCCCGAAGTCCTCCTCGCCGGGGAAGACCAGCGCGCGGCAGCGGGCGAGGCGGTCGCGCAGGACCGGGAAGGGCTGCGGGCCCAGGATCTCCACCGTGGGCCCCGCGGTCCGGCGCAGGTCCTTCAGCTGTTCCCCGTCGCCGATCACCACGAGGCGCCGGCCGCTGCGGTTGAACGCCTCCACCGCGAGGTCGGCGCGCTTGTAGCCGACGAGCTGGCCCGCCAGGAGATAGGTGCCGTCGTGCGCCGCGGTGGGCGCGAAGTCGCCGACGGCGACCGGCGGATGGATCACGGTCGCGTCGCGGCCCCAGTAGCGGCGGATGCGCGCCGCGACGTTGTCGCTGTTGGCGACGAACACGTCGACCCGCGCCGCCGTCTGGTGGTCCCAGCCGCGCAGATAATGGGCGACCGGGCTCCACAGGAGGCGCCCCGCCCCGCCCAGCTGCGCGCGGTAGGCGTGGTACATGTTCCAGACGTAGCGCATGGGCGAATGGACGTAGCACACGTGCAGCGCGCCCGGCGCCGGCACCACCCCCTTCGCCGGCCCCGCCTCGGACGAGATCACGAGGTCGTAGCCGGAGAGGTCGAACTCCTCCAGCGCCAACGGCATCAGGGGGAGATACGTCTTGTAGCGGGTCTTCGCGAAGGGCAGGCGCGCGACGAAGCTCGTCGTGATCCGGTGCTTCAGGATCTCCGGGTCGATCCGTTCGGGCACGATCACGTGGGTGAAGAGGTCGGCCCCGGGCCAGAGCCGGCACAGCTCCGCCACCACCTTCTCCCCGCCCCGCATGGTGACGAGCCAGTAATGGACGATGGCGACGCGCATCAGCGGTCCAGCGCCTCGATGACGTCCATCAGCCGCGCGGCGCCCGCCGTCCAGCCGAACTCCCCCGCCCGCGCCCGGCCGCGGGCGATCATCCGGGCGCGGAGGCCGGGCTCGGCGACGAGCCGACCGATGGCGGCGGCCAGCGTCGCCGGGTCGTGGGGGTCGCAGTAGAGGGCGGCGCCGCCGCACACCTCCGGGAGCGAACTGGTCCGCGCGACCACCGCCGGGCAGCCGCAGGCCATGGCCTCCAGCGGCGGGATGCCGAACCCCTCGTAGGTCGAGGGGAAGGCGAGGCAGAGCGCGTTCTCGTAGAGCGCCTTCAGCTGCCCTTCGGTCACGGCGCCCAGCGCCAGCGTTCCCTCCGGCAGCCGACCGCCGGCGAGACCGCGCGGGTTCGCGTGGCCGGCGACCACAAGGCGCGGCCGCGGCGCCGGCATCATGGCGAGCGCCGCGCCGACGGCGGCTAGGTTCTTGTGCTGCTTCGCGCTGCCGATCGCCAGCACGTAGCCCTCGGGCTCCAGCCCGGCGAGGATCGACCGGTCGGCGGCGATGCGCTCCAGATGCTCGGCCGCGTTGGGAACCACGGCGAGGCGGTCGCGTGGCACCCCGGCGAGCCGGGCGAGTTCGCCGGCCGAGAAGGCGGAGACGGTGATCACCTGCTCCGCCCGGCGCGCGAACCAGCGGAACTGGAAGCGGTACCAGAGGCGATAGGCGCGCGCGTAGCTCTCGGGCACCGCGTAGATCCCGGCGTCGTGCAGCGCCACGACCTGCCGGGGGTGGAGCAGCGGGCCCGCGTTGCCGAGGCTCAGGAGCCGCTGGCCGGCGGCCGCGCGGGCAAGGTCGACCTGCTCCCACCGGTGCCCCCGGTGCCGGCCCACGGTCCGCTGGGCGATGGCCACGAGGCCCGGGAGCGCGGTCGCGTCGGGCGGCAGGAGGAGGGTGACCGGCCCCCAGGGACGCCCGTCGGCGATCAGCCGGTCCATCGCACCCACGATCTCGCGCGCATAGCGCTGCACGCCGGTCAGCGGCTGGGCGAGGAAGCGACCGTTGATGACGAGCGGGCGGTGGACGACGGCGGGATCGCCGCGGGGGGCGGGCACGACGCGGCGAAGCCCGGTGGGATGGGCCATGGCGCTCACCCGCCCGTCCGGCCGACGCGGGCCGGCTCGGGAACCGCACACCCTACGGCGGCACAGATCGCGCGGGCGAGATCCTCCCACGAGTCGACGGGCTCCGGCCGGATGGTGCGGCGGTCGATCGCGCGGGCGGCCCGGAGCGCCGCGGCGATCGAGGCGCCGTCCCCCGGATCGTAGCCGATCAGGTGCGGCCGGTCGGGCCGCGTGACGAAGCGCGGGCCCACCGAGGGCAGGCGGCAGTGGGTGTACTGGATCAGCTTCAGGCTCGACTCCCGCAGGGTTTCCCCGCCCGTCCGCCGGACGTAGGGCGCCGCACCCACGTCGGCATGGCGCACGAACGGAACGGTCTCGAGGAACGGACGCTCCCCGTGCCAGACGACGTTGGGCAGCTTCGGCTCGGGCCGCAGCGCGCCGACGACGTGGAACCGCCAGCCGGGAAGCGCCGTCGCGGCGAGGGCCGGGAAGGCGGCGTCGAAGAAGGAATGGCCGATAGACACGACCTCGGTCTCCCACCGCGGCCCGAGCGGGGGCGCGGCGTAGGGATCGGCCGTCGGCCGGTCGAAGGCGGCGAGGTCGATCCCGTGCGGCTGGAAACGGACGGACGGCAGGGCGGCGAAGCGTTCGGCCGTGTATCGGCTGGGCGCGCTGATCAGGTCGAACAGCGGCGCCACGCGTTCCTCCTCGGCGACGACGTGCGCGTGCTGGCCGATGTTCCGGGTGTCGTCGGAGACGCGGTAGACGAGCCGCGCCGCGGGGTTGAGCGCCCGGATGCGGCGGACGAGGAGGAGCGGCAGCCCGCTCTCCACCAGCACCAGGTCGGCGCCCCGCACGGCCGCCTCCAGGGGCCCCAGCGGCAGATCCGCCCAGCGCGCGGCGAGCGGCGCGCTCAACCGGTCGAGCCAGGCGCTGCGCAGGTGGAAGGGGTGCCAGGGCGTCCACCAGACGAGGCTGACGATGCCGGGCGCCTTCTCCACCGGCCGGTTCGCCTCGGCCCGGACCGGATAGGCCATGCGGGCGTCGCCGCGCAGGCGCGAGATCGGGCTGATGCCGACGGTCGCCACGGTCACGGCGAACCCGAGCCCGGCCAGCGCGTCGGCGAGGAAGTGGAAACCGGCCTTCCGGCGGGAGGCGTAATAGTGTCCGGTGACGAGGAGGGCCCGTGGCGTCGGCAAGGTCGAGGATCCCGGTGACGGGCGCAGGACCGCCAGTCTGCCCGCAACCGCCCGGCGAACGGGCGGCGCAGAGGGGCTAGCCCGGACCGATGCCGGTCCCGCTTGCGCATCGGGGCGCCCTGACGATCGCGGCCCACGCGCGCAGCCGCGGCCTCGTTCTCGTCTCCGGCGACCTCGGCGCGTTCGGGCGTGTCGCCGGCCTGCGCTGCGAGGACTGGCCCGACGGCTGACCGACCGTCGGGAATTACCCCCGATTAAGCCGCGGACCGCCGGAAGCGCCCGCAGTCCCGGCGGCCCCCGGGCCTATGCTGCGCCGCGTCCCCACAGCCGACGCGCCGGACGCGAGCCCCCATGGCCTACGAGAACGTCACCCCACTGCGCGACGTGCCGCAGGTGCGGCCCGCACGCCCCGACATCCTGCTGCCCTCGCTCGGCCTGCGCGAGCAGATGCGCAAGCTCCGGCGGCGCAAGTGGGTGATCCTCGGCGTGATCCTACTGATCACCACGCTCGCGGTGATCCAGGTCGAGCGCCTCCAGCCCGAGTACCGGGCCTCGGCACAGGTCATGCTGGACGTCCGCCGCCAGCAGGCGATCGACATCAAGTCGATCCTGCCGGACGTGCCGGTGGACCTCGAGACGGTGCAGGGCGAGATCGCGGTCATCAACTCGCGCACGCTGGCCGACAAGGTGGTGACGCGGCTCGGCCTCGACACGATGGCGGAGTTCAACCCGCGCCTCGCGGCGCTGGACGCCGACGAGGGATTCGACCCGATGGGGACGGTCCGGGACGCGCTGCGCGGCGCGCTCGCCATGGTCGGGCTCGGCGGCGGCGAGACGGCCCCGACCGACCCCGACGCCGACCGCGAGAACCGCACGCGCATCGTCAACGCCGTCCTGAAGAACCTGGACGCCACACCCCGCGGGCGCTCCCGCGTGATCGAGATCGGCTTCACCTCCAAGAATCCGGAACGCGCGGCGTCGATCGCCAACACCTTCGCCGACCTCTACATCCTGGAACGGCTGGAGGCGAAGTTCGAGGCCGCGCAGCGGGCGAACCAGTGGCTGAACGAGCGGATGGCGGACCTGCGCCGCCAGACCGAGGACGCCGAGCGCCGGGCGCAGGAGTTCCGCCAGCAGGCGGGCCTCCTTCAGGGCGCCGGGACGACGACGCTGGCGCAGCAGGCGATCGGCCAGCTGAACGCCGAACTCATCAGCGCGCGCGCCGCCCGGGCGACGGCCGACGCACGCCTCCGCGCGGCGGAGCCCGCGCTGGGCGCCGGGGTGGCGTCGCTGCCGGGAGCGGTGCTGGAAAACGGCCTGATCCAGCGCCTGCAGGAGCAGGTGATCGCCTCGCAGCGGCGGATCGCCGAGCTGGGCCAGTCGCTGGGCCCTCGCCACCCGCAGGTGCTGCAGGTCCGCGCCGACCTCGAGGAGGCGCAGGGCCGCCTCAGGACGGAGATCGGCAAGGTCATCTCCGGCCTTCGCAACGACGCCTCCGCCGCCCGCTCCCGCGAGCAGCAGCTCGAGGTGGAGCTGCGCAAGTTCGAGACGCAGGCGGGCGTGCTGGGCCAGCGGGAGGTGGAGCTGCGGACGCTGGAGACGCAGGCCCAGTCGAACCGCACGCTCCTGAACCAGCTGACCCAGCGGTTCAACGAGACGGCCCTGCAACAGGATCTCCAGCAGCCGGACGCCCGGGTGATCTCCGCCGCCCCGGTGCCGCAGCAGGCGGCGTTCCCGAACAAGCGCCTCCTGGTCGGCGCCGCCTTCCTCCTCTCCGCGCTCCTGGGCGTGGCGCTGGCGCTCGTCCTGGAGCACCTCGACCAGGGCTTCCGCTCGGCCGAGCAGGTGGCGCGGATCTCGGGCGTGCCGGCGCTGGGCCTGATCCCGGCGCTGGGGAGCCTGAAGGACCGCGTCATGCGCCGCCGCCCG
>Ga0315907_10007600_pt1 | contig 11276 bp, 2 predicted proteins | sample LakEriMetagenome_3_FD_203525 | JGI IMG/M metagenome (GOLD analysis project Ga0315907, IMG submission 203525) | Freshwater fungal communities from buoy surface, Lake Erie, Ohio, United States - Buoy 12 MA123 | ecosystem: Environmental > Aquatic > Freshwater > Lake > Lake biofilm | place: USA...
TCCAGGCTCCCAACGGTTGGCCGCAACAGCCATGCGCATCGCCCAAGGTATCGCCCAGCGCAAAGCCGAGGCACTCCGCGCCAACGTCGCCAAGATGGATACCTGGATTGAAGAATCCCTGTCGTTCACCGGCCGCGAGGCGGGCTGAGCTCGCAATCACCCGAGGTGTTCACCAGCGGCGCGTAGCCCGGTAATTCTTGGAAACTCCGAGAGTTGCTATCCGGCAGCGGCTTCATCGGCGAAGCGGACCACGCCATCGCTCGACCTGCCAGGCGCAACCGAAGCAACCCTTACAACACCCGCAGGCGGTAGAGGCGACCGGTTTGGAGGGGGCCGGGAATGGTCACGGGCAAGGGCGCACTGAATCCCTGGGTCACCACGTCGGCCACACCCGCCACCGCGGTCCACGGACCAAGCGGGCTTTCGGCTTGTTCCAATCGGCACAGCGCACCAGCAGGCCCGGCCACTTGGATCACCACCGAGTTGCCGCCCGTCACCTGCAGCGACAACCGCGGCGAGGCTTCCACCACCACCACGAATCCTGTGCTGGCACTCGTCACTCCATCGCTCACCGACACCGTCACCAAATTAGTGCTCCGGGCCTGAGATTCGGTCGGGCTCCAACGCAATGAGCCGTCGGTGCCCACCGTCATTCCCGCAGGGCCCGATACGAGTCGATAAGACAGCGGCTGGATCGGCAGATCCGCATCACTCGCCCGAAGCGTCAGCGACACCGAACCCGGCAGCTTCACCGAACGGTCGGAAACCACTTCAAGAACCGGAACCGTGTTCACCTCCCGAACCACGATCTCCACCGAATTGGTCGCGCTCAAGGCCGGCACGCCGTCATCGCTCACCCGGATCAGCACCACATTGGTGCTCGGCCCCTGAGCTTCCGTCGGCCGCCAACTCACCACGCCATTACTGCTGACCGTCAGGCCCGCCGGCCCCTGGATAAGGGCATGGGTCAATCGCTGCGTCGGCAGATCCACGTCCGTGGCACTCACGGTGAAGCTGATCGGGTTTCCTTCGCTCACACGGCGGGTGACACCCAAGACCGGCACCGGCACCGTGTTCACCTCCCGCACCACGATCTCCACCGAATTGGTCGCGCTCAAGGCCGGCACGCCGTCATCGCTCACCCGGACCAGGACCGTATTGGTGCTGGGCCCCTGAGCCTCCGTCGGACGCCAACTCACCACACCATTGGTGCTCACCACCAGGCCATCTGGACCCTGGATCAACGCGTGGCTCAATTGCTGGGCAGGCAGGTCGGCATCCGTCGCATTCAGTGTGAAAGAGATCAGACTTCCCTCGCTCACTCGCCGAAGGCCCGCCGGAATGACGACCGGAGCCACGTTCAACTCCCGCACCACCACCTCAATGGCATTGGTTGCGCTCAGACGTGGCTGTCCATCGTCGCTCACCCGGATCAGGACCACGTTGGTGCTGGGGCCTTGAGCCTCGGTCGGCCGCCAAGTCACCACGCCATTGGTGGTCACCGTCAGGCCTGACGGCCCCTGAATAAGAGCATGGGTCAACCGCTGCGTGGGCAAATCGGCATCGGTGGCACCCACGGTGAAACTCAATAGATTACCCTCATTGACTCGGCGCGTTCCCAAGGCCACGGGAACCGGGGGTTGGTTCACCTCCAGCACCGTCAATAGAGCACTGTTGGTGACACTCAATTCGCCATCGCTAACCGCAATCCGCACCGTCGATGCGGTTCCGCCGGTGCTTTCATCGGGAGTCCAGGCAAACACTCCATTGGTCAACACCGAGCCGGCAGGTCCCTGGATCAGCCGGTAGGTCAACGTCTGAGTCGGCAGGTCCAGATCTTGGCCCGGAATCTCCCACAAGAATGGGGCCGCTTCCGGGATTTCCCTCGGTGTCAGCCCAGCCAGAGACGGCGGTGTCGCCACTTCTCGGACCGTCACCGTGAAGGCATTGGTCACATTCTGAACACCGTCGCTCACGGCGATCCGTACCACGTTGGTGCTGGGTCCTTGAGCCTCATCGGGGGTCCAAACGAAATTACCGCCTTCCAACCGGGCTTCGGTCGGAGCAGTCACCAACCGGAGACTCAACGTCTGCTGCGGCAGGTCCGCATCGGTCACCAGAATCGCCTGGGAATAGGCGACCAACTCCGGAATCACGGCATTGGTAAGTGCTCCGAAGGCAGGCGGTTGATGGACCTCCTCGACCAGAAGAACGAAGGAGTTGGTCACCACCGAGACCCCATCGCTCACCGACACACGAATGAGGTTGGTGCTGGGGCCCTGCAACTCCGACGGAGTCCACCGGAACACGCCGCCTTCGACCAGCGATCCGGCAGGACCCGAAACCCAGCGGAAAGACAGCCGCGATTCAGGCAACTGCGGATGGGTCGCCCGAAGGATCTGCTGGTACGAAACCCCTTCGGCAATGGCGGCGCTGGCCAAGCCACTGAAGGCAGGAGCGCCGGTCGAGCGGCCCACCGTCAGGGTGAATCGATTGGTGACACTCACCAAGCCATCGCTCACAGACACGGCCACGGAATAAGCCGTCTCGGCGGTGACCGGGCGCGGCAACCACGAGAACACTCCATTGGTGACTCCCGACCCGGGAGGTCCATCCACCCAGCGGTAGGCAAGGCTCTGGACAGGGACGTCCGGATCCGTGGCCAAAAGCACCTGGCTGTATGGTAGGTTGTCGGGGACCCGCGCGTCGGCCAAACCGATGAATGCCGGTGCCTGATTCACCTCTTGGACAATCAATTGGAATGAGAAACCGGCCTCCGATTCACCATCGGTCACCGCCATCCGCACAAGGTTCGTAGATGGCGCCTGACGCTCCGTGGGAGTCCACGTGAAAACTCCATCGTTGCCCAGTTGCGCACCGTCAGGTGCTTCGAGCAGCAGATAGCGGATTGGTTGAGCAGGCACATCAGGATCAAAGGCCCTGAGCCTTAAACTGTAGGGAACCGCTTCCAAGATCCGAGGATTAGGCAGGTCCGGCCAGACCGGAGTGCTATTCACCTCGGTGACGGTGATGCTGAATTCATTGGTGGAAGCCAATCGACCATTGGACACACCCACCCGGACGCTGTGATTCAGAGGCCCTTGGGCCTCGTTCGGGGTCCACGAGAACAAATCCCCCTCCACCGATGCTCCGGCAGGGCCGTCCACCAAATAGAAGGACAGCCCGTCGGTCCTACCCGATTCGTCAACCCCCTTCAGCCTTTGGCGGTAAAGGAGGTTTTCCGGGAACACTGCGTTGGTCAGACCGACGAAAACCGGGGGCGCACGGAAAACCCGCTCCGTCACCGTCACCCGAAAGGTGCCTTCCCCGACCAAAGACCCGTCGCCGACCCGCACGGTCACACCATGAGTCGTCCTGGATTGGCTCGCCGATGGCACCCAGTTGAGCCTTCCCTGTGCCGAAACGGTCATCCCGGAAGGCCCATCTGCGAGGCTGAAACTCAGCGACTGGGCCGGTAGATCAGGATCGATCCCGGAAAGATCGATCGACAGCAGGTCGCCCTCGGGCACGGTCTGGTCGGGAACGACCGTCAGCACGGGAGGTTGGTTCACTTCACGCACCACCACCTGGAAGGTACGCTCCCCCACCTCGCTGCCATCGCTGGCCCGCACAGTCACCACGTTCGTGGCCGGGCCTTGGTCTTCTGAAGGGATCCAACTCACCCGTCCAGAAGCCGAGACCGAAACACCGCGGGGACCGCTGCCAAGACTGAAGGTGATCGGTTGCACCGGCCGGTCCACATCCGTGGCATTCAGGTCCAGCACCATCGTTGAACCCTCCGCAATGCTCTGCTCCGGGATCGCTGCGATAACCGGTGGATCGTTCACGGCGGTGATGACCAGGTTGATCGTCGCAACCCCCGATTCCGACCGTCCGTCGCTGACCTTGAAGGTGACCTGATCGGGACCCGAGACGTCCGCATTCGGGGTATAGGTGAGATTCGGCGGGATGCCCGAAAGGGTTCCCCGCTGCGGCGTGTTCAAGATCGTGTAGGAAAGCGGGTCGCCGTCCGGATCGGATGCGGTCAGCGTCAATGACGCGGGGGAATCTTCGAGGAGGGTCACTGGGCCTCCCTGAACCACCGGGGGGTCATCAACACCGGCTAGCATGAGGGCGATGGTCGCCGGCACCGAATCGACCGTTCCGTCATTGGCCCTGAACGTGAACGAGTCGGATCCGAAGGCATTGACCGCCGGAATGTAGGTAAGGTTCGGGGGGAAACCCACCAAAGTGCCATTCGTGGGACGGGTGACGATCGAATAGGTCAGCGGATCGCTATCCGCATCGGTCGCCGCCAATCGGATGGACATCGAGACTTCCTCGGTGCCCGTCAGATTCTGGGCTATCGCGATCGGTGCCCGATTGGAATCCATCACGATCACTTGGAACGAACGGCGACCCGCCAGCGACGGATCGGCATCGTCATAGGCCTCGGCGGTCACCGTGTAAGTGGCCGGCCCCTGGTCGACGGTGGGAGTCCAAGTAATCCGACCGGTGATCGCGTTCACCTGCATCCCCGCAGGCGCCGATACCAATCGATAACGAACAACATTGGTGGGCACATCGGAATCGGATCCTGCGAGGTTCACTGCCAACAGTTGTCCTTCAGTCACCGGTTGATCCTCGACCGAAGCCAGCACAGGGGATTGGTTGACCTCCGAGACCGTGACCCGAAACGTCGTCTGCGAAGTCAGCGGTGGGGTGGCGTCATCGGTCACCGACACGATGACGGTATTGGTGGACGGGCCCTGAATCTCGGAAGGCGTCCATCGCACCTGACCCGAAACCGGGTCCACCCGCATGCCGACCGGGCCCTGAACCAAGGCATAGGTCAGCGAGTTCACGGGAACGTCGGCGTCGCTCCCGCCGAGCGGCACGACCAGTTCGATTCCTTCACCCAACGACTGGCTGGCAACAGTGGCCAGCACCGGCACCCGATTCACCTCGGAGACCGTGATCGGATAACCGTGCTCGGTCGACAGACCGGTGTCGTCGGTGATCCGCACCACGGCAGTGTAGGAACCGGGACCTTGCGCCTCGGTGGGAGTCCAAGCCAAACGCCCATCCGCGGACACCGTGAGACCGGGAGGCCCCGAGACCAGTTCGTAGCTCAGCAATTGGGCTGGAAGGTCGGGGTCGCTCCCGCCGAGAGCCCGGGAACCCGCCGCCATTTCAGTCAAAGTCAGGGTACCGAGGTCTGGCAACACCGGCGGATTGGCCACTTCGAGTACATTCACAATGAACTCCACTTCGGCATATTCTCCGAAACTGTCCGTGGCCCGCAACTGCACCACCTGCCGCGATGGTCCCTGGAGTTCCGTCGGCGTCCACTGCAGCAAACCGCCCGGTGACAAAGTCATTCCCGACGGCCCGGAAATCAGCGAAAACGCGAGCGTCTGTGCGGGCAGATCGAAGTCCACGGCCTTCACCAGGAGCGACAGAGGGGTTCCCTCATTGTGATCCAGGTTCGAAACCGGATCGATCTCCGGCGGCAAATTCACCTCTGTGACCGTCAACTGGAAGGTCTCCGAGTCGGCGAGCACCGGGTAGCCGTCATCCTCCACTTTCACGGTCACCGTATAAGTCCCGGGGCCCTGGGCCTCGGAGGGCACCCAGGCGACGCGCCCCGACGGAGACACGGTGAGACCGACCGGCCCGCTCACCAGCCCATAGGTCAATCCGTTGACCGGGATATCGGCATCTTCGGCCTGGAGATTGAATCCCAGGGCCACACCCTCACGAAGAGTGCGATTGGCGACTGCAACCAACTGCGGGGCCGTGTTGATCGCCGGCAATCGGATGAGGAACTGGTTCGTCACGGTCGAGATGCCATCGCTGACGGCAATCCGGACCACGTTGGTCGAGGGCCGCTGCTCCTCGAATGGAGTCCACGCGAAGGTGTTGCCCGTCACCTCCGAACCCTCCGGGCCACTGACCCACGCATAGGTCAACGACTGGACCGGCACATCGGCATCGTTGGCCGTCAAGGTGAGGCTGTAGGGCAAGAGATTGGTCAAGACGACATCGGAGAGCCCCGTCAATGCGGGCGGCTGATTCACCTCGGTGACCACCAACTGGAAGGTCGCCGTGGTCGTGTCGACGCTGTCGCTGACGCTGAGCCGAACCGTGTTGGTCGTCCCGCCGGCGGACTCCGGGGGCGTCCACACAAACCGCCCTTCGGAGATCACAGCGCCGGCCGGGCCCTCCACCAGCGCGATCGTCAGGTTCTGGGCCGGGATGTCGGCATCCCGAGCCACCAACGGAAGGCGGAACTCCGCCGACTCCGGAACACTCACATCGACTAATCCGACGAAGGTCGGAGCCCGGTTGGTCTTGCCCACCAGGGTCAGCGACCAACTCTCCAGGCGCATCGTGCCCCCGAGGTGTAGATCGGCGATGGACAACCGCCAGGTTCCGTTGCCTGTCTGCCCATTGAGAGCAGAGAGCCGTGCCGGTCGATCGGATGATTCGGGGAGCACGCGCCCATCGGGCTGCACTTCGCCAGTCATCACACCCGAGGGCCATTCGAGCGAATGGATGTCGCCCGGCGAGGCCTGATCCCGAAAGGTCACATCCCATCCATCATACCCGAAACCGGCACCATCGGAGAGGGTCACGCCGACCTTGTTCAAGAGGACCGCGGTGGCAGACAAGTCTTTGGTGAGGGAAACGAACATCTCCGAAGCGAAGCCGGACCCCGAAGACACTCCGACCAGATTCAGCCCCACGCGAACCTCCGTGATGTCGAGGACCCGCGAGTCGGAGATCTCAGCCGCGAACACCTTCGGCGGATCCTGGAGGTCCTGAAGATTCTCTCCCACCGCGAACGAACGGATCGTCTCGACCACGGATTCACTGGCCGCAACTGGAGCGCCCCCTGCGGAGACCCAGAGCACCAGGACCGATCCCAGCAGACTCCACTGGGCCTCGTTGCGGCCGAAGAGCCATTTGATGGAACGATCCAGAAGGCGTTGCATGATGTTCATCTCCGGCTCAATCCACCTTCTCGACGGTGACCGTGGTCTTGACCCGATGCCCCCCGACCCCGTCGGAGACCTCGTACTCGAAAGATCCGGGACCCTCGTTGCTCAGCGGAGCCGTGTAGAGAATCGACGCCCCGTCGATCGCCACTGTCGAACCCGCTGGTTGGGCCTCGCCGACCGAGACGATCTGCAGCACGTCGAGGTCGGCATCCGTGTCATTGGCCAAAAGGCTGGCGCTCGGGATCGAAGTCTCGCGCCTCAATGCCAGTCGCTGGACAGTGTCCGAAACCGCCACTGGAGCCACGTTATCCCACCCGACCGGAACGGCCCTGTACAACCGGGACGACTCTGGCGGATTGATATCGCGGTGTGTGAAGAGCCCGACAATCCCGGAACGGGCGGCCGAAAGTTCCACACTGGGTAAGAACTCCCTCCAGACAGGGGTCGCACCGGTTGAGGTCGTATACTGCACCCGATACGTCCTTCGCGGTATCCCCAGCCACGTCAGCACCGCATCGCGACCATCGATCCCGACCGACACCGGCGATGCGAGGTCGGACGTCACGGAACCCGCTCCCTCAACAACGGTCACCATCCGTCCGACCCGGTGCCCGCCCAGACCATCGGACACCGTGTAGACAAAACTGCCGCCACCCGATGTCCCGGTGGGAACCGAATAGACGACGAAATCGCCCGATAGGGCGACGGCGGCTCCCGTAGGCAACGGCGATGAGACCGATTCGATCGTCAGCACGTCTCCATCAGAGTCCGTGTCGTTGGCCAGCAACGTGGTTGCTCGAACCTTGACCACGCGATCTCCCTCCAGCCGGGTCAAGGTGTCGGCCCCGAGAACTGGTGCCCGATTCACGTCGATCACGGTGAGATTGAAGGTCGCTTGAGCCGTGTTGCCGGCCAGATCGCTCACTACGACCCGGACCACGCCTGTGCCCGTTTGTCCCGTCGCCGGATACACCACCACATTGCGCGCCGCCCCGGTTCCACCGGCGATGATCTTTTCAACCAGCGCAGCGGGATCGCAACTACCGGACACCAGCAAGTCAGCCTCTGGCGTCAAGTTGTCGGAGACGATGAACTTGACCGGCGAGCTGGGCACCTCCTCGTCGGTCTCGGTGTCGGCCGGTTGGGTCAGAGCCGGCGGTGTCAGGTCGATGACCACCGACTGCGCGAGGGTCTCAACCACGGAGGCCCCGCGGGTCGCGACGGCCCGGATGGAGTGCACGCCTTCCGAAAGAGCGGCCGAAGTGATGGTCCAGCGACCGTCCCCGGCCGCCACTGCGGTACCGAGCGAGGTCGAACCCTTCATCAGCACCACGGAGGATCCCGCCGCCGCGACCCCGGTGAATGTCGGAGTGCTATCGTTCGTGATCGCATCCACCGAAGACGGCCCGGAATCTGAGGCGGCGACCAGGGTTGGAGGCTGCTGCTCGGTCGGCAACGGCGTGATCAGGAGGGCTGAACCCAAGGTGGACCACCCGGCAGAGGAAGCATTGCCCGTCCCGAAGAGTGTGCCACCGGAAGAACCAACATCCCGAACCCGCAGGATCCACACGCCACCCGCGCGCTGGCCGCGGAATTGCGCCAGACCGGTACCGGCCGTCCAACCATCCACTTTGTAGCGGCCCGAATACGGAGGGGCCCCATCTTCGATCGTCACGGCCCCGTCCTCGGAAAAGATCGTGTCTTCGAGACTCAATCCCTCCAACACGCCCGTCTCGTCATCCAAAAGGCTGGATGCGAGCAAGCGAACCGCGGTCCCCGACGGACTGATCAGGCTGACGTCCAGATAATCCATGAAACCATCGCCGCCTACCTCGCCGGCAAACCGGAACTCCAACTGGTCCACGAAAGTCCCATCGGGTACGGACACCGTGAAGTCCGTGGATCCACCCCGAGTCAACCCACCCCCGACCATCGGATAGGTGACCGCGTCGCCGACAACCTGGGCCAGTGCCAATACGACCGCGGCCATCACCCAACCCAATGACCAAAGTCGAGTCCCGATTCGGTCGCCCGCCCCGAGGAATCGCCCGGACCCGCCCTGCCACCCGAAACACGGATCGGCGGTTCGCGGACCTGGAGACGATTCTTCATCGTGCCATTCGAGACTGGTGTTCTGATATGCCTTCATCAGAAGAGGATCGAATCCATACCACTCGTCGTTAAGACCAACTTCAGGGGATTCAGCCCCCGATTTCTGGATTTCCCGAGCACTTCATCCAGCACGCCCTGGGTCAATGTCCCGGAGGTGGCCCCAGAGGACCGGGTGAGACTCGGCAACCCAGAAACCGGCAGATCCACTGAGAAGACCTTCGTGGTGAATGAGGTTCCATTCGCGGTCATGGGCAGGCTCGCGGTGGCGACAGAGATCTTGAGGATCGAATCCGCCAGAACAGAGTAACGGACATTGCCTTCGGTTTGGAGGAAGGCCTGGATATTGGAGAACGTGCCGATCAGGGAGACCGTGTCGGTGCGGTCACCCTGAAGGGTCAGGTTGGGCGAGGCCGAGCTTCCGATGGTCCACGCCTTGTCCAGCAGCCCCGGTCGGCCCACGTCGAGGGTGGAACCCGTTCCGGCATTGAGTTTAACCGTAACCACACTGCCAGTGAGGTCGGGCACGATGGAAATCGGAGTCGAAGCCCCGGCCGTCAGCGGAGTCGTGGATCCGACGATCGCCTGCGGGGTGGTCGGATTGGTTCCGTTCGCGTAACCCACCCTGAAATACTCACCACCGCTGACCTCCACATAACGCACCTCGAAGCGGTAGAAGGTACCGGCCTCCAACCGCACGGCGGCCGACCTCGGCGCGTTGGTCCAGGTGCCTGCCGTCACCAGCGGAGAGGTGACCACCGGGCCGGCGCCCAAGGCTTTACCACTGGCATCGTAGATCCACAACTGGGCCAAGTCGTCGGCCGCAGCCCAGAAGCGATAGTCCCCGGCTGCCGTCGTGAGCATCCAACCTGATGCGATCACACCGAAGTTGTTGGCCACGCTGGTGACCGGAGTGCTCAAGTCCGTCTGGCGCAATCGCAGAGCATCGCCCAAGGGCCTGCTGGCGGCGGCGGAGTTCAGGGCCTCCAACCGTGCGGTGTCGCTGGCTCCGCTGATGTTGTTCCAGACGCGCTCCGTCCATCCCGTGCCCAGGTAGGTCCTGAGGTCGGGAAGGCCCGTCACGGTCTTCAGACTTCCCGCCAATTCCAGGGTCTTCACAGCTCCCTTCGTTCCCACGGCCGCCGCCGACAGTTTCACTGAGCCCGCGATGAGGTGGTACTCGCCATCCGGCTTGGCCGCGATCGCCTCAATGAAGCCGGTGGAGGATACCTCGATCTTGCCTTCGTTGGCCGTCACGGTTCCGACCAGTACGTCGCCGCTGCCCTTCGTTGCCAAAGCAATCAGGGCTCCCTTGCCCGAGGCGGTCACTTCGGAGGCGGTCAGGGTCCCTGACTCGGTCGACAACCGGATGTTGCCACCGGTCGCCGCCTGGGTCTTGGCCACGTTCACCGACAGGGCACCCGAGTTGGCAAGATTGATGTCGCCGGCGGTCGAGACGGCCGAGAGTACGCTCAATTGCGTCTCGATCGGAGCGACGGCTCCAATGCCGGAACCTGCTGAGAGGCTTGCGGTCTTGGCAACCAGGTCGGCGGCAGCATCGTCGCCCGCCTCCTCGATGGATCCCGAAGCGAACAGGGTTACAGCGGCTCCGTGCGACTGGATCAATCCGATGCGCAGGTTCCCGCCAGAGGTAATCGCGATGTCCCAACCAGTCTTCATGGCCGCAGTGCGAGCCTTGCTGGCCGCGAACTCCACCGACAGGTCACCTGGACCCGAGAGGGTAACAGTGCTGCCGAGGCTCTGAGCCCGGGTGATGACAATACCGGGCTGAACCTGGGATGCCGTGATGGCCCCGAAGGCCGAGATCGAAAGCAACCCTGCCGCGCCGGAAGTCGTGTTGACCGTCACATCCCCGGCGGTGGAGGAGAGCGCGATCGGCGAAGCGGAGTCGGAGGTCGACAGCGAGTTCACGACCAGACTGGCTGCCGAGCTGATCGAAAGAGTCCCAGCAACCAAAGTCTCGTCGCCCAAGATGGTCCCGGTGCTGCAGACCACCTCGACCGCGCCGCCAGCCGTCAGTCCCGAGACGACCCGGCCGGAGGGTGAAACCGTCACCGTGCCATTGCCACCGAGCATCAGGCTGGACCCCACGCCGATGGTCATCCGGTCAGCTCCGCTGCCGCCGATCACCAGGTTGGTGCC
>Ga0315907_10007603_pt1 | contig 11274 bp, 16 predicted proteins | sample LakEriMetagenome_3_FD_203525 | JGI IMG/M metagenome (GOLD analysis project Ga0315907, IMG submission 203525) | Freshwater fungal communities from buoy surface, Lake Erie, Ohio, United States - Buoy 12 MA123 | ecosystem: Environmental > Aquatic > Freshwater > Lake > Lake biofilm | place: USA...
GAGGTGCGCAATGATTAGCCAACCTACTTTTGCATTAGATGCAACAGGGGATTCTTATTTAGATTCTTCGGGTAATATTACAATAATAACAGGGGTTGAATCTGTATCACAAACGGTATCAAATGCGTTACAATTATGGCTAGGTGAATATCAATTTAATACAACGACAGGCGTTCCGTGGTATAATATTCTAGGCGAAAGGTTTAACCGATTGCTTGTTAATACTTATGTAGAACAAGAAGTATTAGCTTTACCATACGTAGCTAGTATAGTGTCCATAGATTATATTTTTAATGATAAAGAACGCAGTGTAATAATTAATTTAGTATTTTTAACTACAGATAGTAAAAATTCCCAGGAGGTGAAAGTTGTTATCTAACCAAGGTTTTCAAATAACACCCTCTGCAACAGCAATTGCAGAAGCACAAGCTATTTTAATTGGTGCGTATGGTATTAATGTAAATTTAGAACCTTCTAGCCCAAACGGGCAATTAGTTCAAAATATTGCAATTGCGATTACACAAAGAGAAAGCGACCAAGCTGAAACTATTAGCTCATTAGATCCAAATATTGCTGCAGGTTTGCAACTTGATGCAATATGTGCTAATTTAGATATTGAAAGAATAAAAGCAATAAACTCCACAGCGACATGTATATTTACTGGATTAACTGGAGTAACAATAACTGCTGGAAGTCAAGTTGCCAATTCTAACAGTGATATATTTTTAGTTGATAGTAACTTAACAATTGGATTAAGTGGTAGCGTTACAGGAACGGTTACTGCACAAACAGCAGGGATTATAACAGTAACCGCAAATACAATAACTACAATTATAACGGCGATAAATGGCTGGGACACTGTCAACAATCCCACAACTGGCAATGTAGGGACTACAGAGCAATCTGATGCACAATTAAGAAATACTAGAATATCACAATTAGCGTTTGCAAGTTCTGGCTCAATTCCTTCATTAGTAGCGGGAGCTTCGGCTCTTAATCCGATCAGCTCTTACGTTGCGTCTAATAATACTAATGCGCAAATTGTAGAAGACGGGTTAACAATTAATCCCCATTCTGTAATGATTATATTAGATGGCGGGGGTTCTGATTTGCAAATTGCTACAATGATATTTAATCGATTAAGTGGTGGCGGAGGAATGAGTGGGAATAAATCTTTTACTATACCAGTACCTAATTCGCCTGGAACATTTACAGCAACCTGGCAAATCGCTGTACAAAAAGCTTTGGGGTTAAATATTACGTTAAGATTAGGTGCGGTTTATCCACCAAATTTAACTACAGTAATTGCAAATATAATAAATACTAATTTTGATTTTAACAGAATTGGCAGGTATATTGATTCTACTGAGTTTACTTTTTTACTTATGAATAATGGTATAATCCCAATCGTAAGTTTAACATTTAATGTAGGAACGTTATTGAATTTAATAGATTATACCATGCCAATTAGTGACAGTGTGGGCGGAAGTATTTTAGATACCGATGTGGCAATAAATTATGCTTAATTACCCTATATATTTACAATATCAAAATACAGCACTTAAGTTTGTTAATTTTGTACAAGCAACAGCAAATGCAATGCTGTTTAAAGATGTAGATTTTACAAACGATTATTTGGATATTAAAACAGCATCAACGGCAGGATTAGATAATTGGGGTATAATTTTAAACCAACCAAGGGTAATTTTTTCTGGGTTAGCATATCCAAAAGTATTTGGGTTTGCAAATGGAGTTAAGCCAACTGATACTGAAGGTTATCCTCAAAATTTTGGGCATGGTAATTTTTTTAACAAAAGCTATCAGCCTACAATTTCATTAAATGATACGCAATATAGAGCGTTATTACTTTTAATATACAGAAAATACACTACAAATAATTCATTAGCTGATTTAAATAACATTATCCAAGAATATGCAACATTCCAAGGTTCGGTTGGAATACCGTATGTTACTACTACTAATCAAATGGAAATAACTTATACTTTCCCTTATGCTTTAGAGCCTTACGAGATTAATTTATTTAAAAATACGGACTGTCTTGCTGTACCAGCTTGTGTACGTAAAAATATTATACTTTTATAAAGGGTAAATAATGTCATTAACGGCACCAAATCCGATTATTAAACCGTTTTGCAATACAGGTACACAAGTTGCTCCACCTGTTGGGGCGGATAGTCTTGTTGCGAATCAAGAAACAGGATTCCCCGACTCTCAAGCTACCCCATTGCCAATTGGTACAGAGGTTCAACAAAATGAAATGAACGGCGTATTAAGGTTATATACTTCATTATTGTTATGGTTAAATTCAGGGGGTCAATTTACATTTAATCAAGCGTTTTCTGATGCAAATAATGGGTATGCACTTGATAATATTTTATGGTGTGCCAGCAATAGCACATTTCAACGTTCATTAGTTGCAAATAATACTGCTAATTTTGTTACTACTCCCAGTTATATTAATGATGGAATTAATTGGATAGACGTTAATAATGCATCATTCCCAGACATTCAAAACAATCCAACAACTGGAGATGTAACCATTGGTGGTAGAATTGCTAATTCTGTAAATAATATTAAAACTTTAAGTAATGATGGCAAATTATCAGGAATGGTTACAGGTTTTGAAAGCAGTGTTTTATATGTTACTGAGCCAGATGGTGAAACTATTAATACAGCTGTTGTAAATCAATATGGATATAGACCATTTCACAACGGTACAGCAACAGAAATATTAGACCCAGCAAATACATTTGCTTATGTGTCAGAATTAACGCCTATTTCTCAGGCGCCAAAATATAGACAAATAAGTTCTGGGGGTACATCTTTAAGAGTACAAGCGGTTTATGATCCTACAGCAATGATATGGATATGTAGCTGTTCTGGGCAAACTGCTGTGGCATCAAATGGTACTCATATAACACCTGTTATTATAGATTTTTCATCAATAGTTACAGTAACAGGTGGCGCAGAGGGTACTGTTGGTGCGGGAGGTATAGTTGGTGATACTTTAGCTTTTACTAATGATATTTGTAGTTTTAGTGGTAATAATTTAACAGTATCTGTTAGATGGAATCAAGACATTACGCTTGGAGACGCCATAAATTATTCTTTTAGTATCGTGTTTGCTGCTAGTGCTATAATATAATAAAAAGGAATTTAAATTGAAAACAGGATTAGGTTATTATGTAATATTTAAAAATTTAATATTTAATGGTTTATTAACAGCAGATAAAAATGTACCTGAAAAATCAAAAGATGGAATTTTTTTATATTTACAAATTACACAAGACAAGCACAACATGTACTTACAAGCACTAAAAGATAAAAAAGAAATATATGTCGATGATGATGGTAAAATCCAAACACGATATAAACTAAAGGAGTAAGCAATGAGAGCAATGTATTTTTTAATTGATAAAACGGGTGCATTTATTAACCCTACTAGTATTAGCACTCTTAATCCTGCTAGCATGATTAATAACCCTGCTGAAGCACAAATAACTTTGACTTATTATGACGCAATACAAACATTATCAAACGGTCAAATTGTGCCAATTACGCCAGTAATTAGTGGAATGTCAGGCACAATAACTGTACAAGTTCGACCTAACCCTGATTCAGCTTGGGCGGATATACAGGACAGTGCAGGTGTATTAAATTTAGTAACTGGTGATAATATAGTGTATACGGGCGGAGTTATCTCGCAAATTAAAGTAACCCCAGCTGAAGTTACTGGTTGTAATTACATAAGTATACAATTAGATAGGGGGAACTAAAATGGCTACTGCTTACCCAAAAATATTACCATATCCTAATTTATTAAATAGTAACGGTGGTGGGGATGGAGCTACATCAATTGAAGTAACATCTACTGATAATACAGTTACTCAAAATGGCGCATCGTCATTTAATCCAACAACAAAAGCTTTAACAGTTGATTTATCAGCTGACAAAATACCTTCTTATGACGAATATGCAGATTTGCCAGACCCTACTACTGTTGAATTACGTAGTTATGCCGCAGTAAACCAAACTACTCAAACAGGTGGACAAATACAAACGGCGGGAATATATAATATTTTAACTGTTGGTGGGGTTGAAGGTCAGTATTGGAGTTTTTTAGGCGAGTATCCAGACAATATAACAATTAAATACGGTAACGAAGTTTTATACGTAAACACAGGTACATCAGCTAACCAAATATTACAACTAGATAGTAATGCTAAAGTACCAGCAGTTGATGCAAGCCAAACTACAGTTGGCACAGTTGTACCAACAAATGCTATTGTAAGTGACAATGATTCTATAAATACAAGCGTAAACAAATTACAAGGACAAATTGACAACGCTTTAAAACCTCTATCACCTGCTGTTAATAATAATATTGTTACTACAACTAGCACAGGAACATTAAAAGATTCGGGTTTTAATATTAATAATTCTCTTCCTTATTCTAATCCGTTACCTACTGAAATTGCAGACGCTTTAAGCACTTATAATCTTATAATTAGTGTGGCAAACGGCACAAACGGGTTACCTCCCGTGTCACTTTACTTTGATACTAATCAAACATTATCAGGATTGCCAACTCAAGGAGATTATACTTGTGTAGATAACGATAGAGTAATTTTAACAAATCAAACCAATCCCGCAGAAAATTTAATTTATAACGTGCATTCTGGTGAATGGACTATTGCACCTGATAGTGCAAAGGTTAATAAGTTGCTCGGTGCGTGGACAGAAATTGTAAAAGGTACTTTTTCAAATAGTTGGACTTATTTAGTTAGCATTAGTCCTGCTTCAGGTGATGTTGTGCCAACTTCAGTAACTTGGAGTATTCCTATACCTTCTGGGTTATATCAAGCTGGAGCTGGTTTATCTTTAACAGGAAGTGTGTTTAGTGTTGCAGATAACGGGGTTACTAATACTAAATTAAACACAATGCCAACAAATACTATTAAAGCAAACATCACTGGTAGCACAGCAAACCCTCAAGATATCACAATTGCACAATTAAATACATCGTTAAGTGTAAATACTAATACGCAATACGTTACACCGCTTGGTAGCGATACAAACAATGGATATACTCCGAGCACTGGCGTAGCAACTTTGGGACAAGCATTAACTAATTTAGGAAATGTAGCTGGTATTATTTTTATTTCTCCTAAAGTAGGGGGGTATAGCGGTGACTATACCATTACTTCTCAAAATATTAATATCGTATCATTAAGCCCTAATCAAGCAGTTGATTTTAATGGAACTTTAACTTTTGCTCACACCGCAAGTAATGTGCAATTAAACAATATATCATGTGAAATATTAAACCATACGGGAGCTGGTGCGGTATACATGTTTGGCGGAAGTGTGACTACTTCATTAACTTCTTCAGGAAATGGTTATTTGTACACTTCGGGAGTTGATTTACAAGCAACTGCAACCACCGTAAGTATTACAGGAGCTAAAAGTGTTGTATTTACAAATGCTACAGTACTGGGTCAGCTTACAATTAATAACCCAAGTGCCATTGTTAGTTTATTAAATTGTTTAAATTCAAAAGCAATTACTTTAACAAGCGGAGTTTTGGGCATTAATAATAGTACAATATATAGCGCATCAGCAGGGGCTAATGCTATTAGTGTATCACCTGAAGCATTCTTTTTTGCGACAAATAGTACATTTTTAGTAACAAATACAACCACGCCTGCTTTAATTAATGTAGATGCGGGAAGTGTTTACAGTATTAGCAATTGCGCATATTCAGATAGCAGTGTTATAGCTGGCACAATGTTAACTAGAACGGGTAAATTTGATGCTATAGCATTAACTACCGCTTTACCTTTTGCAAGTGGAGGAACTGGTGCAAAAACTCGTCAAGCAGCATTAAATGCTTTAGCTAGTACAGTAACTACTGGACAATATTTACGTGGTAATGGTACAAACATATCAATGTCTGCAATTCAAGCAAGCGATGTGCCAACATTAAACCAAAATACAACTGGGACTGCTTCAAGTGTAACTGGTACTAATGTTGTAACAAATGCTAATTTATCAACAATGCCAACAAATACACTTAAAGGTAATAATACTGGTAGTACAGCAACTCCAATTGATTTAACATCAACGCAAGTAACAGCTGTTTTAAATAACTTTGTAGGGGATACTGGCTCAGGAGGGACTAAAGGACTTACACCTGCACCTGGAGCTGGTGATGGGGAAGCTGGGAAGTTCCTTAAGGCAGATGGGACATGGGCTATCCCCAACGGCTCTGGAACTTCTGCTACATATTTTAGAAGTTATAACATAGGTGCAACTAACGGAACTGCAATACAAACCATTACAACTACAGGCACAGCAAATTGGCTAACTGTTACTGCAGCTGCACAACGTTTAATTTTAAATGGTAATACATTGCAAAATGGGGGTTTTACAAATTCTGCTGTTGATGTAACAATTCCAACATCTGGAATATATACAATTACTTATACTGTGACTACCACGGTAATTGGTCTTACCAATCGTGAAATATGGGTGCAGTTAGTAAAAACAACTGGAGGAACACCATTAGCAATTTTAGCTTCTGCCGAACTTAATGGGGGAAGTAATAATAATGGTGAGATAACTATTACATACACAGGTGCTTTTACTGTTGGAGATATTATTGATTTAAGAATGGAAACTATTGCTGGAACGCCGAATGTTGGTATAAATTCGTATAGTCTTTTAATTAATGCTTTAGCAGTCCCCAGTGCAATAACTGAAACATTTACAGTTGGCGATACTAAGACAGGACTTCAATCAGCTGACCACAGTAATTGGTTATTGTGGACAAATGGGCGTACTTTATCAAGAGCAACATATGCAACGCTTTGGAATTTTGTAAATACTAATTCATTAGTTGCAACTGGATTGTTTGGTGCTGGCGATGGAGCTACAACTTTTACATTAGGTAATATTAACGGGAGAGCTATTGGTATCACAGGTTCTGGAACTGGATTAACAGCAAGAACCCTAGGGGCTTCAGTTGGTACAGAAACCCAAACATTAACAACTGCAAATCTTCCATCGCATAACCATAATATTATTGGAGATTCAGGCAGTGGCATAGGTTCAGGTAGTACATCCGATAGAGTTTTACTTAATACAGATGGAGATGTAAGAAATGTTTTTGTAAAAACCACTGAATTAACAGGGTCAGGTACTGCACATAATAATATGCAGCCTACTGTATTTCTTAACTTCTTTGTGTTTAGTGGGTAATTTGTAATATTAACTGTCGATTAATTAGTCGGCAGTTTAGATTTAGGAGGTTTCTATGGATTTTAGTAATATATTAGATAAATTACATTTTACTACAATTAACATAATTGCCCTTTTTACTGGTATAATAACGATACCAGTGTCTATATTTATTTTATTAACTCGTAGCATATTTTATAAATATAAAGATAAACAATTTTCTATTAATTTAAAGGATAACCAAAATGTATAAATATTTAAAAATTAGCACATTAGCTTTATTGTTTTGGTACGTGGGGTTAAGAGGGATTTTACTTGCAATGTCAAACGAATCTAGCATAGATTGGATGAAAAATCCGATTGGCACAAGTATAGCTTTATGTTCGCTAGTATATTTGGGCTTTGCTTATGCGTTTTTGCCAACTAAAAAACCCACGTATTTTATTTTAGCTACCATGGGATTATTTTTAGCTAATTTATATTGTTTAGAAGAAATGACTAAATTATTTATTCATGATTTTACATTAATTAATTTTGCTTATTTTTTATTAGATTGCTATATATTGTCTTATTACTCTGTAATGTGGCGTTATTGTTGCATGACTAGCGATAATAAAATACTTTGTCCGTTCGCTAATGTGCGGATTGTTGAATAATATGTTAAATCATATTAAAAATCATTCTCATTTATACATTAGTTTGGCAATTGGGTTTATTGCAGTTGCTGTATTTAATAAACCCATTTATGAGTTTATTAATTGGTTACTGCTAGACGCAATGAAAGAACTAGTAACCAATTTAATTCATAATGAAGTTTTTGTTAGTGGATTGGCTGTTAGTTTATCTCCGCTAATAACTAAAATATTAGTAAAATTCTCCAGATGGATAAAAAAATAATCTGATTAATATTATTAACTATGCTATAATAATGCCCGTCACGTAGACTACCAAGTGCTTAGTTGCATGGTTTATCCCAACTAAGCACGACCATATCGTGTTATCAACGACATAGTTATATTTAATCAAATTTAAACCATTTTATTAAACATTTCACACTCTGCTTTTCTGCGAGAATCTAACAACCCTTTATTTCTAATTGATTTCATGCCAATTATAATGTTTGAAATATCACCACTAATAATAGCTTTTTTAGTATTTACATACTTATCAAATCTACTGCCTACACCAGTATTATATAAAAATGAATATAACGCTATAAGTTGATTAGAGTTTGGTTGCCATTTTAAATTATTTTGCATCCATTTTTGTAAATGTTTTAAATAATTATTTGCATACTGAATAGCTTCTAATTTAGTTATGCAAGGGGTATTCATTGTTACTTTATTTCCGTTTGGTAAGCATGTTGTCCCTATCCCAATTGTTGGAACCCCCACACTATCAAGGTATGGTGCTGACCTAAAACCCTCTTTTGCGCATAAAAAATTAAAACCGTCTTGAGTTATGAATGGTATTTCAATCTTCATTTGTTAATTCCTATAAAATATTAACACTATTATACTATTGGTATTATTGATTCAACAACATAAAAGTGTTAATTGTTAAAATTGTGTTTGATAAATGTTAGAAGTCAAAACCAATGCTTACTTTAAAAATCGGCATTAACATTGAATTATTATTTTGTTGATTATAATTATAATTTTCTCTATTTATTTGTGCAATAATTTTTTCATCTGTTTTATAATTAACTTGCATAACACCTACGTCTGTATTAATATACCAGCCTTTGTAAATATCAGCTTTATAATTAACACCTAAATACGGAGAAAATCCGTCAACTTGATAATTTTCTACAACCGAACCATTTGCATTTTGTTCTGATATATTAAATTTTTCATTATCATTTGCAAACCCGCTTAAATAGTACACTCCTCCATTTACCGACAACCCTTTCCATAGATTGTATCCTAACAATACCCCATACGATTGAATATTAGCATCAATATCAAAATTATTAAATTGAAATGTATTAGCGTTAAGTTTAATACTAAAATCTGATTGCTGAATCGGCAAAGTAATTCCAATGCCAAGCCCAGTAACCCCAACGCTTGTCTCAATTCCAAACGCGTGGCATAAAGTTGCAGTTCCAATTAATGTAGATAATAATAATTTTTTCATAAATTAATCCTTTTTAAAAGTTATTTTATTTACGCACTGTTAATTCCCATTCAACTCTAGGGTTTTCTTTGTCTCTAAAAGAAGTGTCTACTATTCTTAATGTAATTTGGTTATCGTTGACTTTTTTATCTTGAAGTTTAAGAAAATCAAATATACCATCTTGATAATTTTTAAGAGCCAACAATAAATTATCATCATCAAGATGTTTATTATTTATAAAATAAACATTTATTGATAATTTTAAATTGTCTTTTTTGGTAAAAATTAATTGGTTATTTTTTGATGCTTCAAGTGCTAAAAAATAACCGTCTTCCCTTGCTTTTTTGCGTAATTTAATTCCACTGCTCCAGTGTTTACCTTTGGACTTATTAGCTCCCATTTCTGAACTGGGGATTGGTAATATAATTAACATTAAACAATACCCCTATTTATAAATTTCATTTTATTTCCTTTCTTCTAACCATTTATTATAATTTTCTAAGCAAACTGCTGTAATTTCGTTACCAGTTTTTCTAATAATTCCTTTTTTAAGCCATTCGTTAATATGTACTAATTTATAAAACTTGCTAATAGTAATATTTGCATATTTTAAAAATTCGGCTTTATCCATCCAATTTTCTGTAACAGTATTTTTCATTATTTCCTCTCTAATCTTATATTTGTTTCTACAATTGCAGTAAATTCAGTTTTACAATGATTGCATTGAATCGGTATATTTAATTCTTTGTAACTATAAACTGGAGTCCCATTCAACTTACCTTTAATTACTTGATTGCATTGTAAACATACAACCTCGTCTTTTAGTTCTTCATTCATTATTTACCCTCCATATTTTGATTAGTTTTTATTATTATTTGTTGTAAATGATGCAATGTTATACTAAGTTTTTTATACTTAATATTATTCTCCATCATCACTTTTGCAATATCACGTAATGAACCGTCAGTTAGTAAAGACTGCTCCTCAGCTGGTTGCATAAATTCAACTGGAACATCTAAAGGCTGTGGCACATGGACAGGTATAACTGTGGCACAACCTTGCAATAAACTTAACGTTGATAATAATGTTATAAGAAGTAAAGTATCAATTAGTTTTTGCATCATTTACTCCTTAAATTATTATTAATTTCTATTACAGCTTGACTCTCTAATTTACAAACAGTATTAATTGGTATATATTTATATACAATTTGTAGTTTATTTATAGAGCTTTCAACTTTTTTTATTTCGTGAATGCGCGATTCAGCTTCTTTATATTTTATCTCATTGTTTTTTTTATTAATTACCTGATTTTTAGCCATCTGCTTACCAGCTTCTAACTGTGTCTCTACTTTGCCATCATGGAATCCAGATTCATAAGACATAACAACAATTAAGCATAAACCTCCGATTCCAGCAATTGCACCTAATATTAAATTATTCACTTTTTATTTTCTCCCAAAATAATCAAAATACCGTTTAAACATATTATCTAAATTAATAAACCCTTGTATACTAGATTCTCGTTTAATACCAAACCAAATAAGGCACGATTGGCTACCGTATTTAATTGCATATACCATTCTATTTTCAGTAATATTTTTAAATAATAATAAAAAATTATCTACAATAAATATAATATTTTGTTTTAAAATATCAGGCATAACAGTTTTATCGGGCACTACTAATTTATCAGTGTCTTTGTCATAAACGCTATTATTAATAATTTTATCAAAATATCTAATAATATTATCTCTTACAGACTTAAAAAACTTAATTTTATCTTTATCATCTGTAGCATATTGCATAGTAAAAAGATGCTCAAATAAAAATGCAAGTAAATTATATTCTGTAGGATAAAACCCTTTATCTAATCCTGGAATAGCATCAATACCCAAAT
>Ga0315907_10007605_pt1 | contig 11272 bp, 7 predicted proteins | sample LakEriMetagenome_3_FD_203525 | JGI IMG/M metagenome (GOLD analysis project Ga0315907, IMG submission 203525) | Freshwater fungal communities from buoy surface, Lake Erie, Ohio, United States - Buoy 12 MA123 | ecosystem: Environmental > Aquatic > Freshwater > Lake > Lake biofilm | place: USA...
ATAATAACATCACTATACTCCTTTCCCAATGCTTTAACACCTGCGCTAGTTAATCGAAAACCACTTCCACTTAATTGGTGGTGGAAGGATTTAAAATTGATCAACTCGCTTTCACCAACTAAGTACTTTGTTACAGCTGAATTTACATCTCCATTGTGAATCATCTTTCCACTATCTAATACAATAGCTTTTGTGCAAAGAGACTTCACTGCTGCCATATTATGACTCACAAAAAGAACTGTTCTTCCATGGTTAGAACTCACTTCGCCCATTTTACCCAAACATTTCTTTTGGAACTCAGCATCACCTACTGCAAGTACTTCATCAAGAATAATGATTTCACTTTCTAAGTGGGCTGCTACTGCAAAAGCAAGTCTAACATACATACCGCTACTGTAGCGCTTAACGGGAGTATCCAAATACCTTTCTACTCCGCTAAACCCAACTATTTCATCTAGTTTATTGGTGATTTCCCACTTTCTCATCCCTAATATAGCACCATTCAAATAGATATTTTCCTTTCCTGTAAGTTCTGGATGAAACCCAGTACCCACCTCTAATAGACTAGCTACACGACCCTTCATTTTGATCTCTCCAGTTGTAGGTTGTGTAACTCTGGACAAAATTTTGAGCAGAGTAGATTTACCCGCACCATTGCGCCCAATTAAACCAAGAGAATCCCCTGCATTAACAGAAAAAGAAATTTGATTCAATGCCCAAACATATTCTGAATCACTTTTAGTAGTACGATCATTCAATTCACCTATCTTCATGTACGGGTCCTCTTTTCCCGTCAAACGAGCTATGCCGCGCATCATATCCTGCTTTAGTGTAGCTCTCGAAACACTTCCTAGCCTATACAACTTGCTAATCTCTTCAACACTAAGAACTTTCTGCGACATAACTAAACCGTATCAATGAATTTTTTCTCTGTTCTATTAAACACTATTAAGCCGATCATGAAAATGATCAGGGTAAAAACAACGCTGTATATCAGACCAGACATTGTAAAATCTCCATGTCCAAATAATATTAATCTGTAAGACTCAAATATCGCTGTTAATGGATTGTAAAATAATGTTGCACTTAGATTACCACTTAGAAAAGAAATAGGATAAATTACGGGGGTAGAGTACATGAGCAACTGCACACCGAATGAAACCAAATAACTCAAATCGCGATATTTTGTCGTGAGTCCAGATATGATCATACCTAGACCCAAAGACAAAAAAGAGACTAACACCAAGATAAATGGCAAAAAAAGAATACTAAAACTAATATTTATTGAGCCCGGTTTTGTAACTCCAAAGTATATCATGAAAACCATTAACAGCATCATTTGAACACCCAACTTTAGCAAGTTAGAAACCTGCGCGGCCAAAGGAACAATTAAGCGAGGAAAATACACCTTGCCAAACAAATTTGAATTCGAGATAAAAGTTGTCGACGCTACTGTTAAACCTGACGAGAAGAAGGTCCATAATGTTATGCTACCAAAGTAGAACAATACAGGCTCGGTTGTACCGATATCAATTTTGGCAACTTTTCCAAAGATGAATATGTACACTAAGGTACTTAGAAGTGGTTGAACAAAAAACCAAATGGGGCCCAGAATAGTTTGATGAAAAGATGCTGCATAATTTCGCTTAACCATCAAAACCAATAAGTCTCGATAATGCCATAATTGACTAAAGTCAAACTCAAAAGGCGAGGCTTTACTCTTTATCACTATATCCCAACTCTCTGGCTGGTCTCCTTTTATCTGCATCTGTCATAGTTAAGGACTTCAAAAATACAAACAAACATGGTTCAGAAAGCAACATAAAACAATTAGGTGATGACAGACACTTTCATAAAGGCAAATTAAAGACATTTGTCGCTAAATTAGCCATCTATTCGGACCTTAGCGATCATTATGAAAATTGCCATTTTATCCCCCCGTAAAGGAGCTTTGACAGAAACATTTATTTCTGCTCACATCGATCTACTCGATGGGAATAAAATCGTTTATCATTCTGGTCGTCTTCCAAAAATGAAAGATGAACAGCGACTCACTGTAGCAAACCACATCGCCGTGCGTGCAGCTCGCAAGATTAAATCTGTTCTGTTTTCAGGAAATACTTTATTACTTCAGGAAAAAGCTTTTTTAAAATCGCTAGTTCGTGAAAAGCCTGATGTAATCCTCGCTGAATACGGCACTACGGCGGCATATAACATTCATCTCATCGAAAAAAGCGGTATCCCACTTGTAATCCATTTCCATGGATTTGATGCCTCTGAAAAACCGATTCTTGAAGAGTACTCTGAACGCTATAAGCAAATGTTTCAATACGCCACGGCAATCATCGCTGTTTCTTCGGTGATGAAAAAAATGCTCATCGATCTCGGCGCTCCAAAAGAAAAAATCGTTCAGACGTGCTACGGACCCAATGAATCTTATCTTGGAATTAATTCATCCTTTGACAAAAAGAAGTTTCTTGCTATCGGTAGAATGGTCGATAAAAAGGCGCCTCATCTTCTTGTACTCGCTTTCCAGAAAGTGATCGCCGCTCACCCTGATGCTACACTCACAATCATTGGCGATGGCCCACTATTCCGAATCACTTCTGAACTAGTTACCAACCTCGGTCTCGAAAAGAATATCCTGCTGAAAGGCGCTCAGGGCAGTGCTTTCATTCAAAATGAAATGAAAGACTCTATTGCATTCGTACAACATTCTCGCACCGCTGAAAATGGTGACATGGAAGGTACACCCGTGGCTGTACTCGAGGCACAAGCCGCTGCCTTGCCCGTCATTTCTACCATTCACGCTGGCATCCCTGATGTTGTTGTACAAGGAAAAACTGGCTTCCTAGTAAATGAAGGCGATGTTAACACGATGAGTCAACATATGATTGACCTTGCAAACAACTTCGAAATGGCCCGCCAAATGGGAGGTACAGCGCGTCAAAGAATCATTGAAAATTTCACAATGAAACATCACATCGATACGCTCAATGATGCGATAAAAAAATCTGTGCGATAAATTTTACTTGATTAAAAAAATCGCTGCATCCTTATAGGTCTGCAACTTCAAGAGATAAGACCCATCTGATTTTACGGATTGAAACAAACTACCTAACGCTTTCACGCGTTCCTTCTCTCTATGATGCGCGTAGGCTTTCCAACGATACATATCTGCAATACGCGATTCAAAAAAACGCGATGGAAATATTTTTCTAAACTCTGTATTCTCTGCGAGCACAAACAAATAACGCAATCTACTTTCGTAGTAAAATGGTTTTGACTGATAGAATTTTTCTGAATTGCTATCGTGAATCACATAGATAACAGTGTACTCTTCTATTGTAAATACTGGGTATTCAAGGGCCACGCGGAAGAAAAACTCTGTGTCTTCTCCTGCAAAAATATCTACACGAAACTGATGCTTTAAGGTGATATCGCGATGAATCGCGGCACTATGAATGAGAATCTCATTCTTCCAAATTTTATATACTGCGTGCTTTCCTTCGAGCGGGGTGATGATTTGCTTCTTTTCAGGCTTATCCGTATAAACTCTTGTCGCCAAAGTATGATAAACGCCTACTTGAAAATTCTCCTGTGCGATGCGATCATATAAGGTCTGAAGATGATGGTCTAAATAATAATCATCTGAATCCAACAGACAAATGAATTGTCCCTTACTTCGAGAAATACCATTATTTCTTGCAGCACTCTCCTTTGCATTTTCTTGATAAACGTATTGAATACGCGAATCTCCTAGGAATTTACTGACTACCTCTTTAGTATTATCCTTCGAACCATCGTCCACAACCAGCAATTCCCAATCTGCAAAAGTTTGTGCAATCACACTTTCAATCGCCCTTGAAACAAGGTGAGCGCGATTATAGGTTGGTATGATGATGGAAAAAAAAGACATAGTGTTTTCTACAAATTGTGATAATTCGTCATAGCAACACGCGTATGACCTGATTCTATTGGCTTACCGCGATGTATCATATTTGTTTCGAAAAGAAGCAAGGATCCTTTTCGTGCAGTACATGTCACGATTTTGCTTTCATCACCACCAATAATCTGAAGGAGCTCTTCATGTGTAAATTGGTATTGATCAGCTTTTATAACTTTTGCAAAGTGAAAATTCGCTGCCGCGGAGCCAGGAAGGTATTGGAAAGGTCCGCTTTGCTCATCGACGTCTGTCAGATAAACCATAGCCTTAAAGCCACGCTTGTAGACCATATCACGATGCCAGCCTCCTCCACTTCCAAGATTATTTTCTTTGAATTCAAGACGATTACTCATCGTGAATTTTACAAAAATATCAGTCTCTAAATAAGCTGCACCTACATCCAAAATTTCTTTGCTCGAGTTAAATGCTGCAATCAATGGATGAACCAGTTCTGCTTTGAAAATGCGGTAATCCGCTTCATTGCGATCTTTCCACACACTGCAACCGTCCTCTTGTTCCCAACCAAACTTCGTTTGCTTGGAATCATCGAGCGAGTTTTGTTTTGCTCTAAAATCTTCGATTCTATGCTCAATGCTTTGCTTGATAGCATCGCATTCTTCACTTGATAAAAAGTCAGGAATAACCACAGCGCCATTCGCTTTTAAATCTTCCAACCACGCTTGCTGCTTTGCATTCAGAGTTCGTGATGTAAAAGAAGGCTTCACAGAATAACGATTCCGATAAAGCTGAAGCAATGTTTTATAGCGCTCTTTAAATTTCATTTTACATTCTTGGTTGATCGATAGGAGTAGCCAAAAAATAAAATTCTTCTGTTCTTTCTTCTGCACTCAATTCCGCTTTCCATTGCGTATCAAGTTTTCGAAGATTCGGGAGATATGCTTTTTTGAATTTTTCATCAGAGAAAAAATTCAATACTTGATCAATATTTTGACCTCTCTCTTTGAGGTCTTTTGGATGCACCTCAATAATGAAAGTTGTTTTAGCTAAAGCAATCAATGATTTCGCTCCGTTAAAAACGTTCACCTCTTCTCCATCCACATCCATCTGAAAGACAGTAGGCACGATCCCGTCATTGATGTACTGATCAATCATTACAAAATCCTTGTTGGCATGGTCACCAACCATTTTGTTAATCGGAAACCAATTGTTCGGCTGAGGACTCTTGAGTCGATTCGATTCTTGAAAAGAAATGGTGAACCAATTCCCCTCAAATCCATAGAATTTCACTTGAGGACAAAGTTGAGTAGCTAGAATACCGTAGAACCCGAAATGTGCTCCAACATCAAAGACCACATCATCATTCTTGAGATTTCTCTCAAACCATTTTACCACCTCAGGCTCATGCCCATAAGGCTTTGCAAGGCGATTAACCCAAGTATTTCCCTTCGGTGGAATCACCACGTCCAGCGTAATAGTCGGAGTGAGAGCAGCGTTGGAAATGACTTTCTGCCCGGTCTTTTGCAAGATGATTCTCCGCTGCGTAGATAACGGTAGCAGCGAAAAAACAAAACTTTTAATACTCATTAAGGTCTAGCGATTTCCGCAAATATAACATCTCAAACCAAAGCTAACCCAAAAAAAAGCCCCCAGACGAATCTGGAGGCGTGGTACATAATCTATTGGTTCAGGTTTACTTTCCTAATCTGATTGTTGTGCGCTCTCCTGTGGTCATATTGATGATGTCCACCAATGAATGAGCGCCATATACATCGTCACTAAATGTGATTACATTCTTCGAATAATTCCCTACAAAACTCTCGGTCAACTGTTGACCAAGCATATTGTATGCAGTGATCTTGAAGCTATACTCTTGATCATAATCAAATGTCAACTGAATGCCATCTGATGTTAGAATTCCACTCACGCCACCTTTTGTAGGCTCGATTGCTGATGGAACCGCTTTCTTCTTCCAACGAATTTGGAAACGAGCATCTGTTCTACTCGCCTTGATTTCCGCCAAGAATGATTTAGTATCATTCATATTGTAAGCATGGCCATGAAGTAAATCTTCGAAGATCATTTCGTAGCCGTCCACTTCAGGAACGCCTTTCCAACTGATAGCTGTTTTACCACCTAAAGCTGACTCAATTTTTACAGGAATAATAAATTCATCTTCCTGTAAATTCATATTGCTGATGCTCAAATCAAATCCGTCAGAACTCACGGTTGATAAGTATGGCGCCTCATTGATCTGACTTTCCAATTTGAAACCATCCTTGTCATTTTCATAAATGCTAGATGCACTTTCATCCCAGACCAACACTGTTTCGTCTGTGTAATCACCCATTTTAATTTGGATAGATGTTACAGCGTCTGTACGCAAGCTTTTAAATGATCCGACATTACTAGTTTTCACTGTTTCGCTTACAGCAAGCGTTGGACTTGATGCGTTAGCTTGAACATAAAAACTTTGGCTGCTTGGAATAATTCCTGTACCACCATTTGCCCCTACACCATTGATATACGTAGAGTATTGTGCGATAGCTGCATTCCAAACATGCACCGCATTATTCATATTTGTTTTTGTCCATCCTGCATTATCCCAATCAATTGAAGATGGATAAGGATTTGACACAAGGCTCCATCCATCTGCCGTTACATCACCATTATTAGTAAATGTTACTGGAAGAGTCTGTGCACCTTTGAATATGGTACCGTCTACATCTAACTGAAGCAAACCTGCGTTCATGTAAACGAAATATCCTCGTCCAGAAGCTAAAACTTCAGCAAGAGAATTAACGCCAACGAATCCCTGATTTCTGTTGCCAGTCGCTGACTCGTTGTAGTATTGGATATTGTTGAAATTGTAATTTGGATAATCAGAACCTGTAAATCCAGTTGTAATCAAATCATCATTCCAATCACTCACCGTTTTGTTTTGAATTGGAGATCCGATGTTTACCCAACCAGCAGATGCTGCGGTATGATAACGCTGAATAGTAACATTACCTAGAAGATCGCCAGTAGTCAAAGGACCGATACTTCCAGTGTTCGTAGCATTTGACACCAGTGTCAATTTTCCATTTGTGCTGAATACACCAGAGTTTACTTGAAGCACACCTCTCACGCGTAATCCTTGCCCAGCAATGGATACACCTGCAGCATTATTACAATTCACATTTTGAAACTCTGGAATACTTGTACCATTGATAGATTGGCTGACAGTTCCGTTAAAGTTTATATTGCCTGTTCCAACCGTATGAGTTCCGTTGCAAACGTATGTTCCATGTAATGTAACATTGAGGTTGTTTTGGGTAAAAGTCGCTGTGTTTGCGATAGATAAATTACGCGCCGTAACGGTCGCATCATTGGTTATTGAGTGTCCTGCTTGGATGACAATATTTATTCTGCTGCAGAATGATGTGATTGCTTGAGCAGTACCTGTTGCAGTTTTAGCCCAGATAGCATCGGTAGTATTTCCGCTTGCACGTGAGTACCAAGTAGCAACACCTTCGCCCAATGTATAATATGAATTATCAGCAAAATTGACTCCGCTATATGTCATGAATGGTGCAGAATAGACGCCTTCCACTGGAGTTTCATCATCAAAACCATCACCGTCACTATCTACATAAAGTAATAGTTCTTCTGGATTAGATACACTGATAGAAGTTAAATCAAATCGAACAGTAGTTGTTCCTGTTTCGCCTGTTTCTTCAACCTTCCAACGTCTATCAAGTAGAGATGCAATCGTACAATTAGAACCACCATAAGCAGCGAAAGTAAGAGCACCATCATTATTTCCAGACACCAAGTAATCGCCATTATCTAGGCTGCTTGGGCTAGAGAATTGCACCATATCATCTGGATTTTCACTTGATGAAGTAGTTTGATTTAATCCTTGTGTCGTCGAATTTCTGCCGATACCAAATAGGTCGAAAGAGTATGTTGCATCGTCATAATAATCGTGTTCAGTAACACCGATTGTCAGACCATATTTTACAGATAGATAAGTATTGATACTCGCCTTTTCAGTGGATGACAAATTTCTGTTATACATGATTGCTTCCACTAGGTAGCCAGAGAATCCGCTTGTAGTAAAACCTCTTCCGATGACACCATTTGTCATGCTCGGACCAGAAGCAGTATTTCCATTGCTTGCTGACAGGGTAGCACCATTTTTAATTTCAGTAATTGCGCGCCCTCCTGAAGATAGATTTTCACCTAACAGAATTGCTGGAATTTCAGAACCACTAACAAAACCAGAAACCGTCACATCAGCGTTATTCGTTGCCGCATCTTCGCTCATGCGTAGATTCGTATTTGAAGAATATCCAATGTGTAATCCTCTAGGAATAGTTGATTGAACACCTACAACATAGCGAAGTGTTCCAGCATCGATTCTTTTAAGGACAGTGATGATTGTGTATTCCGAGCCAAGAGAAGAGAGGTCGACATTAAAAAACTTACCGCCACCGTTAAATTCGATTGCGGGATTTCCATTCATAACATTCGTCACAAAACGAGGACGCGGAGTATTTGATGGGTCCGATTGGGTAGCATTGACACCATTTCCGGATTGGTCATTCCATGATGAAAGGAATGCTCCATTTGATGTGCTCGATGTACCATCATCAGCTTTGAGCCAGATAGCCAAGCCCGATGAAACCCCGCCCGGAGCCTGTGATAGGCTAGCGAGAGAGAGAGCTAAAGCATAGATGGTAAGTAGTACATTTTTCATTTTGTCCTCGATTAGAAAGTTCTTTACACTTGGGTATGTCACTTTCTACGGGGTGCTGAGAAAAAAGGTTTCGCTATGACAATCTATGACTTCTAATAAGCACTTCGCACCCTATTTCGATTCGTTTATATTATTTAAAAAAATTAAAATACTGATTATTAATAACTTAAAACAAAAAATCCGTTCAAAAAAAATTAGAGCAGCACACGACTAATGATTATTTTTGTTCGACAAACCTAACTTATAATTCGACAAATGTCTAAAATCAGATGTTTATTGGTGGTGTTGACAATTTTGTTAATGTCATCTCTTAATGCTCTAAGCCAAAATGAGCAGCTGTTTCATTCAATCGAAACAAAAAACATACAATTATTTAATGAGTCTGTTATTACGGTGACAAATTATTCCATTACCAATAATGAAGGCCTCACCTTATTGGCGCTGTGCAGCAAGTCAGGATTCCTACACGGAGCTAATTACCTCATTGCTGAAAATGTTAACGTAGATGAACCTTCAGTAAACGGACTAACACCATTAATGTATGCTAGCGAAAATGGCTACTCACAAATCGTTCATTTACTTCTTAGCCATAATGCAAATGTGCACATTAATGATGCTAACTCGATGAATGCACTAGACCACTGTTCTGAAGCCGTATGGTCAAATGATACAACAGCTGAAAGAAACCACTCAGCATGCTTCCAACTGTTGTTAGAAAGAAATAACTAATCAAACTAAAACACTCGTTATGAATAAGATTTTATCTATTCTTTTCGTATTTATAGGACTGACAGTTTACGGACAGAATTCAGACTTACCTAATCCAGATGCAAATCTTGTAACAGCACCATCCGGCACTTATGTAATTGCCATGGACAACGCATTACAGTCCTCACCTGGATATTTTAACGTAAAAGCATATGGACTTGCTGTGCATTTGCTCAATAATGAAAAAGCAATAAACTGGGTAATCAAAGCAGGAAAAACCAAGGATGCAGCAGACTTCAGCGCGCCTGCAACTAGAATTGCTCCAACTTTTCAAGCTTCCCAAATGCGAGATTTCAAAGCTGGACCATTGCTAATTTTACCAAGAGATAGTGCCGGCGTTTTCAATTTGATAGCTTCATTTAACGCAACATTACCAGCAAACAGAAAAGTAAACATTTATCAACTCACTCAGCCTACTGAAGTAGATGTTAGATATGTACTTACTCAAAAAATTAAAGTAGCAATCCTTGATAACGGAGGAAAAGCGGATATTCATGAAGACTACATGGCTCTAGCCTCAATTACTTCTTTGAACTATAGTGTCACGGAGGCTGAGAATTTAAGTACTCAATGTTACACTTTTGCCTCTGAACCTCATAGCAATTCGGTTGGTGAAACGATTGATTCGCTTAAAACTTTTATTCTTAATGGCGGAAATTTCCTTGCTCAATGTCTAGCTATTAATACCTACGAAAATGAGCTTAACGGCAGATTTCAAACTACCTCCGGTATCACAATTCTCAATACGAATACTTCACCAAACTTCCAATATACAAATCCTGACCTCTCCTTTTCGCAGTACGAAGGTCGATTTAATCCAAATTTAATTGGTGGCGCAGAAAAAAACTGGAGAGTAAATACCATGGGTATGTTTCAAAATAATGCCCATACGGTTCAAACAGGAGCAGGCACTCAGAGTAATATTATTGGACAATCTGTTTCAAAGTTGGGAACAGGTATAGGACACTTGGTTTTCTACACCGGTGGACACGACTATTCAAAAGAAACAACCATTGACTTTATAAACGGGTTGCGCTCTTATTTCAATGCTATGTTAACTCCGAGTGGGATCGTGGCTTGTAATTTCCTTCGATTCGATAATGATATCGCAGTGACAAAAACAGTAAATCAATCAGAAGTATTTGTGGGCGAATCATTAGAGTTTACCATAACGGTTACCAATAATGGCCCTGCGGAATCAACGGGTGCAGTAACGCTAAATGACGCACTTCCGACAGCGCTTATTTATACTAGCCATGTTGCTTCAGTTGGGACATACAACCCCTCAACAGGTGAATGGCAAATAGGAAATATGACGAATGGTGCAAATGCGACAATCACTATTTCAGCTATAGCAAATAATGTCGGAAACTTTACCAATACAGCTTTCGTAAATCGTGACACATACGATTTCAATCAAGACAACGACTCCTCAAGTGTAGCTTTCAATATTGTCAGTTGCCCACTGAGCATTTCTTGCAATGAAAATACTCTTCTATCTTGCTTCTCGGAAAATATATTGGAGAGCATTGAATATCCAACGGTGTCTTCAAGCTGCAACGTGGATTTCGAAATCACCTTTACCGACTCTGATGATTCAAATACTTGTACCAATCAAAGAATAATAAACCGAACTTGGACTGCTGAAGACTCATATGGTCAAACTGCATCGTGCACTCAAACTATAATCTTCAACGATACAGAAGCGCCTGTACTTGAAGGAACACCTTCAGCGGAAGCTTCAGCAGCATGCTATGCAGAAGTTCCTGCAGCAGCGATAGTAACTGCTACAGACAACTGCGGTGGGGAAATCGAGGTAGCATTCTCTGAGGTACAAACCAACAATGGTTCTTCAT
>Ga0315907_10007607_pt1 | contig 11271 bp, 9 predicted proteins | sample LakEriMetagenome_3_FD_203525 | JGI IMG/M metagenome (GOLD analysis project Ga0315907, IMG submission 203525) | Freshwater fungal communities from buoy surface, Lake Erie, Ohio, United States - Buoy 12 MA123 | ecosystem: Environmental > Aquatic > Freshwater > Lake > Lake biofilm | place: USA...
CTGAAAACCATCGAGAAGGAACAATCATAGATAAATATCTAGGATTTAGTTTTTTTGCCTGTTCGATAAACTTGTGATAGAGAGGCTTTGCGCTTGCTTGTGCGCCACCATCACTTAACTGATAAGGAGGATTACCGACAATAACATCAAACTTCATATTATTAAAAAAACAACTAGGATCATCAGCATGGATAAATTGATAAGCATAGGACTCTAGCGCATCGCCGCGCTCATAGACCTCCTGACTCGCGCCGCAAAATCCACACTTGCCGCCACGCCAATCATGCTCCACACGCCCATAGACAATATTACCCTGCTCATCCTCAAAATCCGAACATACCGAATACCTCCCATTCGCCACCTTCGAGCAGTACACACTCCGCCGCGACAACAACCCCGTCAACTCCGTAATCGCCAACCCAAAAAGCTGATACTTATAAATATGATTAGCCCGTTCCTGCAAATCTGGAAACACAGGCTCCAAACCCACAATCAACCGCTTTGCAATCTCCCGTAAAAACACCCCCGACTTGCACACAGGATCAAGAAACCTCGCATCAGGATTTGACCATAACTCCACTGGCAACAAATCCAAAATCTGATTCACCAAACTCGGCGGCGTAAACACCTCATCATTGCTCAAGTTCGCCAAACAAGTTAAAACATCAGGATTGTAGTTAGTATTTTTTAGCATCATCATTACCAGAATCCAAATTAGATAATATTAAAAACTTGTCTAGATCCCCCCCAGCCCCCCTTAAAAAGGGGGGAGAATTTTCTTCTTCCCCCTTTTTAAGGGGGATTGAGGGGGATCTCCCCTACCCTCAAAAAATGCACCACTGGAAAATCCTTAATCGGAGTCGGGATAAACACATCCTCACCCGTATCCGCAAACAAAGGCAACTCCATCATGCTCTCATGATGCAACAGCTCCTTAAAACTAAAATCGCGCCGCTTAATCATGCTGCCATTTACAGGCGACCATTCTGAAAAAATGATCGGTTCAGCTTGTTCACCCACCTTTTTTAAAGTCAACGCATCGCCATGAATAATATTACGACTGAGAATATAACGCACCGCCTCCCGACAATCATCATTCGCTAAATCTTCAAAGAGCTGCGTATATTTTTGATTAAATATATTGAATAGGCGATCGCGGCATTCTTGGATATTGTCTTCCAAAATATCAACCCCATAGATCGAAGATACCGTCAAAACCGCATTACGCTCATACTCTAGCTGTACCCTACCATAGCGCATCTGCACAACTTGCAACTTCCGCTCCAAAATCTCCGCCAAAAAATTCCCCGTTCCACAGGCAGGCTCTAAAAATCTCGACTCGATGCGTTCAGTTTCCTGCTTCACAAGATCGAGCATCGCATTCACCTCACGCTGGTTGGTAAAAACCTCACCATGATCGGTTACCCTCTGTTTAGAGATTACCTGTTTTTCCGAAGCTTCTAGACTCATTGGTTTCACTCTTGTTGTAACTCCGAGAGAACTTTTTTGTATTTCTCTAAACGCTGAAAATCTTTTTCTGTCGGATTAGCAATCCGACTAATATCCATGTTGTGAGTCACATCAGCAATCTTGACTTTACGGGCGATCGCATTAGACTTCACCCTCAAAATGTAATCTTCATACGGCTCACCATCCCTCTTAGTAATCGCCGCGATCGCCTCAGTAATAAATTCAGGAAAACCTTGACGAACCAAATCGGCGATCGTCAAATCAGAGTCTTCGATCGCATCATGCAAAACCGCCACAATTTTACTTTCGGGTGTATTCATCTGCGACATCACCGTTAACGGATGCGAAATGTAGGGCTTACCCGCTTTATCAAGCTGTCCAGCATGGGCTTGATTGGCAAGCGTGATTGCCAATGCTAAAAGCGTTTCAAAATTTGACTCAAAGCTTGATTTAAAGTTTTGCATAGTAACGAATACAAGTTAAAGCGATCGCCACCTCATCAGCGCATTGCTGAATCAGGGCAATATCATTAGGTTTTAGAGCATTAGCCATTTGCCAACGCATCGACAATATCCCTAAAACATCTTCTCGAAAAGCAATCGCGATCGCCAAATTGGTTTTGCATTGATTATCTGGATCATCTTGTTGATTGGGCAACAGGGAAATTTGAGATTTTTTTGAGACAATCGCTGCTTGCACTAACGGATCTGTTGCTAAATCCCAAAGATAATCACCACATATAGCTTGAGTATCAATCAAAGAGCCTTTCTCAACCAACTGCAAGATTACCCCATTAGCTCCAAAATTTTGCCAGAAGGCGCTTGCTAAAGACAGAACACAATCAGATAGCTGGTTGGATGTCTGTGCGATCGCTACAATTACTGACAACAGGGCATTCTGAGCTTGCGATCGGACTAACTCTTCAGAACGTTGCTTTAGCAGATAATAGTTATGGGTTGCCTCTTTCACAACTAACTTAAGCTGGTCTGGCTCCCAAGGCTTTGTAATATATTTATGAACTTGACCTGAGTTGATCGCATCAATCAGATCGGCAATATCTGTATATCCTGTCAAGACAATTCGCATCGTATCAGGGAAATCTGAAACAGTAAGACTGAGGAACTCAGTACCATTCATTTCAGGCATTCTCTGATCAGAAATAATTGTCGCCATTTCTCCTTCTTGCGCCAAAATCTCTAGTGCTTTAACCCCTCCATCAGCTCGAAACACTGTAAATTCTTTGCGAAAGGTGCGATATAGCAAATCAAGATTATCTTGCTCATCATCAACCACCAAAAGTTTTGGTTTCTTGGCTGGATTTACTTTATTTGGCTCAGCAACAGAAAACGAAGAAGAAGTCATGAGCAAAGTTGGGTTTGGATACTGACTGTAAATATAGCAATGCTATCAAAAAACAAGGGGCGCAATGCGCCCCTTGTTTTTTGATCTTAAGTGAAAAAGCTTTGCTTGCGAGACTTTTTAATGTCTAAGCCTTAACAACTTCACGGCTAACTTGCTTCAATTCGCCCTTAGCATATTTAGGAACAAAGTCATAAATACTAACTTGCTTGATCTTGCCAGCTTGTCCAGCAGCTTCAAACTGAGTATAGCGATCGGCACATACTTTTTGCATGTACTTGATTGATGGCTTCAAGAAGTGGCGAGGATCGAACTCTTTAGGATTCTTGAACAATGCTTCACGTACCGCAGCAGTTATAGCAAGACGACAGTCAGTATCGATATTGACCTTACGCACACCACACTTGATGCCCTTTTGAATTTCTTCAACAGGTACACCATAGGTTTCAGGAATAGCGCCACCAAACTCATTGATCATAGCAAGTAGATCTTCAGGAACTGACGAAGAACCATGCATCACAAGGTGAGTATTAGGCAAGCGGTTATGAATTTCTTCGATACGGCTGATCGCTAAGATTTCGCCTGTAGGCTTGCGAGTAAACTTATATGCACCATGGCTAGTACCGATCGCTACTGCAAGAGCATCAACCTGAGTGCGCTCAACGAAATCAGCAGCTTCATCAGGATCGGTCAAAAGTTGTGAGTGATCTAAAGCACCCTCAAAGCCGTGTCCATCTTCAGCTTCACCCTTACCAGTTTCAAGGGAGCCTAAGCAGCCTAGTTCGCCTTCGACGCTTGCGCCGAAAGCATGAGCGACTTTGACAACTTCAGATGTAACAGCTACGTTGTACTCGTAGCTAGCTGGGGTTTTAGCATCAGCTTCCAAAGAGCCATCCATCATTACACTAGTAAAGCCATTTTGGATTGCTGAGTAGCAAGTTGCTGGTGCATTACCGTGATCTTGGTGCATCACGATCGGCAGATGAGGATAAGTTTCGGCAGCAGCCAAAATTAAGTGACGCAAGAAATTTTCGCCTGCATAATTGCGTGCGCCACGAGAAGCTTGTAGGATCACAGGGCTGTTGGTCTCATTTGCAGCCTGCATGATCGACTGGATTTGCTCCATGTTGTTTACGTTAAATGCAGGAATGCCGTATCCGTTTTCAGCCGCATGATCGAGCAGCAGGCGCATTGGTACTAAAGCCATATTTAAATTCTCTCCTAGACTAAATCGAGCTTGTTTCGATTATTAACAATCTTAAATCATTTTGAAGAATTATATCTAACTAAAAAAGGGCTCATCGCGCCCTTTTTTAGTTGCTAGGTTAGATATTCTTTTCGCTAAGTTCGCGACTCATATAGTCAAAAGGTGCTGCTAACCAGTCAGCATTTTCACCTACTAAGTCCATAACAGCCTGTTTCATGATTTGAATACCTTGCACAGTCGGACCAATTGGTACTCCAAGCGAGCTATAAGTATCACGCAAGCCTTGCAATACTCTTTCATCGAGGACATCATTGTTGCCTGCAACTAGAGCATAGGAGGCATAGCGCAAATAGTAATCCATGTCACGCAGGCAAGCTGCAAAACGACGAGTTGTATAAGCGTTACCACCTGGGCGGATCAAATCGGGAACTTCTTCAAATAATTGTGAACCAGCCTTACGCACAATCGAAGCCGCATTAGCGGTGATTGCCGAAGATGCGGCTAATCGAGCATTGCCAGTTGCAAAGAAGGATTTGAGGGTATCCATGGCATCGCGATCAAAATATTTACCAGTTGCATCATAAGTACCGATCAGGCTGGTAATTGCATCCTGCATGTTGTTTTCTCCGTTAATTTGTCTTTTATAAATGTATCGGTAACGTATTTGTAAAGTTTGTAAACTATATATAACTTAAACTTGGTAACCTGTACTTTGGACAGAGACCAAAGTTATTTTACTGTGATTTCAGCGCCTTACAAGGTCTTGCACCAGATAAATAGCAATTCTCATTATTAAAACTAGTTTCATGCTTTATAAGCAACATTCAAGAAACAACGCATTAGTAAAATCGCCAAATATATGGAGTTGGGGAGACGTGCCAATTCCATTATTTGGCGATTTACGTCTTAACCTGTGTGAATTGGCGAAAGCCTAAATTTAGTTTCATAAGTACCTGTGCAGAATAAATTACCCAAACCCGTAAGGATGTGTCCCTGCGGAACACAATCTTACGGGTTTGGATGTGAAATTAATTAAGCATGTCTACTTAATGCGAATTACGACACAGATGGAGAAATTATCGGAATTAGGTCGCTGCAATGTAAGCTTAAATACTATGCTTAGATATTAAGCATAGTATTCAAGCTTAGATCCAAAGATTAAATATTGGGATTTTGAGTAGTTAGGCACAATTAAATATGAAACCCCAAATAATTACTGTCTGCGCCGCTGGTAATGATTATTTTAACTCAGTTTTTTGATTGTGCCGAAGTCCTTGCCTAAAAACCTTTAGAGCAATTTATAAAAAAATGTCTGGAAGTAAAGTTGGTGTACGGCTAGGTCTATGAAGTGGGTTACTAGTCTTTCGACAAAAATATCTTTGGAAGCTGCGGTGCAAGATCTGTCACAGCAAGTATTTGCTTTGATGGGTGATCGATCGCTTGATTTAGGCTTTTTGTTTGTTTCCACCGCATTTGCTAGCGACTACCCACGCTTATTACCATTACTAGCGGAAAAATTGCCGATCCAAAAATTAATTGGTTGCTCTGGCGGGGGGATTGTTGGTAATGGTCAGGAGTTTGAAGATAAACCTGCGATCGCATTACTGATAGGGCACTTACCCAATGCAGAAGCAAAAGTATTTCACCTTGATGATAATCAGTTACCAGATCTCGATAGTCCTCCTGATCGCTGGGAAAAAATAACGGATGTAGACCCCACAGTTTCGCCTAGTTTTGTACTGGTTGGCGATCCATTTTCATTTCCGATTAATGACTTAATTCAAGGACTAGATTTTGCCTATCCTAACTCAGTCAAAGTTGGTGGCTTAGCTAGCAGTGGTGGGATGGGTGCAAATGCCCTATTTTGTTTTCATGAGGAAGGTAAATATAAGCTTTATCGCACGGGACTTTTAGGTGTGGCTCTATGGGGTGATGTGACCATTGATCCTGTGGTCTCTCAAGGTTGCCGTCCCATTGGTAAAATCTTGCAGGTTTCTGAGTGTGAGCGTAATTTGATTTTGGGACTGGAGGGCAAGCCACCTCTGAGTCTTTTACAAGATACTGTAGGAGATTTAAACCCAAGTGATCGCGAATTGGCTCAGCATTCACTATTTATTGGCGTGGTGATGAATGAATTTAAGGCAAATCCATCACAGGGCGATTTCTTAATTCGTAATATTATTGGTGTCGATCCTAGATCTGGGGCGATCGCTGTTGGCGATCGGATGCGCCCTGGACAAAGAATTCAACTACATTTACGTGATGGGAAAGCTTCGGCAGAGGACTTAGAAGAAGCTCTGATAAATTACTCTAATCAATTGAACTTAGAGGCTCCCAATGTTTCGGCAACGGCAGCTTTAATGTTTTCTTGTATGGGGCGAGGCGAGAGGCTATATGGCAAGCCAAACTTTGACTCTGAGATTTTGCAAAAACATCTTGGTTTAATTCCATTTGGTGGCTTTTTCTGCTCTGGCGAAATTGGACCTGTTGGTGGCACGACATTTCTCCATGGTTACACTTCAGTATTTGGTATCGTTAGACCTAAAAAAACATAAAGCCCAAAAGTAAATGGGGTCATTTCTGCGCCCCATTTACTTTTGGATTTTATGTTTTTTTAATTTAAAAATAGTCATAAGGAATAAAAATTAATTAACTTGTGCGATTAAACCCAAAACTAGTTGGGGCGGGCTTCTCCCGCCCCAACAAATTTTGGTTTTAATTAATTTTCATTCCTAACTCTGTTTTTTAGTTTTTAGCTACTTAATACCAATTCACAAAAGTGTGGCAACACTTTTGTGAATTAAAAACCAAACCCAGTAATACCAAAACACAAAATGGCGTAGCCATTTTGTGTTTTGGTATTACTGGCTAATTACAGTTTGTTTATTGAAAGCAAATTGGTTAAGAATGCGATCGCAGATTTGACCACTGGATAGACCAAGAGAATTAAATGACTGCTCTGGTGAAGCATGTTCAACGAGAATATCGGGAACACCAATGCGGTAAACAGGAGCTAGCACATTTTCATCATTCAAAGCTTCCAGAACAGCGCTACCAAAACCGCCCATCAAGCAACCTTCTTCAAGGGTGACTACCCTACCGATTTTTTGAGCAAGAGGCAGGATTAGCTCAATATCTAGTGGTTTTGCAAATCTGGCGTTAACGACCGTGGCGCTAATACCATGCTCATTCAGAAGTTCTGCAACCTGTAGCGAAGGATAAACCATGGAGCCATAGGCGAGTAACAAAACATCCTTGCCTTCGCGCAATACTTCGGCTTTGCCGATTGGTAATGGCTCGATGTCCTCATCTTGCAATAGTGCGCCTACTCCATTACCACGAGGATAACGCATGGCACTCGGACCATTGTGAGTTAAACCAGTGACAATCATGTTCTGCATTTCGGCTTCATCCTTGGGAGCCATCAGCACCATGTTGGGAATGCAGCGCAGATAGGCGATGTCATACATCCCTTGGTGAGTGGGTCCATCAGCTCCGACAATACCTGCGCGATCGAGACAGAAGAAGACGGGCAGATTCTGGATGCAGACATCATGGATGATCTGGTCAAAGCCTCGTTGCAGGAAGGTGGAATAAATTGCAGCGACAGGACGCATTCCTTCGCAAGCCATACCTGCGGCAACAGTGATCGCGTGTTGCTCGGCAATACCAACATCGATAAATTGATTGGGCAATGCGGCTTGGAACTTATCTAAGCCTGTACCTGTGGACATGGCGGCTGTAATAGCGACGATGCGCTTGTCATGCTCGGCAAGTTTGATCAGTGTATCAGCAAAAACCTTGGAGTAGCTAGGAGGTTTGGGTTTGCTAGAAGTTGATGGTTTCGCCTTACCTGTAGCAAGGTCAAAGGAATTTTGGGCATGGTAGCCAACGCGATCGGCTTCAGCATAGCTATAGCCTTTACCCTTGGTAGTACTAACGTGAACCATCACGGGACCTGTGAGCGTATGCGCCATCTTGAAGGTGTCGATTAACTCTTTGAGATTGTGTCCATCGACGGGGCCAATGTAAGTAAAACCGAGTTCTTCAAACACGGCTCCTACTTTGTTTTGGACCATTGTCACAATCTTGAGATTGTCCTTGATGCGCTCAATCTCAGGGCTGATTTGTTCGCCAACAAATGGAATATTGCGAATTTGTCCTTCGATATTGTTGGTGATGAATTTCATCGGTGGGCTGAGGCGCATTTTATTTAAGTACTTAGGAATAGCACCTACATTTGCCGAAATTGACATTTCATTGTCATTGAGGACAACTAATAAATTAGTTTTGGGAAGATGTCCTGCATGGTTGATTGCTTCAAGAGCCATGCCACCTGTCAAGGAGCCGTCACCGATGATCGCTACAGTTTTGTAATTTTCGCCTTGCAAATCACGGGCGATCGCCATCCCCAGAGCCGCCGAAATACTGGTCGAAGCATGTCCTGCTCCGAAATGATCAAATTCACTTTCACGACGATTGAGATAACCTGCAATACCATCCTTTTGGCGCAAGGTATGGAAATTTTTATAACGTCCTGTGATCAGTTTATGGGGATAGGCTTGATGCCCCACATCCCATACAACTTTATCGCGATCTAAATCGAGGGTTTGATATAAAGCGAGAGTTAGCTCGACTACGCCTAGCCCAGGACCAAGATGTCCACCTGTGGCGGCGATCGTTTCTAAATGTTTTTGCCGAATTTCCTTTGCTATAGACTCCAATTGCGAAATCGTCAGACCATGCAATTGGTTGGGATGAGTAACATCACTTAGCCGCATATATAGTTTTTTATGATTTTTTATAAATTTGCTTCTTCTAGTGTAACTGAAGCACACCCCCCAAACGTTCAATGCGATCACTAGTATCGATAGTCGCTAGTAACTAGCTATGCCTTAACCACGGGATCTTCTTCTTCAGGCAAACCCATAAACCGATTGAGGTCGTTGGCAATCTTAATCGCGACTTGGCGATCGCTAATCGCGTCTAGCTTAAATTGCAACTTTGAATTCATGGTTATTCTTGGAGTAAAAAAAATATTCTTGTAGCTATCGGTTTCATATAAGACATCAACCTTAGCAATTTCCATGAACAAAAAACGATTAAATTTAGTTCCTAGAAGCGTTCTTTTAGAATGCCTTAGCTGATATTCAGACTTATCTAAAAGTATCTCTTCATAATCCACAAGTGAAGAAAAAGCACCCCAAATTATACTCAATCCAACAGCAATAAATAATGAAATGAATACAAAGACAATATATCTATTGGGTTCAAACCGTTCATCTAAGATGTATCTAAAAGATTCTTGCTTAGATTGTAAAAATGTATTTAGCACGGAAGTAACTCTAATAGCAGTAGAAGAACTACTACTCTGAAATGGTACTTTTTCACCAGATTTAGTGAGAAGTGAAAAGTTATAACTGTAAATGGTATCACCATCGCTATCCTTACTTGTAATAGCGTTATATTTAACTGAATTTACAAACTTGTAATTGAGAGGTTCTTGCTGTACAGAATCGAAAAACTTTGATTTTGATAACTGACAATCGACTTGTTGTGGTTCAACGCGATCGCAATTAATCCTAAGAATACCAACTACAGAGGATGACATTAAAGCCATATACATTGGGATAAGACTAAAAACACTGCCAAAAATAAAAATAAGTACAAACCAAGTATAATCTTCTAAAGAAGTATTTTTTGGAGAAGAGATTAGAATTTTAGAGTTAGTTTGATTGACGATTTTCAACATTACTGACATCACCCCCAGAGATCGATTAATAAGATCTACTAAAAAAATATTTGCTTACAAATTACGACTTTTTTTTGTCAAGCCAAGGTACTCAGCAATACATTAAAATTATTTCTTAATAAATATGTTTTTACTCTAGTGTCAATCTGTGGGAGAGCTATACTGAGATTTACATAAGACTTTATACTATGAATATCTCGGCAATTATTTTCCCATGCTATCCGCCAGTCCCGACCTGATCGCCCTAGCCCGATCGCAAATTATTTTACTGACCCAAAGTTTGGGTGCAGTTGCTAGTGCTATCTATATCACTGAAAATGTGGCGGATGGGATGCCCACTAATCTAATTGAGATTGCTGTATTTCCTGAAGATGGCTTGATGGCTCTGCCAGAAGCTTTCCCTGAAACTTTGCCAATGTTATCCATAGGTACTAGTGGTTTGGTAAAACAACGCCGCTTTGTACTCCCCTTGATTTATGAGGAGGCTATTTTAGGCTTTTTAATGACAGGAAGAGACGATCGCGATTGGCAGGAATACGAACAATCACAAATTCAACAAATTGCCAATACTTTAGCGATCGCCTGCGCTTTAGATCGTCGCAATCAATGGTTAGTCGCTAGCCAACAGCGCCATTATGAAGAGCAAAGCAATTTTTTTGCTTCTTTATTACATCAACTTCGCAATCCTCTGACAGCAATTCGCACTTTTGCTCAACTTTTATCGCGGCGCATCGTTGATTCAGATCCTAATCAGAAATTTGTAACGGGGATTTTGCGCGAAACTCAGCATATTCAAGATCTACTTAGTGAAGCTGATCGCCCTGCGCCATTGCTACTACCGCAAGCTGAACATGAAAAAGCCTTATTACCTGCGGCAACTATAGATCTTGCACCTGTAGATCTAAACGGAATTTTGGAGGCGATCGCTAATTTTGCCAGTGCGCTCGCTCAAGATCGCAATATTCAATTTTTATCCAATATTCCTGCTCATTTACCCAAAGTATTAGGCAATGAATCAGGACTAAGAGAAGCGATCGGTAATTTGGTAGAGAACGCACTCAAGTACACACCTGAAGGTGGATACGTTCTATTAGGTGCAGATGTTAAGCCTGACACGGTTTATATCTATGTTCAAGATACTGGTGTGGGAATTCCTGATGCTGATCTGCCTCGCTTATTTGAACGCAATTTTCGCGGGAGACAAGCAGATGGCGATATTTTGGGTACAGGACTAGGACTTGCGATCGCGAATGAATTGGTACAGAAGATGGAAGGTAGCATTCACGTAATTAGCCAAGTCGGAAAGGGCAGTACTTTTGCGGTGACGCTCAAGCGATCTGTATAGCAAAGTCCCTAAGGAATGAAAAATAAATAACTTGTGCATTTCAGTTATTTTGAGGAACGGCTCTATAATTCCATTTAGGAAGATATTCATCAAAAATGATCGGTAGATTTTCCTTGAAACCATCAGCGACTTCTCTAC
>Ga0315907_10007612_pt1 | contig 11265 bp, 10 predicted proteins | sample LakEriMetagenome_3_FD_203525 | JGI IMG/M metagenome (GOLD analysis project Ga0315907, IMG submission 203525) | Freshwater fungal communities from buoy surface, Lake Erie, Ohio, United States - Buoy 12 MA123 | ecosystem: Environmental > Aquatic > Freshwater > Lake > Lake biofilm | place: USA...
TGAGACCGGCGGGCAAGCCTATGATGGCTGCAGCCAAACCTCTTGTTTGCCAGTTCTTGAACTTTGCTCCGGTAGAGGAAATGTATTTTGCCAATAAAAGGCCCACACCAATTTTTGAAAACTCGGATGGCTGAATACCAAAATCGCCCACACCAAACCACGCCTTCGCCCCGTTCACTTCTTTACCTATAGCTAATACCAGCACTAACAATACCACGAAGAAACCATAAATGGCCCAAGCGAACTTGGTAAAAAAATCGCCTTCCACATACAGCGTAAGAATGGCCAACATAAACGAGACGATAATCCAGATGAATTGTTTGCCATACTCCTGCGAGAAATCGAACATATTCGGATGCAACGGATCATAAGCCGCGCTATAAATATTCATCCAACCAAACAACACGAGAAAGAGGTACACCATAATGGTTACCCAATCTACTCGACCGATGCCCGTATTTTGTTTTGCGTTCATTATTGATCGAGGAAGTTGGCGTCAAAAATTCGTTGCTCTTTAGCCGGATCGGCAATGCTATCGTTGATGAATTTTTCAATCATCAAACTTGCGATCGGTGCGGCCCACGTTCCACCAAAACCAGCGTTCTCAACATACACCGCCAAGGCGATCTTCGGATTTTCTTTCGGTGCAAAACAAACAAATACCGAGTGGTCTTCACGTGGTTCGTTTTGTACCGTACCTGTTTTTCCGCACACAATAATATCACTCAATTTCGCACGGTTACCCGTACCTCCAGGCCCTACTACTTGCTCCATGGCGTTGATTACCACACGGAAGTATGAGGTGTCTATACCCACACTGTTTCTCACAAGAAACTTATCCAACGGACGACCACCCACTCCGATTTGTTTCACCGTATGCGGATATACAAACCATCCACGATTGGCTATAACACAGGCAAGGTTGCACATTTGTAATGGATTGATCAGCATCTCACCCTCACCGATACTAATCGAGTAAATGGTAGAATAAGCCCACTGTTCCTTGCCGTATATTTTATCGTAATATTCTACTCCGGGCACCAAACCTGATTTTACTCCTGGTATATCCGTATTCAAGTTCGAACCAAATCCAAATCGTTTGATATAGCCCTGCCAGATATCGAGTCCTAAACGAGCATCTCTAAACCGACTAGATTTATCGCGATCACCTTCTACCACCTTTTGCATAACGCCTCGGAAATACGGATTGCACGAATGGACTATGGCCATTTCCAAATCATCGAAACTATGACTACCGTGGCAACCAATGAGGGCGCGATTGCAATGAATACGTGTTGCAGGAGTAATCGATCCTATTTGAAGAGCCGTAAGAGATTGGGCCAATTTGAAAATTGATCCCGGGCGATATTGCGCCTGTGTAGCACGATTAAAAAGGGGCTTCTGTTTATCCGAATTCAGAATAGCGAAGTTGCGTCCACGTGCACGACCTACTAATAAATTCGGATCGAACGTAGGAGCAGAAACTAAGGCTAAAATTTCTCCGGTATTTGGTTCTATCGCAACGATACATCCCCGTTTGTTTTGCATCAGTTTTTCGCCATATCGCTGCAGCTCAGCGTCGATGGTGGCAACCAAATCGGTTCCTTCTATAGCCGCGCTATCGAGCTTACCTTCCGCTACATTGCGCTCCACTCCCAGGTTATCACGATACACATATTTCACACCGCGTTTACCACGCAGCTGTACTTCATATGACTTTTCGATTCCACTCAATCCGATGTAATCGCCACGACGATAGTCGGGATAAATCTCCATCAACTCCTTTGTAACCTCACCTACATCACCAAGCAGCAGTGCTCCAATTTTTTGAGGGTAAACGCGCAACGTACGCGGTTGACCATAAAAGCCCGGATATTTATACAGCTGCTCCGAAATATTGGCATACTCCGGCGGGGTCATCTGTTTGATCACCGGCGATGGTTTGTACTTTACGTTAGGGTATGTAACCGCCTTGGTTAACGCCGTTTTGAGCTCGTCATAGCTCAAGTTAACCAGCTTGCAAAAAGCGAGCGTATCGAAAGGCTTAACCTCTTTAGGCAACACCATCAAATCATAAACGGTTTGATTGGTCACTAACACTCTTCCTTTTCGATCATAAATCAACCCACGTGATGGATAAACGATCACTTCCTTCTCGGTAAGCGCTGTGCCTTTATCCTTCCATTTATCTGTTAACACTTGAAGGGATAAAATACGCAAGGTGTATATTATCCCAATAACGGCGATGATAAGGGTAATGGTAAATCGTCTTCCGTCGAGGTTCACTGTTCCGAAGATTTCGAGGTGAAAATCAAGTATTGGCCAATGATCATCAATACCATGGTACCCAGAGTACTGAAGAGAATGTGTACAAGCTGATAGAAGAAGTCAGAAAAACGAAGCACTTCTAAAAAGAAAAGCCATGCGTGATGAAACAAGGTAAGCGTTGCTGCATAGGTAATGTACCACCGCAATCCCATACGTTGTATGGTTGGTCGCTGGGTTACTTCATATCCTTCTCGCGGTGAAAGCAATCGCTGAACAACTGGCTGCATGTAGCCCAACACCAAACAAGCCGACGTATGCAAGCCCATTGGGCCTGTAAAATAATCGAGTATAAATCCGACGGCAAAAGCGATAAAAAGCGTGAGCCAACGCGGTGTTTCGAAAGGCAACATCAAGATGCCAAAGATGTAAATCCATGGAAGCACCAATCCATCGAAAAGCTGCATTCTATTCACCACCAATACTTGGAGGAAAATGAGAAAGAGGATGCGAATGATATTATTAAGGACGGTTAAGGGCATTTTCAGGATCTTGTACTTGCTGTTCGAGCGAGTCTTGTTCGGCTTTCAAAATATTGCTCACCACTTGCACATAGTTCAACTTGCGAAAATCTGTGCTGAGTTTTATTCGAATGCGGTGGAAGTTTTCTTCGGGCTTATCATCCAATGATTCTACATAACCCACCATCAAATCTGATGGGAAATGGGATGAATAACCGGTGGTAAGCACTGTATCGCCAAGTGATACTTGCACGTGTTTCGGTATCTCTTTCACATCAGCAATCAAGGGATCACCACCTCCCCACACCAGCAAACCGAAATCTCCACTGCCTTTCATTTTTACACTACCTTGAAACTTGCTATGCAACACAGGCATCACCACGGCATAATGATCACTTACACTGCTGACAATACCCACCAAACTGCCGTTGGCAATAACTCCCATTTCGCGTTCAACTCCACCCAATCGACCCCGATCGAGCGTTAGATAATTGCGCTCGCGATTAACGGTAGCATTGATTACACGCGCATTGCGATACTCATAGCGCACGAAGGTGAGGGTATCGTTGGTATCGAAAACAGCGGTGTCTACTTTTCCAGTGTTCTCTGGTAGTAAACTACGCAGCAAAGCATTTTCCAGCGCAAGCTGGTCGTTGATATCGCCTAACCGCAAATAACGTGAAAACTGATCTCGTCTGCCATAAATAGAACCCACCCAATCGCTGCTGTGTTCCACAAATTCACTTCGGTGAAAGTTGTTGCTTTGAAACAAAATAATCAAAGCCAACACCTGAAGTGCTAGAAACAGCAGGAACACATAAAAACGCTGAATAAGGGCAAGAATGTTCCGCATGTGAGTAGATATCCAGTAGAAAAAACGCGACGAATTACTCGCGCATCAAGAATTGGAACTTGTTAATGTTCTTCAATGCAATGCCTGTTCCGCGAGCTACGGCACGAAGTGGATCATCCGCTACGTGCACAGGTAACTTCGTTTTCATGCTAATACGCTTATCCAATCCACGAAGCAATGCACCACCTCCAGCGAGATAAATACCTGTTTTGTAAATGTCGGCCGAAAGTTCTGGCGGCGTATTTTCCAAACAACTCATGATCGCCTCCTCGATTTTTGAAATCGATTTGTCCAATGCATGCGCAATCTCAGAATAAGAAACAGATATTTCTTTCGGAATACCGGTCATCAAATCACGACCGCGAACGCTGTAGTCTGCTGGCGGATTATCTAACTCGGGCAAAGCTGCACCAACTTCAATTTTGATTTGCTCTGCTGTGCGCTCACCAATCAAAATGTTGTGCTGACGACGCATGTATTCCTCAATATCTTGGGTGAGCTCATCACCCGCCACACGAATATTTTTATCCGTAACGATACCGCCCAAGGCGATCACCGCAATTTCAGAGGTACCACCTCCGATGTCAATCACCATGTTTCCCATGGGCTCTTCTACATCGATGCCAATACCAATGGCTGCTGCCATCGGTTCGTGAATGAGGTAAACCTCTTTCGCTCCGGCGTGCTCTGCAGAGTCTTTTACCGCGCGCTTTTCCACCTCTGTAATACCCGAAGGAATACAAATAACCATGCGCAATGAGGGGTTTTGGAACAACCCACGACCGCGGTTGATCATCTTGATCATCCCCTTAATCATGTCCTCGGCGGCATGGAAGTCAGCAATTACGCCATCCTTCAATGGGCGAATAGTTTTGATGTTCTCGTGAGTTTTGCCATGCATCTGCTGCGCAAGGCGACCTACCGCTACGGTACGGTTAGTACTGCGGTCTCTGGCTATGATGGATGGCTCGTCAACCACCACCTTATCGTTGGAAATGATAATGGTGTTGGCAGTGCCAAGGTCGATGGCAATCTCCTGGGTGAGGAAGCTGAAAAGGCCCATTCGCGTTGGAAATCTTGAGGTTTACGGTTGGCGGTGTTTCCTAAAAGCCTTGATCTTCAAGGCTTTCATAAATTTCACTCTGTGGTTACAAATATATCTTTAGTCCACCCGCTTTTATAGGTCGCGTGTATCAACAATTTCATCGAGTTATCAACCATTCTATTTGTTGAAAACCTTAGCATTTCTCATTCTTTAACCCCCATTCATCCACTTGCTTTTCTACCTTTGGAGCAAAATTTAAAAATCATGGCTTTTACATTAGCTCCATTACCTTACGCTTTCAACGCGTTAGAGCCGCACATAGACGCGCGCACCATGGAAATTCACCACGACAAACACCACGCTGCATATACCAACAACCTCAATGCAGCTATTGCCGGCACTGACCTCGAAAACCTCACCATCGAAGAAATTTTGGTGAAAGGCTTCGATATCCCAGCAGTTCGCAACAACGGTGGTGGTTTTTACAATCACAATCTCTTTTGGGATGTGATGGGTCCTAACGGCGGTGGCGAACCTACTGGCGATATCGCAGCGGCTATCAACGACGCCTTCGGTTCGTATGAAAACTTCAAAACAGAATTCACGAAAGCTGCTACTACCCGCTTCGGATCTGGCTGGGCTTGGTTGTGCGTGCACAAAGGTGGTAAAGTTGAAATCTGCTCTACTGCTAACCAAGACAACACCTTGATGCCTGGCATCGGTTGTGGTGGATTCCCTGTTCTCGGCCTCGATGTGTGGGAACATGCCTATTACCTCAACTACCAAAACCGCCGCCCAGACTACATCACAGCGTTTTTTAATGTGATCAACTGGGACGCTGTTAACCAGCGTTATGCCTCTGGTAAATAAACGAGATAACTTTCGAAAAGCCCTGTAATAAAGCATTGCAGGGCTTTTTCATTTGTAACTACCAACGCACCAATTTGCGTTTGAACCTATTCCCTTCTTTGGTGTTAATTTGTATGCAATGAACTCGACTCCTTACTGCAATAGTCTTTTTGAATACCAACGCTTCCAAACGCGTGGAGTGAAAGTGGGTATTACAGGCATCGGTGGAAATAATCCCATACGCTTGCAAAGTATGACCACCACTGATACCATGAATACAGAAGCTACCGTGGCTCAAAGTATTCGAATGATCGACGCCGGATGTGAACTTGTGCGCATTACCGCACCTAGTAAAAACGAAGCGGAAAACCTCGGTGTCATCAAAAAGGCTTTGGTTGAAAAAGGATACCACGCGCCGCTAGTGGCTGATATCCATTTTACTCCCAATGCAGCGGAAATAGCAGCCAAGCTCATCGAAAAAGTTCGTGTAAATCCCGGGAATTACGCCGACAAAAAGAAATTTGAGGAAATCGTCTACACGGACGAAACCTACCAATCCGAGTTGAATCGCATTCGTGAACGTTTCACTCCCCTCGTATTGTTGTGCAAAGAACACGGCACTGCCATGCGCATTGGCACCAACCACGGTTCACTTAGCGATCGTATCCTCAGCCGATATGGCGATACGCCACATGGTATGGTAGAAAGCGCTATGGAATTCTTACGCATCTGTCGTGATCACGATTTTCATGAAATCGTTATTTCCATGAAAGCTTCCAATGCACAAGTAATGGTACAAGCCTATCGCTTGCTCGTAGCCACCATGATCAGCGAAGGAATGAATTACCCTCTTCACCTCGGTGTTACCGAAGCTGGAGACGGTGAAGATGGTCGTATAAAATCAGCCGTAGGTATTGGCACATTACTCGAAGACGGACTCGGCGATACCATACGCGTTTCACTCACCGAAGAACCTGAGGTAGAAATACCTGTGGCTCGCATGCTAGCCGAACGCTACACGAATCGCGCAGGTCACGCTCCAATAGCGCCACAGCCTTCTCCCATCAACCCTTTTGAACATCAGCGCCGTCATACTCACACTGTGTCTAACATTGGTGGAAAAAATGTACCCCGCGTGATTGCCGACTATTCTAACAAGTCAGAAATCACAGCGGCATCTCTTTTTGCTGCTGGTTATCATTACTCAGTGCCCTTAGACAAGTGGAACATCACTGATACTGCTGCAGATTTTATTTTTTGCGGAAAAAATAAAATTGAATTTGAAATACCCGGCACGCTCGGCTTGATCTTCGATTGGAGCTTCTATCAATCAATGGACTCAAAGGAAAGAGCATACCCACTGATTTCCTGGGAAGAAATAAATTCGGTGAATCCATCGATATTGCCGCTTCTTTTTGTTGAATTAAAATATACTGATATCAATGAAACATGCATTGATTGGTTTAAAAACCAACCCAATGCTGTTATTGTTCTTTCAACGGATCATACACACGGCATGGCTGAGCAGCGCGCTGCTTTTTTCAGCCTTATGAATAAGGCCTGTGATACTCCTGTAATTATTCGTAGAGACTACAGCACCAAAAGTGAAGACATCTTTATGCTCTACAGCGCAACAGATTGCGGTGCTTTGCTCATTGATGGCCTCGGTGATGGTGTGTTCATTTCAGCACCCCACATACCCATGCAGCGAGTAAACAGTACTGCATTCGGAATATTGCAAGCCACTCGTACACGTATTTCAAAAACAGAATACATATCATGTCCTAGCTGCGGACGCACACTTTTTGATCTACAAGAAACGACTGCGAAAATTCGCGCTAAAACATCCCATTTAAAAGGAATTAAAATAGGCATCATGGGTTGCATTGTTAACGGACCTGGCGAAATGGCCGATGCAGACTACGGATACGTAGGCGTTGGGGTGGGAAAAATCACACTTTACAAAGAAAAAGAAGTGGTGAAAAAGAATGTGCCGGAAGATTCAGCCGTTGACGAATTAATTAATTTAATTAAAGAGAACGGCGACTGGGTTGATGCCGCGATTTAACATCAGTCAATCACTATTACTACCGCTGATCGCTTCCTCAATACCTCATTCTACTAAGGTTTACATCGCTGTTGGAAAAGACGAACCAACCATAATGAAAAAGGACGCTAAAAAACTAGCGTCTCCCAATCAAATCGCGGTTGCTTGCCCGTAATAGGCTATGCTTTTAATCTAACGGGTATATAAATATCCTCTTCCGAATTGGGATCATTTCGTTTATATCGATGATCTAAAATTTCAAAGTGTTTACGGTCGTCTAATTGGTACTCAGAATTAGGTAGCCAAACACCCAGTATATACTGAAAAGCTTCCGCAGCGCCAGATTCGTCACCTTTGTAGGCAAAAACAGCATAAAGTCCTCCCTCTAAGGTCAATTCTACCCAATCAGTTGGAACAATGGCATCCTCTCCTATTTCTACCGCTGACCATTTATCAAAGGGATTGGTCGGCGAAAAATTTTTAAAAAAATCAGTAGAAAAATATTGAACAGAAAACAATTGTTCTCCTATCACCCCTTGCAATTCTTTTCTTCGAGGCATCAACTGCTGCCATAAAGCAACCACATTATAGCTTGAATACGATAAACGCGCGTGCACTCCCATCAATCGCTTGGGTTGCATCTCTATTATTTGAGGATGGGTTGATACCATAACCGCAAGAATAGGACAATTCAACCTTTAATCAAAGGCCTTCCTTGCACTGCAACAATCAATACATATACTGATAATGCGGTATACAAGAAAATAGCCAGCATGGTGGCAAAATAATTTTTGAAAAGGTAAAAACTCAATACAGGCAGTACCTGCAGCGCGTGCATCCCTATAAAATGCGCTATCCGAGGATCACCAAATGTTTTACTCCAGTTCACCAAAAACCAACCCGCACCTCCATCAGGGCCACCGATAGTATGGGTCAATTTGGAGCCCATTACAAAGCCCTCAAAGGCAAAAATCACAAACAAAATCATAGACCATTTGATCGATAACACATAATAATCGGGAAGTCCTTCCATCTTTTGAGTGAAAAACAAATAGGCCACATAAGCCACCTGCAGCGTTGCTGCGCTAGCTGCAAAAGCCATCATCGAATAAAGCGCAGAATAAACAGGGGTAGATAAATTAAAATGTGAAAGCTGTCCTCTACCCGCCTGAATGGCGATATAAACAATTTCAAACGCAAGGAAGGCGATAAAACATTTATTCCAAATGTTCGGGTTAAATTGTGGTATTTAAGCCATAAACCATCCCATAGCCCACGAAAGTAGAAAAGTGGAGAAGGCAAACTTGAAGGGCTTAAACCAAGCATTCACTCCTAAAACAGTAACGGTAGTGGTGGTAGTCAACAACAACGAAACGATTGAAAACACTAAACAAATAAGACCAAACCAAAACAATTCCGCATTGCGATCATGGAGTTGATGAAAAAAAGTTGTTGTCATGGATGTGGTTAATGGTACAAGGCAAAAAAAACGGGTTTTTGGAGAACAAAAACCCGTTTATCGTAATGCGTATCCTTATTCTAGTGACCGGTCAATTTTAAACCGTGAATGGGAAAAGATCTATTGGTGTTGCACCGTTATCGCTTGGGTTTCCCCATCGAGGGTGAACAGATAAAGTCCATTTGACCATTCACTCACATTTACCACAAACTGGGATGTGTAAACTGGGTAGCTTTTGATCACCTGACCTTGCATATTGACAATGGTAAAGGTTTTTCCCAATTGCGCGGTGGATACATTCACAGTAACCACATCGTTCGATGGATTGGGATAACAGCTGATAAACGAAGGATTCATTTCTTCTACACCCACTGGTGCCTTAGTTGTAAACTGCCATACAACTGACCAATCGCCAATAGTATTGCCGTCAGTAGCACGAACTCGCCAATAATAAAGTGTGAGCGGTTGTAAATTAGTCACGCTCGCTGCAGAATTTACCACATTTACTGCTGTCGGATTTGAAAACGCCGCATCGGTATCATATTCCAGCGTATAACCCGTAGCCCCCAAAGCATCACTCCAGTTAAAGCCTAGCGTGGTATAATTTTGATTAATCGCATTATTGGCAGGGGTATTCAAGGTAAATTCATTCAATTGGGCTTGGGCTACACCTAAATAACGAGCAATTACAAGATCACCGCCCGTAAATCCCACAGCCACGATCTTTTCATCACTCTGAAGCGCTCCAGCAAAACAACCGTTATCTGCATTTCCGTCAAAACTGGTCGTCACTTTTCCCCCTGTTCCAAAACTGCTATCTACCGCTCCGGAAGCACTATAGCGAGCTAACGCAAAAGTAGAACTCGAGGAAGCACTTGATCTTCCCAATGCGATGAGCAATCCCGCTGGTGTTTCCAACAGATCATAAGCTATATCATCATTCATGGCCGAAAAATCAGCGGTCGCCATTAATGTTCCTACTCCTCCAGTGGCCGTGATTTGATAAAGCCTAAAATCATAATTAATGGTAGAAATATGACTTCCGCCTGCCACATACATAGAGTTATCAGGGCGCAATAACATGGCATACGAACGGTCGTGCCCATTAAAATTACTATTGTAGGTGTTCACCCCATCTGTAGAGAAGGATGTATCCATGCTACCGTCGCTATTGATTTTGCACGCCCAATGATCACTACTCCAAGACAACCCTGGAAAATCTCTCCATCCTATAGCCGATATTTTTCCATTAGACTGAACTGCTAAATCTTCTACCGAAAAAACATATTGATCATCGAGTGATGTTACCCAAAGCAACTTGATACCGGTGGTGTTAAAAGAAGTATCGAGTTCGCCAGCACTCGTGTAGCGGGCCACAACAGGTTTGGCTAAAGCAGAACTTATCAAAGTGCTTCCGCCTACAATAATATTACCCGTCAAATTGTGAATCTCTGCTACCTTAATTTCATCTTGCTGATTGCTTTCAAAGTCTGTCACCACCTTGCCATCGCCGCTGAACGTTTCATCTAAGGAGCCATCTGCATTTAGTCGCACAAGTGCGCCGTTTTTATCTGTGCCGTCATCACTTGAACCAGCTAAAACTATTTTACCATCGTTTTGCACATCCATGGCATAAGCGATGTCGTCGCTGCCTAATTGCACATCGATACTTACCGCTCCATTTATTCCAAAGGTGTTATCTAAAACACCGTTACCGTCCACTTTGATGACTAAAAAGTCTTTCCCTGTATCCACAGAGCTAGAGTAACCCGCCACCAGTATGCTTCCATCACTTAAAATAGAAACCGCGTGAGCTTGTTCTAGGCCTACTCCAGGCGTATATATAAAACTGCCATTAGTGCCAAAAGAACCATCCAAAGTTCCAGCAGGTTGTGCGTAAGCAATACCCGAACTAATCAGGGCAAAACCCAATACGACGTTTTTCATTTTTCCAGTTTGTTTTTCTCTCAATCACTGTTTTTCTACATCATACTCATAATAAGCGCCTGTTACTCGGTCATTGACCAACTTCAAGTGCTTGCCGTCAAAAGTATATCCATAAATACCATTCAGAATAAGATTCCAATCGAAATCTGCCGTATGTACATTCTCATCATCAAAAACAATGGTTTTTTTCTCTTGGGTAAACGTGCCTGATCCTCCTCCTGGGATATGATCAGCATCCTCACTGCATTCATAAGTGCCATCACTAATAACCAAAGTCAC
>Ga0315907_10007614_pt1 | contig 11261 bp, 13 predicted proteins | sample LakEriMetagenome_3_FD_203525 | JGI IMG/M metagenome (GOLD analysis project Ga0315907, IMG submission 203525) | Freshwater fungal communities from buoy surface, Lake Erie, Ohio, United States - Buoy 12 MA123 | ecosystem: Environmental > Aquatic > Freshwater > Lake > Lake biofilm | place: USA...
CGGCCGGTCACCTCGAGCGGAGCCTCCTGCGCCCGGGCGACGGGGCCGAGCGGAGCCGCGAGGGCGGCGAGGACGAGCAGGCGCAGGCAGCAGCGGAGGCCGGGACGCATGGGAGAGCTTCAGCCGCCCCTTCCGAAATAGGCCGAGAGGCGCTCGACCGCGCCGTCGAGCACGGCGTCCTGCTTGGCGAAGCAGAAGCGCACGCAGTGCCGCACCGGTCGTTCGACGTAGAAGGCGCCGACGGGGATGGCAGCGACCCCGGCCTCCGCGACGATCTGCTCGCAGAACGCGTCGTCGGCGAGGTCGAGCCCGAGGGGCCGGATGTCGCAGACGACGAAGTAGGTTCCCTGGGCCGGCAGCACGTCGAAGCCCACCGACGCGAGGCCGGCGGACAGCCGATCGCGGCGGCGGCGCATGTCGGCGGCGAGGCCGGCGAAGTACGCGTCGTCCTGGGAGAGGCCGTACGCCACCGCCGCCTGGAGGTTCGGCGGCGTGGTGAAGACGAGGAACTGGTGCGCCTTCGCGACCGGCTGGAGCAACTCCGGCGCAGCGGTGACGTACCCGACCTTCCAGCCGGTGAGCGAGAACGTCTTGCCGGCCGAGCCGATCTTCAGGCACCGCTCGCGCATGCCGGGGAGCGACATCAGCGAGAGGTGCGGGCGCCCGTCGAAGACGATGTGCTCGTACACCTCGTCGCACACCGCGTACGCGTCGAATTCCCGCACGAAGCGGGCGACCAGCTCCAGCTCAGCCCGGTCGAACACCTTTGCGGCCGGGTTGAGGGGGTCGTTCAGGAGGACGAGCTTGGTCCGCGGCGAGAAGGCGGCGGCGAGGTCGGCCTCCGTGAACCGCCAGTCCGGCGGGCTCAGGGAGACGAAGCGGGGAACGCCGCCGGCCCGGCGGATGATGGGGACGTAGCTGTCGTAGAGCGGCTCGAACAGGACGACCTCGTCCCCCGGCTCGATCAGGCCGAAGAGGCAGGCCGCCAGGGCCTCGGTGGCGCCGGACGTCACCATCACCTCGCGCTGCCAATCGACCTCCAGACCGTAGAAGCGCCGCCCGTGCTCCGCGACGGCCCGGCGCAGGTCGGGCGTGCCCATCATGGGCGGGTACTGGTTCCAGCCGTCTGTCACCGCGGCCGCGGCGGCGCGCAGCACGTCGTCGGGCCCGCGGTCGTCGGGGAAGCCCTGGCCGAGGTTGATCGCCCGGTGCTGGACCGCGAGGCGCGACATCACCTCGAACACCGTGGTGCCGTAGCCCGACAGGACCGAATTGGCTTGCTTCACGGTCCGACCCTCGCCCGCCTCACGCCGTCGGTCGATAGCGGAACCGCCCGACCCTTGTCCAGCGCGGCTATGGCCGGCGCCGCCGGCGCAGACGCTCCAGCCATCCGAACCATTGCGGGCGCCGGCGCTTGAGCCGCACGAAGGACCGGCAGCTGGCGGGCGAGTTGCGAAGCAGGATCGCGCCCCCCAGAAGGATGAGCGGGATGCCGCCCGGCCCCGGCACGGGCGAGATCACGACGCCGAGGGCCAGGATCGTCCAGCCGCCGATCACGAGCGCACGCCGACGCAGCGGCGAGCCGGGGGGCAACATCCAGGCGATCACGCATCACCTCGTCCATGCTCCGGAAGGTCCGTGCCCACATCTGGTCCGTCGGGGGCCGGTCGGGAACCCTTCGGTCAGGATGATGAACGTCCCGTACGCCGAAAGGCTTCCAAATCGCGACGGAAGAGCACATGTTCCGAACTTCGTGGGCATCGCACCTGTCTGGGTCGCGTGCCCCCTCCGTCCCGGCCCGGGACGGCGCCATACACCCCGTGCGAGGACGCGTGCATGCGGACATCCCTTCGTGGCGGCCTTGCAGAGCGTCGGTCGCGCACCGTCCAGGGTCGTCGCTTCCAGGACAGCCTGCTGTTCCTCGCCAAATGGCTCCGCTCGCCCCTCAAGATCGCGGCGGTCATGCCGTCGAGCCCCGACCTTGCCGCGACGATGGCGGCGTGCGTGCCGGTCGAGGGGGACGGTCTCGTGGTCGAACTGGGCGGCGGCACGGGCGCCCTCACCCAAGGGCTGATCGAACGCGGGATCGCACCGGAGCGGCTCGTGGTGATCGAGCGTGACTTCGGCTTCTACAAGATCCTGCGCGAACGGTTCCCGGCGGCGAACGTGGTGCTGGGCGACGCGGCCGATTTGACGCGGCTCGTCCGCGCGGCGGGGTTCGCGTCCCGGCCGGTGACGGCGGTCGTCTCCGGCCTGCCCATCCTCACCTTCCCGGACGAGTTGCAGGAGGTCATCCTGCGCGAGGCCTTCCAGCTCATGGAGGCGGATGGGCTGTTCGTGCAGTTCACCTACGGTTTCGGCCCGCCGGTGCCGGCGAAGCGGCTCAAGCGCTGGGGCCTCGCCGGCGATCTCGCCGGGCACGCGATGCGCAACGTCCCGCCGGCCCACGTCTGGGTGTTCCGGCGCGACGAGGGCTGACGACGCCGCCCCGCGGGCGGCGCGCCTCTCACATGTAGAGCTTCTCGCCCTTCAGATCCTCGTAGAGCCCGGCCACGAACTCGCCGTAGCCGTTGTAGATCTGGGTCGGGCGCATCTCGCCAGACCCGAGCATCCGCTCGTTCGCCTGGCTCCAGCGCGGGTGCGGGACCGCCGGGTTCACGTTCGCCCAGAAGCCGTACTCGCTGCCCTGGACCTGCTCCCAGAAGCTGATCGGGCGGCGGTCGGTGAAGTGGACGCGCACGATCGACTTCACGCCCTTGAACCCGTATTTCCACGGCAGGACGAGCCGCAGCGGCGCGCCGTTCTGCGCCGGGATCGGCTTGCCGTAGAGGCCGGTGGCGATGAACGACATCTCGTTGTTCGCCTCGGCCATGCTGCAGCCGTCGACGTAGGGCCAGGGATACCAGGACTGGCGCAGGCCGGTCGCGGTGCCGGGCGAGATCTCGTTCGAACCGAAGGTCGTGAAGACGACGTACCTGGCCCCCGACAGCGGCTTGGCGTACGCGACGAGATGGGAGAGCTGGAAGCCCGACCACGGCACCGCCATCGCCCACGCCTCGACGCAGCGCATTCGGTAGACCCGCTCCTCCAGCGGCATCGCACGGATCAGAGTGTCGAAGTCGACGGTGCGCGGCTCCTCCACCATGCCGTCGATCCGCACCGTCCAGGGCCGCAGCGGCAGGCGCTGCGCCGCGCGCGAGATCTGCTTGTGCGAACCGAATTCGTAGAAGTTGTTGTAGGTGGTGGCCTGCACCTCGTCCGTCAGCGGACGGTCGAGCGCGTACCGCTCGTTCCGCTTGACCGGATAGAGGCCGGCCGTCGGATCGTTGGAGGCGGCGACCTGCCGGTCCCCCCCGAAGCCGAGGAAGGCCGACGCCGGACGCGCGGCGAGCGCGCCCGCGCCGAGCATCGACCCCGCGGCGATCGCCTTCACGAGCCGCCGCCGGTCGGCGTGCACCGCCTCGGGCGTCGCCTCGCGCTCCGGTATCTCCCAGCCCCGTCGCCTGCGGATCTGCATCGTCCTGGCTCCCGTCCCGATGACCCTCGCATCAAGGACGTGCGGCCGGGGCGACGCAAGTCAACAGGCGGTGAGGCGCGCATCAGCCGAGCGAGGCGCGCAGCATCCGCGCCGCCTTCTCGTGACGGCCCATCCGGCCGTTCATCAGGTCCTCGGTCACCGTGTCGTCGGCGTCGTGGCAGAGCTGGACGAGTTCGCGGCAGGACCGGTTCACGAGTTCGTTGTCGCGGGCGAGCTGGTGCAGCATCGCCGTCGCGTCGGGCACGCCGTGCTCGACCTCGATGGTCGTCAGCTTGAGGAACTGCGACAGGCTGCCCGGCGCGGTGTCGCCCAGCGCGCGGATGCGCTCGGCGAGCTCGTCCACCGCCCCGGTAAGGTCCTCGTCCTGCTCCTGGAACATCGCGTGGAGCGAATGGAAGGTCGGCCCCGTCACGTTCCAGTGGAAGCCGTGGGTCTTGCCGAGGAGCGTGCAGGTGTCGGCCAGGATCTTGGCCAGACCGTCGGCCAGCGATCCCGCCCGGACCCGGCCGATGTCGAGCCGACCCGTCTGGGCGGCGTGCCGCACGCGGACCGGCGGGAACAACGGGCCTGCCCCCGCGATCGCGAGGCGCGCGGCGGTGGCGCCGACGTCCGGCGTGTCGTGCCGCAGCGCCTTCATCAGGCGGCGGACGCCGTGGTCGCGCCGGGCGGAACCGATGCGGACGGGCACCACCCGGTCCGAGCCGCCGTCGCGGGCCAGCGCGGTGTGGAGGTCGGTCGGCGGCGGGCCCGTCTCCTCCCCCAGGAGCCTTTCGAGACGCGCATCGTCGCAGTCCGGGACCCCTGAGTCGAAGGAGAACCACATCCTGAGAAGGGATATCGGGGGCTGGACCGCCGCACGCGCGGTTCCCATCTCCGAGCCATGCCTCTTGCGACCGCCCACGACGTCCTCGCCTTCTGGTTCTCCGACGCGGCGAAGCCGAACTGGTTCGCGCGGTCGGACGCGTTCGACGCGGCGGTGCGCGAGGCGCTGCTGTCGCTTCACGAACGGGCCGCCACGGGGGAGCTGGATGTCTGGGCCGAGGCGGCGGAGGGCGCGCTGGCGCTGGTGCTGCTGCTCGACCAGGTGCCGCGCAACGTCTTCCGCGGCGATCCGAGGGCGTTCGCCACCGACGCGAAGGGCCGGGAGATCGCCTGGGCCGCCATCGGCGCCGGCCTCGACTGGCAGCTGATCGGCGACGACCGGCGCACCTTCCTCTACCTGCCGCTCGAGCACAGCGAGGACGTCGACGACCAGCGGGCCTGCGTCCGGCTGTTCGAGGAGCGGGTGACGAACCCGATGTTCGTCGACTACGCGCGCCGGCACCTCGCGGTCGTCGAACGGTTCGGGCGGTTCCCGCACCGCAACGCGATCCTCGGCCGGGAGACGACGGCGGAGGAGGCTGCGTTCCTGACGGAGCCCGGCTCCTCCTTCTGATCCCCTCGCGACGGACGGGACCGCATGGCTGCGATCACCGGCATCGACCACACCCTCGTCGGCGTCGCCGACCTCGAGGCGGCACGGGCCGCGTGGACCCGGCTCGGGTTCGCCTGCACGCCCCGCGGTCGGCACATCGGCTGGGGGACGGCGAACTACTGCATCATGTTCCCGGACGACTACGTCGAACTGCTGGGAATCCTCGACCCGACACAGTTCGTGAACGGGCTCGACCGGGTGCTGGCGACCCGCGGGGAGGGCCTCCTCGGCCTCGCCTGGGCGGGCGACCCGGACGGGTCCCGGGCCACGCTCGGCGAGCGGATGCAGGAGCCGAAGGCGCTCTCGCGCCTGCTGGAACTGCCCGAGGGAACGGTGGAACCCCGGTTCCGGCTGGCGCATCCCGTCGACGGGAGCGTCTTCCCGGCCCTCTCCGCCTTCGTCTGCCGGCACCTGACGCCGGAACTTCTCCGCCGGCCGGCCTGGCTCGCCCACCGCAACGGTGCGCGCGCGCTCGAGGGGCTGACCGTGGTCTGCGACGACCCGCCGGCGCTGGCCGACGCCTACGCCCGGGTGTTCGGCGCCGACGCGCTGCACGCCGGCCAGGGCCGGCTCGACGTCCGGGCCGGTCCCCACACGGTCCGCTTCCTGTCCACGGTGCGCTTCGCCCGGCGCTATCCCGGGCTGACGGCGCCCGCTTCGACGCCGGCGCCGACGGTGATGACGGTGCTGGTCGACGACCTGCCCGCGACCGCGCAGGTCCTGCGGGTGGCGGAGATCCCGACGGTGCCCGTGCCGGGCGCGCGGCTCGTCGTCCCGCCGGAGGCGGCGAACGGCGTGGTGCTGGAGTTCGCCGTCTCCTGATCCCGGCGTCCTAGCCGTCCCGGTCCCGCTGGCCGGCGATCGCGTCCATGAAGCGCGCCAGCGCCACGTCCTTCTCGCTCAAGCCGCCGGCGTCGTGGGTGGTCAGCGTCACCTCGACCCGGTCGTAGACATTGAACCATTCGGGATGGTGGTCCGTCCGCTCGGCCATCAGCGCGACCCGGCTCATGAAGCCCCACGCCTCGACGAAGTCGCGAAAGTGATAGGTCCGGCGGATCGCGTCCCGGTCCATCACCTCGACCCAGCCGTGGAGTTCGGTGAGCGCCGCCTGTCGGTGGGCACCCGTCAACCGCTGCACCATGATCCGATCCTCCGTTTCCGCGTGCGGCGCCGCCTTCCGGCGGCCACGATCAGACGGTAATCTCCCCCGATGACCGACACCAACCGCTCCTTCGGCAAGGCCCCCACCATCGGCGAGATCGAGGCGATGGCGGAGGATGCGCTCGCCACCATCCCCGTGCCGCTCCTGCGCCACGTCGGCAACGTCGTGATGCGCGTGGAGGATTTTCCCGACGACGAGACGGTCGCCGAGATGGAGCTGGAGAGCCCGTTCGATCTCCTGGGCCTCTACCGGGGCGTCGACCTGACGCACAAGAGCGTTCACGACGTGCCGGCCACGATGGACATGATCTTCCTCTACCGCCGTCCGCTGCTCGACTACTGGTGCGAGACGGGGGAGGACCTGGCCCACCTCGTCCGCCACGTGCTAATCCACGAGATCGGCCACCATTTCGGATTCTCGGACGAGGACATGGAGGCGCTGGAGGCCGGCGCCGCCGAGGGCTGAGCGGCCGGCGCCGCGCCCCATGGCCTTCAGCTTCGCCCGCGCCATCGCCACCGTCGGCGGCCTGACGCTGCTGAGCCGGGTGGCGGGCTTCGCGCGCGACATCCTGAACGCGGCGCTTCTCGGCGCGGGGCCGGTGTCGGACGCGTTCTTCGTGGCGCTGAAGCTGCCGAACCTCTTCCGGCGCCTGTTCGGCGAGGGGGCGTTCAGCGTCGCCTTCGTGCCGCTGTTCAACGCCGAGATGCAGGCGAACGGCCGCGACGCCGCGCACGCCTTCGCCGAGAAGTGCCTCGCGGTGCTGCTGCTCGCGCTGACGGTCCTGACGGCCGTGATGATGGTGGCGATGCCGTGGGTGATCTTCGTCCTCGCGCCCGGCTTCGCGGACGATCCCGCGCGCTACGGGCTGGCCGTCGCGCTGACGCTGATCACCTTCCCCTATCTCCTCCTGATCTCGCTCGTGACGCTCTATGGCGGCGTCCTCAACTCACTGAACAGCTTCGGCCCCTTCGCCGCGGCGCCGATCGCCTTCAACCTCGTCCAGATCGCCGGCATGGGGCTCGCCTGGTGGATCGGCGGGGACGTGGCCCGGATCCTGGCGGTCAGCGTGGTGGTGTCGGGCGTGGTGCAGCTCGTGTGGCTCGCCCGGGCGGCGGCGAAGCGCGGCTTCTCGCTCCGGCTGCGCCGGCCGAGCGTGGCCGATCCGCGGGTCCGCCGCCTGTTCGTCCTGATGGGCCCGGCGGCGCTCGGCGGCGGGATCATGCAGGTCAACGTGCTGGTCGACCTCGTCCTCGCATCGCTGCTGCCGGCGGGGGCGGTCACTTACCTCTACTACGCCGACCGGCTGAACCAGCTTCCCCTCGGCGTCATCGGCATCGCGGTCGGGACCGCCCTCCTCCCGGTCCTCTCCCGCGCGGTCGAGGCGCAGGACCACGCCACGGTGCGGCACTACCTCTCCCGCGGGCTGGAGTTCGCGCTGCTGTTCGGCCTGCCGGCCGGCGTCGCGCTGATGGTGGCGGCGCAGCCGATCGTGGCCGTCCTGTTCGAACGCGGGGCCTTCGGGCCCGACGACACGGCGGCCGTCGCCGCGACGCTGATGGCCTACGCGGCCGGCATTCCCGCCTATGTGCTGGTCAAGGTCCTCTCGACGGCCTGGTTCGCGCGGCAGGACACGCTGGGGCCGGTGAAGGTGGCGGCGCTCGTCGCCGTCGTGAACGGCGTCCTCGGATGGGCGCTCATCGGGCCGCTGGCCCACGTCGGGATCGCGCTCGCCACCTGCGTGACCGCCTATCTGAACGTGGGGCTGCTGGCCGTGGGCCTGCACCGGCGGGGACAGCTGACGGTCGACGACCGGCTGCGCCGACGCGCCCCGCGCCTCGGTGTGGCCGCGGTCGCGATGGGCGTGCTGCTGCTGGGCGGCGAGATCCTGCTGGCGCCGGCGCTGGGCGGGCATGACGCGGTGCGGTTTCTGGCGCTGGGGGCGCTGGTGGGGGGCGGCGGGCTCGCCTACTTCGCGCTGGCGCACGTCACCGGCGGCGCGCCGCTCGGCGAGATCCGGGCGTTCCTGCGCCGCCGACGGGACTAGAGAAACTTCGTCAGCGTGGCGACCGCGCCGACGGCGACCACCAGCATCCCGCCGAGCTTGATCGTCTGGTCGCGGATCAGCAACTGCATGCGCGCTTCGAGGTCCCTCACCTCCTGCTGCACGAGACGGACGTCCTGCTTGGTGGCGATCTCGTCGACGAACGCCTCGGCCAACGCGACCGTGATCCCTTCCGCCTGTTCGGCCGACATGCTTCCGCGCTCGCGGAGCGATCGGGCCAACTTGAGCGTGTCGAACGGAACGGCGGACATGCCTCCTGATAGCACACCCGCGTCCGCGCCGGCAACCGCCCGGCCTTGACCCGCCGGGCGCGCTCTGGACTATAGGGCCTCCCGCAGAGCCCCCCAGACAGAGGCCGGCCCCCGTGAACCGCATCTTCTCCGGCATGCAGCCGACGCGCCAGCTCCACCTCGGCAACTATCTGGGAGCGCTGCGGAACTGGGTGGCGCTCCAGAACGACTACGAGTGCATCTACTGCGTGGTCGACCTGCACGCGCTGACGCTCCCGCAGGAGCCCGACGTGCTGCGCAACAACATTCGCGAGGTCGCGGCGGCCTACATCGCCGCCGGCCTCGACCCGGAACGGAACATCATCTTCAACCAGTCGGCCGTCTCCGCGCATGCCGAACTGTCGTGGATCCTGTCGTGCCACGCGCCGCTCGGCTGGCTGAACCGGATGACCCAGTTCAAGGAGAAGAGCCAGGGCAAGCAGGCGAACGACGCCGTGCTCGGCCTGTTCGCCTATCCGGTGCTGATGGCCGCCGACATCCTGATCCACAAGGCGACGCACGTCCCGGTGGGCGAGGACCAGAAGCAGCACCTGGAACTGGCACGCGACGTGGCCGGCGCCTTCAACCGCGCCTACGGGCAGGACTACTTCCCCCTGCCCGAGCCCCAGATCCTGGGCGAGGCGACGCGGGTGATGAGCCTGCGCGACGGCACCAAGAAGATGTCGAAGTCCGACACGTCGGACTACAGCCGCATCAACATGACCGACGACGCCGATACGATCGCCCAGAAGATCCGCAAGGCGAAGACCGACCCCGAACCGCTGCCGACCGCGGTCGAGGGGCTGGCGGCGCGCCCGGAGGCGGACAACCTCGTCACCATCTTCGCCGCGCTGGCCGACACGAGCCGGGCGGACGTTCTCGCCCGCTTCGGCGGCCAGAACTTCTCCGGCTTCAAGAAGGAGCTGGTCGACCTCGCCGTCGACCGACTCGCCCCCATCACCACGCGGATGCGGGAACTGACCGGCGACAAGGCGGAGATCGACCGCATCCTGAAGCGGGGCGCGGAGCGCGCGGACGCGATCGCGTCCCGCCACCTCGCCGAGGTGAAGGACATCGTCGGCCTGCTGCGATTCTGAGGCGGCGCGGACACGGTCCGGGCGAAAGCGTGTCTTTCGCGCAACGCCCGGCGTGACTTTCCGCCGATCGGGGCCGGCGATCTTTTCCGTAACGCCGGCCGGGCGTATGACTGGATGACCTTCTTTCGGGTCCCGGCGGGGACCCCTCCGGCCGTCCCCATGCAGGTCTACCTTCCCATCGCGGAGATGTCGGTCAACGCCTTCCTGGTGTTGGCCATGGGGGCGGGCGTGGGCTTCCTGTCCGGCCTGTTCGGCGTGGGTGGCGGCTTCCTCCTCACGCCGCTGCTGATCTTCGTGGGCGTGCCGCCGGCGGTCTCCGTCGGGACCCAGGCGAACCAGCTGGTCGCGGCCAGCGTGTCCGGCGTCCTGGCCCACTGGCGCCGCCGGAACGTCGACGTGAAGATGGGCCTCGTGATGCTCGCCGGCAGCACGGTCGGCACCTTCCTCGGCGTCCTCCTCTTCCGCCTGCTGTCGGCACTGGGCCAGATCGACCTCGTGATCTCGATCACCTACGTGCTGTTCCTCGGCGGGGTCGGCGGGCTGATGCTGGTGGAGAGCGCCAACTCGCTCCTGCGGCGGCGCCGCGGCCCGGTGCGGCGCAAGCTGCACCAGCACACCTGGCTGCACGGGCTGCCGCTGAAGATGCGGTTCCAGCGGTCCCGCCTCTACATCAGCGCCTTCCTGCCCGCGGGCATCGGTTTCCTCGGCGGGGTTCTGGTGTCGATCATGGGCATCGGCGGCGGGTTCATCCTGGTGCCGGCGATGATCTACCTGCTCGGCATGCCGACGGCGCTGGTGGCCGGCACGTCGCTGTTCCAGATCATCTTCACCACCGCGGTCGCCACGGTGCTGCAGGCGTGGCTGAACCAGACGGTCGACGTGATGCTGGCCCTGCTGCTGCTGATCGGCGGCGTCGTGGGCGCGCAGTTCGGGACCAGCGCGGGATCGCGCCTCCAGGGCGATCAGGCGCGGGCGCTGCTCGCCGTCATGGTCCTGTCGGTCGCGATCAAGCTCGGCTACGACCTCGTCGCGACGCCCGTGGACCTCTATTCCCTGTCGGTGGACGCCCGATGAGGACGACCGCCCTCGCGGCGCTCGGCATCGTCGCGGCGCTCCTCGGCATCGCCGGCCCGGCCCGCGCGCAGGGCCTCGTCGCCGACCTGTCGAGCCACCTGATCGCCATCACCACTGGCTTCGTCGGAACGGATGTCGTGCTCTTCGGCGCCACGGACGGGGCCGGCGACGTGGTCGTCGTCGTGCGCGGACCGGAGCAGGAGGCCACCGTGCGCCGCCGCGGGCGGGTGGCGGGCATCTGGATGAACGTCGAAGGCGTCACGTTCGAGAACGTGCCGAGCTTCTTCGTCGTCGCCGCGAACCGGCCGCTCGACCAGATGCTGCCCGCGGCGGAACGCGCCCGCCTCGAGATCGGCTACGAGCACGTTCGGCTGACCACCGCGCGCGCGATCGATCCCGCGCGTCTGGCTGAGTTCCGCCCCGCGCTCATCCGCGAGAAGCAGGAGGACGGGCTCTACGGACGCGAGGTCGGGCAGGTCGTCTTCCTCGGCGAGAAGCTCTTCCGCACCAACGTCCACTTCCCGTCGAACGTGGCGACCGGCCTCTACACGGTTTCGGTCTTCCTCGTGCGGGACGGGCAGATCG
>Ga0315907_10007624_pt1 | contig 11254 bp, 5 predicted proteins | sample LakEriMetagenome_3_FD_203525 | JGI IMG/M metagenome (GOLD analysis project Ga0315907, IMG submission 203525) | Freshwater fungal communities from buoy surface, Lake Erie, Ohio, United States - Buoy 12 MA123 | ecosystem: Environmental > Aquatic > Freshwater > Lake > Lake biofilm | place: USA...
AGGAACTAATGGCACGCTTCGTTGACTTCACAACGAACTTCTCGACGGGTGAGCTCGACCCGTTACTGCGTGCGCGGGTTGACCTGCAGCAGTATGGCAATGCGCTAGCCAAGGCGACCAATGTCTTGATCCAGCCGCAAGGTGGCCTGCGTCGCCGCCCAGGCTTAAAGCACATTCTCGAGCTGCCCAATACCAGCACAGCCTCTGCAGGCAATGGCGTGCGCTTGGTGCCGTTCTCATTTTCTGTTGATGATTCCTACATGTTGTGCTTTACGCATAACCGCATGTATATCATCAAGAATGGTGTGGTACAGACCAACATCAATGGCAGCGGAAACAGCTACCTGACCACCACCATCGGCAGCAGCATCGTTGACGATATGTGCTGGACGCAGTCGGCTGACACGCTGATTGTGGTGCATCCCGACCTGCAGCCGGTGCGCATAACACGCACCAGCGACACAGCCTGGACGGCGACCACGATTACCTTTGACAGCATTCCTAAGTACGCATTCAACATTGAGTTTGATACAAACATCGGCTCGACGCTGACACCATCGGCTGTATCAGGAAACATCACGCTGACAGCCTCTGCGACTAACCACGACAGCGGTGCAGCACAAGGTGGCACCAGCACTACCATCACGCTGAAATCAACAGCTAGTGCGACCAATGACATCTATAACGGGATGTATGTCACGATTACCAGCGGCACCGGTGCTGGCCAGATTAGGATTATTAAAGACTATGTCGGCAGCACCAAGGTTGCAACAGTAGACGTACCTTGGACGGTAACGCCAAACGGCACCAGCAATTACCTAGTAACTACTTGGACAACAGAATCGGTCAACCAGTACGTCAATGCCAGCCCACAGGGTCGGGCAAGGATTACTCGGTACATATCAGCAACGGTGGTCGAAGCTGTTACTGAATACCCATTCTTTAACACCACGGCCATTGATGCTGGCCGCTGGGAGCTTGAGCACAATTATGAGGATGTCTGGTCGAGCACCAAAGGCTGGCCACGGTCGGTAACTTTCCATGAGGGTCGGCTGTACTTTGGCGGCAGTAAGTCGCGGCCATCGACCGTGTGGGGCAGCAAGATCGGGCTATTTTTTGACTTTGTGCCGTTTGAATCTTTGGACGATGATGCGGTCGAGGCGACACTAGATACCAACGATCTGAACGTTATCACCGACATTATTAGCTCGCGTGACTTTCAAGTCTTTACCACCGGTGGTGAATTCTTTGTACCGCAGCAGGGTACTGATCCGATCACGCCGCTGACCTTTACGTTTAAGAACGTCAGCCGAAATGGGATTAAGCCTGGCACTCGGGTGCAGTCGGTGGAGTCTGGCTCGGTCTACATCCAACGCCAGGGCAAGTCGCTCAATGAGTTTCTGTTTAGCGATACCCAGCTAACCTACATCACCCAGCGGATCTCGCTACTGTCTGGCCACCTGCTAAAGGGGCCGCAGCGCATTGGCTTGCGTCGGGCATCTAGTACAGAAGAGGCAGATCTGTTGCTAATGACCAACACTAACGACGGCAGCATGGCGGTCTTCTCCATCATGCGCAGCCAGCAGATTACGTCGCCGTCTGAGTACACCACCGACGGTGAGTTTATCGATGTTGGCGTGGACATCACGCAGATCTATGTAGTGACCAAGCGCGTATTCAACGGCACCACAAGGTATTTCATTGAGCGTTTCCAGGATGATCTGTATACCGACTGCGCATTCATTGGCGGGTCGGCTGGCGGCGTTGGCAGCGGCCTGCCGCACATTGGCAAGTCGCTGAACGTCATCACCGATGGCGTGCCGCAGAGTAACGAGACTGTCAGCTCTGGTGGCGCTGTGACGTTTGACCGCGAGAGTACGACGAGCTACGAGGTTGGACTGCCTATCACTGTGTATGCCAAGACAATGCCCGTTGAGATTAAACTGCAGACCGGCAGCCGGGTATCGTTTAAGAAGCGCATCGTTGAAATTAGCGCGGTGCTAGAAGAGACGCAGAACCTGGTGATTAACAACCAGCCGGTGGCATTTAGGTTGCTGGATAATCCGCTGCTGGATGATCCAGAGCCGATCTATACCGGCATCAAGCGGGTCAATGGTGTGCTGGGCTACAGCCGCGAGCAGTCGATCGAGGTGTCGCAGAATCTGCCGCTAAAGATGAACTTGCTCGGCCTTGATTATCGCGTGGCCGTTTACTCGGGAACATAGACATGGCAGCACCTACTGACACAAGCGCATATTGGAATCAGCCCGTAATGCGAAGTGCTCCAGCGGCAGCGAGCGCTGGCAACATTTCGGGCGGGATGATAGTCGCAGGCGCTGGATTAATTTCTTCCTATGCTGCTTCCCAGGCGCAACTGGCGGCTGGCATCCAACAGCAGACCGGCTATTTCTTGCAAGCACGCGACAACCTGGCGGTGGCCGAGGTTCGCGCAGAGATGTCGGATCAGTATGCGCAGATCCAAGCTGGCCGGATGTTGAAGAAGGCAGAGATTGAGGCACGCAACTATCAGATCGCTGGCAACCAGCTGCTGAAGAATCTGAGGGCAACCAATGCCACTGCCAGAGCTCGAGCTGCTGCGTCAGGTGTCGCATTTGGCGAAGGCAGCGCGGCGGCAATCCAGCGCGAGAATGTGCAGGCCACCATGTTTGATGTTGGCATTGCTGATTTGAACGCGCTGACAGCTCGCGTGCTTGGGTTTGAGGATGCGTCTGCGATGATTCAATCGACTGACTACCAGAACTTCCTAAATGTATTTGCGGCACAGCGCCAGGCTGGCCAGTACACCCAAGCTGGCAAAGCTGCGCGTCAGCAGGCTGGCTTGTTGTCTGGTGCTACATTGACCCGTGGCATGATTGATTTTGCCCAAACTGGCTACAGATCATAAGGCAACAACATGGCAACCAGAATTGAATCAGGCCGAATCCAAATAGATGCGCCAGGCAGCGTGCCGATGGAACGCATCGCGCCGCAGCAGGTTGATTTTATGACTGCAGCCAGAGAAGAGGCCAGAGGCGCGGCCACGATGGCTGACATCATTGACCGCATGTCAACGACTGTTTTTGGCATGGCCAAGGAAATGGCGCAAGAAGAGGCGTTGCGGTTTGCTGCAGAAAATCCAATTACTGATCAACAGCTCGCGCTTGCCAGAGAGGGGTTGCCATCAGCAATTCCTGGTGTTGGTGGAATGGCTAATGATGTAACGGTCTATGGCAAGGCATTGCAAAAGGCTCGCACGCTGCAGCTGTCCGGTTATTTTGAGATGGAAGGCCGCAACGAATTAGCAAAGCTGCTGGTCGATGTGCAGAATGGCAAAGCATCTTCGACCGATGTTGCAAATAAGATTGCTGTTGTGACTGATGGGTATGCCAAGTCATTAGCCAAGATCGATGGCGAGGCATCCATCAAGCTGCGTGCAACGATGGCAACGCATGGCAACACCGTGTTGAACGCTGCATATGAGTCTGAGTTAAAGCGCAAGAAAGCGCAGGACATCACCAAGTTTGACTTGGACTTTGACAACGCAATGAAAATATTGGAGTTTACTGTTTCTAGAGGTTACTGGATTGACCCAGATAACAACCAAAGATCAATTAATGATCTTGTCAAAAATATAGAAGTAAACATTGCCAATCAATCGCTACTGATCGGTGACGCTGGCGTGCAAAAAGAATACAGCGAGAAGTTTCGCGTTGCGTTGCGCACGGCGAAAATCAATGCTATGACTAATCATGTTACGAGCGACGAGTTTATGGCAGACCCAACTGCCACGCTAAACAAAATAAGAACTGGCAATCTTGGAAAGATGTCTCAGTTATTTAAAGAAATGGTTGCAACTGATTTTGACGCTATTACCAAAGTAACTGCCAACTATATGTTGGCCGTCAATCAGAGAGAAGAGATTGCACGACGCAAGCGAGATGATGAAAAGCGCGTTGCAGAAGCAGCAGCAATTGATTTGATTGAGCAGATATATTCAATTGAAGACACCAAAAACCCAACACGCAGAAAACTTGTTGAGCAATTAATGGCGCTGCCTCAAGGATCAACGCCTATTGGAACGATCAAGGATGTTCTTCAGCCAGAGAAACAAGGCGAAGGTAATTCATTGGCTGAATACAATGCGCTAGGAATGATCTTTGACGGAAAGATTACGGACAAAGCGCAGCTAGACAGAATTCCAGGCTTGAATATTAAACAGCGCCTAACACTACTGAAGGCTTTGCGCAGTGAAAACAAAGCTGGTGATAGAGAGCTAGATTCTGGATTGAACAAGCTGTCAGGCATTAATGCTGACCCTAGCACCATTGTTGTGCTGGATAAGAACAGCGCAGAATTTAAGCGTAAGCAAGAACTAAAATCCAGGGCATTAGCGATACAAGCTGAAGTTACGGCAAGGGGCGAAACCATAACCGAGCGTCAGATCCTGAATCAGATTGAATCCGAAATCCTTGCAAAGAAAAATACTTCTGAAGCAAAGCAGGCAAAAGATTCGCTGGATTACTTTGTGATTGATAAGAGCGGTCGCGCAAAGCCAGACAAGGATTGGATTACTGGCCCGATCAATCGGCAGACTTTGCCAGCGCTAAAGCAAAAGGCTGGAACTGATCCAAAGAAACTGCGCCAGATCCAAGAGATTGAGCGCCTGCTAAAAATATCCGAGGGAGGCTGAAGTGGCATACAGCCAAATTGAACAGCGTTACATGGACATGATTGTGGAGGGGTACTTCCCCACCATGCCACCAGAGCCTGCGCCACAGGAGCCCAGCCTAGAAGGTGTCCAGCTGGCCGCTGGCCCGAGCAAGACGCGCACAGACGCGCCTGCTGGTGCTGGTCTGCCTAAAGCGCCGACCACGCCTGAACAGGCTGCGGAGATGATGCGCAATATGCCGCTGGCAACGCAATCGGAAATGATTATGCGCAGGATTGCAGAGGATCAGAAGGCTGGCGTTGTGGGCTCTGTCATTCCAAAAGATATGACGCTGCGTGAGAAGCTGGCTTCTGGTATGCAGCAGATGCTGATTGACAACGCCGGCATGGACAATGTTCGCGCACGCAGGCTGGCGCAAACCATGTTTGGCGGCGAGAGCTCTGGCGCACCGCTTGGCATTGGTTTGGTTGATGTCACGCCGTTTGTCATCCCACTTGCCGCGCAGGAGGCAGGTATATCTGCTGGTGAGGCAAGAGAGGCTGCGCAGGCTGGCGAGTATGGCAAAGCCGCATTGAGCTACGGAACTGGCGTGCTGCAGGGATTGGATGTTGTGCCTGGCGTTGCGCTTGCCGCAAAAGGTGGCAAGGCTGTAGGCGAAGCGCTGGCACCAGTTGCCGGCGAAATGGTTGAAGGCTACATGCGGAAAACTGGCGGGCTTATGGATGTCGCGCCTAGCAAATTTAATCCAGCTACAGAATTGCCAAAAGCAGTTGATACTGTTGCCACAAATCCTGATTTAAAAATCTATTTGCCTCAAGCTCAACGAGCTCCATCTGTTGCGCTGCGTTTGGCTGGCGTGCCAATTGATGGCACAGGTCAAAAGGGAACAATTACTGTTAATGATGTTGGAATAATTTTAGAAAAGTCACAACTTGCGTTAAATAAAAATAAACCGCTAGATCCAACAAAACCAAAAGATCTGGCAAAAATGGTTGATTCGGCTACGGCTGAAGCTGAATATCAAATGTCTCAACCAATTAGCGGTGCTACTTGGTACGAAGATGACGTTCATCAAGCGTTTATGTTGGGCTCAAAAATTATTCCCGAGCTTGCAACCGATGAACCGCTTCGCGTAATGACCACAGCATTTTCTGCGTCAACTAGCTACAACAAACGAGCTGGGGAAAATTGGCCGGTTGCTTTGCGTATCACAGAACACTTGATGAAGACCGGCCAGATGGCATCACGCAATCCAGATAATGGAAAGCTGTGGGGCGGCACAACTGGGCCAATCATGGAGCAGCAATTAAAATTGCATGATTACATGATTAAAAGAATGGGCATGGACAAGTATGCCGAATGGCTACTGACCCCGCACACAGTAAAAGAAATTATAGAAATGCGAGCCGCATCTGGTCTTTACAAAAGCCCAGGAATACCAGGTAAAGCAAATGATATGAAGATGGGCGCTTTTATTATGGGTGAAAAGGGTGGCCCTTTCTTTTTAAATCTTAATGGTATTAAAGAGACAACTGCTGACAAGTGGTTTACCAGAACTTACAACAGGCATGTAGGTACTTTGACCCAAGGCAACGTAAGCGAGCAGGGTCTGGTAGATGCCCCGCGCAATGAAGCCGAGCGGGCCATAATGAAGCAATGGAACAGGGCTGTTGCATCAAATATAAAACTAGACGAGCAGGCAAACCAAGCTGTTTTGTGGTACTACGAACAAAGCCTATATTATAATTTGGGCGTAAAGTCAGCCAGATCGGAGAGCTTTTCAGATGGAGCCAAAAACCTACTCAATGCCAGAGGAATCCCCTTCACCGAGTCCGAGCTCGCTGGAGCTAGAAGCCTCCGCAATGCGCGTCAAACTTCAACAGAATCGACAAGCGCTGGAGAGCCAGGGAATCCAATCAGCGTCGGACAAGCTACGCCAGCTGCAAGGACAAGAGTAACCAGGAGCCGTCCAGCTCCAAAGACAGGAGCTGAATAATGGCAACCGCACCACTTGAGCAGCGCCTCAGTTCTATCCTGCCTGACGTACCTACAGCGCCGACCGGTGAGGTGCCGCTAGAGCCGTTTCCAATGGAAGCAGCTGCCGATCCGATAGACATGCCAAGCGGCGACCCTGGCTCGCCCAACATGGACGGGATGCAGGTTGCTGGCCTTGGCTCTGTTCTGCGCAAGGTGGTCACCGAAGCAAAGCCGAGCGCTGGCCGCAGAATCGTTAGCGATGCTGTGCCGGCTGATGCTCTGCCAGAGGCTGCAAAGGTTGGCCGAGTTACCGTAATTCCAGAAGCTGGCGAGCCGCTCACTACCCAGGTGCAGCAGGCCACGCAGGCTAGAAAAGCAGCCGGTGCCACCAAGGGCAAGCCGAGCCCAACGACAGCCGAGCGTGCTGCCGGTGTGCCTGTTGAGCCGTTCAATCTGTCTCGCTATCAGAGTGAAGATGCAGCTGCCGTGATTGGTGGCGTGGCCGATGCGCTGGGCATTAAGACCAAGCGCGTCACCTTTGATGAGATCAAGAAGAAAGCGGAAGACAGCGGAATCAGCGAGTCTTTTCTCGCTCGCTTGACATCACCAGACGGCACGATGCTGCCGAGCGCTGTGGATACTTACAAGGCTTTGCAGGTGCTGGAGTCTAGCGCTGTTGAGCTTGATCGTTTATTCAAGCTGGTTGATTCTGGCGCGGCATCTGATATTGACAAGCTGGCACTGCGTCAGCAAATCGCTTTCCACGGGCTGATACAAAAAGGCGTTAAGGGTATCCAAACCGAGACAGCCCGAGCTCTGGCCGTTATGCGTATGCCACGCGATGGCAAGTCGCAGGCACTGCGCCAGGTACTTGATGAGTTTGGCGGCGACAATGCGCTGACCGATATGGCTCGCTCTTATCTGTCGCTTGAGACACGCGCAGCCAAAAATGCAATGGTCGAAAAGTCTATGATGTCTGGCGTTAAGGATGTCTGGATGACTACCTGGATCAATGGCCTGCTATCGTCGCCGGTCACCCACGCAAAGAACATTGTTTCGAACTCACTGTTTGGTCTGTACCAAATCCCCGAGCGGTTGGTGGCTGGCCTGTATTCCAATTATCTGCCGCAAAAGATCCGGGCTGGCGAGCTGCCGCCTGGGCTGCGCTGGTTTGGTGACAGGGTGCCTGGTAGCGCGGAAGAACGCATCGAGCTGGATGAGGCGTTGACGATGACGCTGTCGCTGCGCAATGCCGTCAAAGAAGGTTTAGAGCTGGCATCCAAGGCATGGAGTTCAAACGCACCACAGCTGGATATTGCCAGCAAGGTTGAGCTCAGTCGCGCTCCGATGGAGAGCATGGGCGAGACACTGCAGCGCATGACCGGCGCAAAGCAGGACAGCTGGATTGGCAAAGGGCTGGACTACTACGGCACAGCGGTGACGCTGCCTGGTCGTGCGTTGATGACCGAAGATGAATTCTTCAAGGGCTTTGGATACCGTTTGCAAATGAATGTAGTGGCCACCAGGCGCTCAAAGAAAATCTACCGCGATGCAATTGACGCTGGCATGTCAGAGCAAGACGCGACTGCAAAAGCCACGCAAGAATTGCAGGATATGTTGCAAAACCCGCCGAGGGATTTGGATGAGGCGGCGATGGCATATGCCAAGGAAGGCACTTTCCAAGCGGATCTGCCGCCAGGTCTGGCCAAGCTGCAGAATGTCTTTAACCATCCGGCGCTAAAGATTGTGGTGCCATTCTTTAAGACCCCAGCCAACATTGGATTGAATGTTGTGGAACGCACACCATTTGCGCCACTATCGTCACGCTGGCGGCAAGAGATCGCAGCTAGTGGGCCAGAGCGCGACATGGCGCTAGCCAAGGTATCTTTTGGATCAACGGTTCTGGCAGGCTTTGCCTTGTGGGCTGCAGAGGGTGGTTTGACCGGTCGAGGCCCGGAGCGCAAAGAAGAGCGCGACGCATTGATGCGCACCGGCTGGCAACCGTACAGCATGAAGATGGGCGACAAGTGGTATTCGTTCCAGGGCATGGAGCCGATCGGCGCACTGATGGCCATCGCTGCCGACTACGCCGAGTACGCCAAACATGAGCCCGATGCCAGCAAGGTCGAAGAAGTTTTTCTCGGCGCGACCTACGGCCTGTATGAATACCTAAAAGAGCAGCCTTATCTGCAGGGTGTCGCTGATGTTGGCAAGCTGATTGGCTTCAATGAATCTGGCCGGGTAGACGGCGAGAAGATTGTCAACGGCTTGGTCAAGCAGTTTGGTGGCTTTGTAATTGGCGGCTCACCTGGTGGCGTTTACAGCTCTGCTGTGGCTAACATTGATCGCCTGCTAGATCCAACCAAGAAGGACACCAAGGCCAGCCCGGATCTGCCTATGGGCGTGCGTGGGTTTGTCGAGGCATTCAACCAGTACCGCAGCCGCCTGCCTTACTTTAGCGAGTCGGTGCCAGAGGCGCTGAACTTGTGGGGCGACACGATGAAGCGCAGCCAGGACAACCCGCTGGAACTGGTGCTGCCGACCAGGGTATCGCCGGATCAATTCTCGGAGGTGGATGATCTGCTGGTCGAGATCGGCTCGCCAATCGGCGTGCCTGACCGCAAGACATCATTCACCCTAGGCGAGGGCGAGGGATCATCCTCTGCGCCGGTAGAGCTGTCGCCGGAACAGTACAACCGACTGCTGACCATCTACGGCAAAGAGACTGATGCCAAGCAGACAATTCTTAACACCATGACGATGCCAGGCTTTGACCTGTTGCCATTGGATCAAAAGCAGAAGATGGTGCAGAAGGTACACAGCAAATACATGGGGTTTGCAAAACAGAAACTAATGTCGGAATATCCTGAAATTCAAGACAAAATTATGGACATTGGCGAGGCGCGTCAGTCTTTCGGCATCTATTACAAACCAGATTAAGCTAGTAAAATTTTGACAAGGAAGGAATAAATCATGGGCGTGCCAATTAACAATGTGACAAGGCGGGTGGTCTATGCCGCAAGCGGCACTGGCCCGTATAACTTTACCTTTGAGATCCTGGCTGCAGGCGACATCGCGGTCTACAAGGATGACGCGCTGCTGACCCTGACCACCGATTACACGGTCACGATCAACACCAACGGCACCGGCTTTGTGACGCTGACGGCGACACCCACGGGTGCAACGCAGATCGCCATCGTCGGCAACCGGACGATCTCGCGCACCACAGACTTTGTGACCGGCGGTGATTTCTTTGCCAACACGCTCAACGACGAGCTGGATCAGCAGACCATCTTCAACCAGCAGAACTCGGAAGGCTTGAGCCGCGCTCTGCAGGCACCGCAGACTGACCCGACCAGCATTAACATGACCTTGCCCAGGGCATCGCTGCGTGCCAACAAGGCGCTAGGCTTTGATGCTAACGGCAACCCGGCGATTGCTGACACGCTCGGCACCAACCGTGGCAACTGGGCAGCAAGCACGCTGTACTACGTCCGAGACATCGTCAAGGACACCACCAACAACAACATCTGGCAGTGCATTACCCAGCATACCTCGACCGGCTCGCAGCCGATCAACACCAACACCGATGCTGCCAAGTGGACGCTGCTGGTGGATGCTGCGGCTGCATCAACGTCTGCCACCAATGCGGCTGCGTCAGCCTCTGCTGCGGCGACAAGCGCATCTAATGCTTCGTCATCGGCCAGCACCGCAAGCACAGCAGCCTCGAATGCGTCAACGTCAGCGACTAATGCGGCAAGCTCTGCCTCGACAGCCTCGACCGCTGCCACTACGGCCAGCACCGCTGCAACCAATGCCGGGAACAGCGAAACTGCTGCGGCAACATCGGCGACCAACGCATCAAACAGCGCATCTGCTGCTAGTACGTCGGCCACTAACGCTGCAAGCTCGGCATCGTCGGCATCGACTTCTGCCAGCAACGCATCGACCAGCGCGACTAACGCATCTAACTCTGCGAGCTCGGCAAGCACCAGCGCGACTAATGCCTCAAGCAGTGCGTCGGCAGCGTCAACAAGTGCAAGCAATGCAGCGACCAGCGCAACCAATGCGGCATCTTCTGCGACTACCGCCAGCACTGCAGCCACCAGCGCTGCTGCTAGCTTTGACAGCTTCGACGATCGCTACCTGGGTGCTAAGTCTTCAGCGCCGAGTGTAGACAACGACGGCAATGCACTGCTGACCGGTGCCTTGTACTGGAACACCACCGGCAACCAGCTTTACGTTTGGACGGGCTCCGCTTGGAATGCGGCTGCATTTACTGCAAGCGGTGGTGTCGTGCAGACCAGTTCGACCGGCTCTGCGGTGATCCCATCTGGTACGGATGCCCAGCGTGACGGCTCACCCTCCGCTGGTTACTTCAGATTCAATACAGATTCAGATTCGTTTGAAGGATACGATGGCACCGCATGGGGCGCGATTGGCGGCGGTGGTGCAACAACGCTCACTGTTACAAACCGATCAGGCAGCGGTGTAAGTGTTCCGCTGACTAATGGATTCTTGGCGGTGACTAATCGTGCAGGTTCAACCGTCAACGTACCAGTAACCTAAAGGAAATCATCATGGCAACAAGATACCCGCTGGTGCTTA
>Ga0315907_10007627_pt1 | contig 11253 bp, 8 predicted proteins | sample LakEriMetagenome_3_FD_203525 | JGI IMG/M metagenome (GOLD analysis project Ga0315907, IMG submission 203525) | Freshwater fungal communities from buoy surface, Lake Erie, Ohio, United States - Buoy 12 MA123 | ecosystem: Environmental > Aquatic > Freshwater > Lake > Lake biofilm | place: USA...
AAACAAAACCAAATGCAGCTGCTGCTAAGTCAACCGCATCAGTTCAACCCAAAGGTGCTGGTAACGCAATTTCTTATCTGGCTCCGATCATTTGTGTGATCGCCGGATATTGTATCTGGAGATTTATTTTGGGAAGTGAATCTGGTTTCTCGAAGCCAGACCTCGAAGGTGGTTTCTGGCCAACACACAGAGGTCCCATTGGTGCTTGGAACCGTATGTACGAAGGTGGTATCATCGTTCCTTTGTTGATTGGATGTTTCCTGATGGTAGTGGTTTTCTCAATCGAGCGTTTCCTCACCATCAAAAAGGCTAACGGTACCGGCTCTAACGCTGAGTTCGTTCGCAAAGTACAATTCCACCTTGCCAACAAAGATGTTGATGCTGCTCTTGCTGCATGCGACAAGCAAAAAGGAAGTGTTGGTAATGTAATGAAGGCTGGTCTGAAGAAGTACAAAGAAATGATCACTGATGCTCATCTCAATACTGAGCAGAAAGTTCATGCTATCCAGAAGGAAGTAGAAGAAGCAACTGCTCTTGAGCTCCCCATGCTCCAAAAGAACCTGGTGTTCCTTTCAACGCTTACCTCTCTTGGAACACTTGTTGCCCTTTTGGGTACTGTATTGGGTATGATCAAATCATTCTCTTCTCTCGGTGAAGAAGGTGGATCAGGTGCTGCTGCAGAATTGGCGGTGGGTATCTCTGAGGCCCTTTACAATACAGCATTGGGTATCGGTACATCTTCCGTGGCCTTGATGATGTATAACGTGTTTACTACAAAGATCGATTCTATCACTTACGGTATTGACGAGTCTGGTTTCACTTTGACCCAGAGCTTTATGTCTCAGTACAAGTAATCTCCTGGTGCATTATGGAATGCATGGGAAATAGCATCTAAATCTTTAAACAAGCAAACATGCCAAGTGTCAAAATAAAAAAACACGCACCTGAAAACGACATGACGCCTTTCGTGGACGTAGCGTTCCTGATCTTGTCGTTTTTCATGCTGGCAACAAAGTTCAAGCCAGAAGAACCAGTGGAGGTGACAACACCAAATTCGGTTTCTTCACAGGCGTTGCCGGAGAAAGATGCCTTCATGGTATCGATTGACAAGGATGGCAGGGTATTTGTTTCGATGGACAATCCACAGTCCCGTCAGTTGCTGATTGAGAACCTCAACACAACCAGGAACCTTGGTTTGACCACAGCGGAAATCAAGAATTTCATCAATGCACCCAGCATTGGTGTTCCCTTCAGTCAGTTAAAGAGCTTGCTTTCATTGGATCCGGAAGCTGAGAGCACAAAAAATGCCCTCAAGCAACAACCTGGTATCCCTTGTGCAGACTCTACCGGAGGAGAACTCAATTTCTGGATACGGGATGCACTTTCTGCCTATTCCGGAAAGAAACTCAACCTGCTGATCAAGTCTGATAACAGTACTAAATACCCCGCTTTCAAAAACGTATTGAGCGCTTTTAAACAAAATGAGCAAAACAAGTTCCTGTTGGTAACTTCCCCTGAAGATGCCCCTCCCGGAACAGCTTTGTTTGAAACACGCCAAAAGCAAATTTTGAGTGGAAAATAAATTGATCAACTGTAAAAATTAATCAACATGGCAAGTGTAGATTCCGGTGGTGATGGCGGCGGTAAAAAAGGACCAGGCGTAAAAAAGGCCAAAAAGCTATCCACGAGAGTGGATATGACGCCAATGGTTGACCTTGGGTTCCTTTTGATCACGTTCTTCATCTTCACCACAACCATGTCGCAGCCTACAGCAATGAACCTGTTCATGCCAAAGGATGTAGACAAGCCAGAAGACCAGAACAAGGTTAAAGAGTCCGGTGCCTTTACCATCATGCTCGGCAAACAGGATGTCGTTTACTATTATGAAGGAATGGATCCAGCTGCTCCCGGTAATTTCAGGACAGCTACCTTCAAAACCATCAGAGACGAGATCATCCGCAAAAAGCAAAGCACCAATCCCGAAGACCTGGTGATGATCATCAAGCCTACAGAAGATGCGACCTATAAAAATACAGTCGACATTCTGGATGAGATGACCATCAACGAGATCAAACGATATGCAATGGTGGATATTTCCCCCGGAGAATATCAACTGATCAAAGTAACCGAAGCGGCTGCAGGGATCAAGTGATTTGTGAAATTTGATAGTAATTGAATCTTATTAAAAAAGCGTTACAATGGATGCAAACAAAATACTAGGTGCCGAGCTGATCGACCTCATTTTTGAGGGAAGAAACAAAAGCTATGGTGCTTATGAACTGCGTACGGGGTATAACAAACGTCTCCGTAATGCATTGCTCTTGACAACGGCCATAGCTCTGTTGATCTTGCTGGCATCCTTCATTTCTTCACTTGATCTGGGCAACAAAAAAGGCCAGGTTGTTATCAAGGAAGTTCAGCTGGAGGAGATCAAGCAAGAGGAGCCCAATGAGCCACCTCCACCACCTCCCCCCAAACCACCAGAACCACCCAAAGTGGAAATGGCCAAGTTCACTCCTCCAAAAGTTGTGAAGGATGAGGAAGTGAAAGAAGATGAGAAACCACCAGAAATTGAAAAACTGGAAGAAACCAAGATCGGTACTGTTAACCAAGAAGGTACCAAGGATGAAGGTATCGTAGCACCTCCTGTTGAAGACAAAGGTGGTGTAGTCGAAGCTCCCAAGGAAGATGACTCTGATAAGGTCTTCCAAAAAGTGGAAATCGATGCTGAATTCCCTGGTGGAACCTCCGGTTGGACACGTTATGTAACCAGAGAGATTGAAAGAAACATTGACGATCTTCAGGATGATGGCAGGTCCGGTACAGTGGTGATTCTGTTCATTGTGGACAAAGAAGGTGCGGTTAGTGAAGTTCGTGCCCTCCCTTGCAATGAAGCAGGTGTAGGCAATTGTCTTCCTCCCAACTCCAAACTTGCTGAGATTGCAGTAAATGCCATCCGCAAGGGTCCTAAATGGAAGCCAGCCATTCAGAACGGTCGCCAGGTGAAAGCCTATCGTCGTCAGCCTGTGACTTTCCAATTGGCAGAATAAATCTTTTTACCAGAAAATACAAGCCACTCCAACAGGGGTGGCTTTTTTTATTTACAAGAGCTCGCGGTATTGGTTAATTTTGCAGGATGTCAACTACATGGACAGATACCATCATCGCATTGGCAACCCCTCAAGGAATCGGGGCCATTGGTGTTATCCGATTGAGTGGAGCGGAGGCGATTTCAATTGTGGACAGATTGTTTCCAGGTAAGTCGCTCGCATTACAGCCCGCCAATACACTCCATGTAGGAGTCATGAAAGAAGGGAGCAAGGCATTGGATGAAGTGGTTGTTTCCGTTTTCAAAGCGCCCAGATCCTATACTGGTGAAAATGTAATCGAAATTTCCTGCCATGGTTCTTCCTTTATCCAACAGCAGGTCATAGAAGCTTGTATCAGAGCTGGGGCTAGAATGGCCAATCCTGGTGAGTTTACCATGCGGGCTTTTCTGAATGGAAAGATGGATTTGGTGCAGGCGGAGGCTGTTGCAGACCTTATCGCAGCGGGGTCTCAATCCGCGAAGGAAGCGGCCCTTCACCAGGTGAAGGGTGGCTTTTCTCATGTCCTCTCTAACATGCGAGAGGAATTGATCAAGTTCTCTGCCCTCATTGAATTAGAACTTGATTTTTCTCAGGAGGATGTTGAGTTTGCAGATAGAACAAGCCTCAAAAACCTGTTGGTGCAGATTGAAAACACCATATACCAATTGTTAGAGTCCTTCCAATTGGGTAACGTGATCAAAAATGGAGTAAGTGTAGCCATTATTGGAAAACCGAATGCAGGAAAGTCAACCTTGCTGAATACGCTCCTCAATGAGAATCGGGCCATTGTGAGCAACATTGCAGGAACAACCCGGGATACCATTGAGGAAGTGTTGAATATTGAAGGGGTCCTCTTTAGGTTAATTGACACCGCAGGTATTCGGGAGGGTGCTGATGAGATAGAAGCCATTGGCGTTGAAAGAAGCTTAGAAAAAATGCGCACAGCTGATTTGGCAGTATATCTATTTGATGTCAATACCACTTCACGGGAAGACATCCACCAGCAGCGAAATTTGCTGTCTCAACAGACAAAGCAATTTTTGCTGGTAGGCAACAAAATTGATGCTATCCATCAAGAAAACGACATGCCGTCTATGTTTGGGAATGATGTTTTGTTGATCTCTGCAAAGAACAATGGCCATATAGAAGCACTTAAGAAAGCGCTGATCGAAAAAGTAGTTAGTGGTAAAATTTCAACAGAATCAACCATCGTGACCAATTCAAGGCATTTTCAGTCGCTCAACAAAGTAGCTGAAAATCTTTCATCCATCAGAAAGGGTATGGAGGAGGGAATTTCCGGGGATTTGCTTGCCATTGACATCCGACAGTGTTTGTATCACCTTGGTGAAATCACCGGAGCCATCTCCAATGAAGACCAGTTGGATTTCATTTTCTCCAAGTTTTGTATTGGAAAGTAATCCCCTGACTCCGTATTTGCTAGGATACTCATTCAGTATTAATACTTAATTGTATTAGAAAAATTGGCATACTGGTTCCCTTCTTATTGTGAGGATTTAGATTTGACCTATCGTCAAAAATCAGCACATGAAAACACGCCTGCACCACTTTATCGATGGAAATTGGAGAGGGGATGAATCATCCATCAATCCATCAAAATGTCAATTGGTTTTTGCTTTTGGCTCATCAGAACAACTGTTATTGCCAGGAAACCTTGATCATCTCCGTAACGCATATCCCAATGCAGATTTGGTAACCGCTTCCACTGCAGGGGAGATCATCCATGATGGTGTATACGACAATAGTATTGTGGCTACCGCCATTGAATTGGAACAATCGACGCTCAAATCTGTAAAAACCCATATCAATGAGCATGTCAGCAGTTTTGAAGCAGGCTTGTTCTTGAAAGAACAATTACAGTCAGATGATTTGAGTGGTATTTTTATCATTTCAGACGGACTCATGGTGGAAGGAAGTGAATTGGTGCGCGGATTCAACCATGAGAACAGTAAAAATATTCCCATCACTGGTGGATTGGCAGGTGATGCTGCAAGGTTCCAAAATACCTATACAAGTCTCAATGAGGCTCCTGGAAAGGGAAATATTATCGCTGTGGGTTTCTATGGCGCCAATATGCATATCGGACACGGTTCATTAGGGGGTTGGGATGAGTTCGGCTATGAGCGTAAAATAACCCGTTCAGACAAGAATATTTTGTTTGAAGTGGACGAAGAAAAGGCCCTGGATTTGTACAAACGCTATCTTGGATCATTTGCTGAGCAATTGCCCGGGTCCGCTTTGATGTTCCCGCTTTCCATGAGGGTGCCGGGTGCCGACAAATACCTGATCAGAACAATCTTGGCTACTGATGATAACGAGAGCGCAATGATCTTTGCAGGCAATATGCCACAGGGAAGCACTGTTAGAATGATGAGGGGAGATATTCAAAAGCTTATCAGGGCTTCAGCTACTGCAGCAAAAGACTCAGTTGAAAGTTTGAAGAACCGCAAGCCTCAGCTTACACTGATGCTGAGCTGTGTGGGAAGAAAGATCATCATGGATAAAAAGGTAGATGAAGAAGTTTTGGCTGCTGAAGAAATGCTTGATGGTGATTGTGCAGTTGCTGGTTTTTACACCTATGGGGGTCTCTCACCCTTTGGGATAGGTACTCCCTGTGAGTTGCACAATCAAACCATGACCATCACAACTTTTTCTGAATCATAATTTGAATATCCAGTAAAGTACTGGCATAGCGGACATCCATATCAGCGATGCCATGATGCATAAACAGATAAAGAAGAATTAACCGTGAAAAACGAGCAAGCTACAAGCAAGTCATACGACATTAGCCAGATACTTTCGGTTAGCAGGGGAGACGAGGGATTTGTCCAAACCATGATCCGAATGTTCGTGGTACAAACTCCTTTTTATATTAGCAAGATTGTTGATCATTTTGAAAAAGGCAACTATATTCAAATGGGAGAAGAAGCACACAAGCTGAAACCCAGTATTCATGCTATGGGAATGAATGATTTAAAGCGAGCGGTTTCTGATATTGTCAGCGCAGGAAGAAATAATCAGGTGACGGAAGAGTTGCCAAGTCAAATTCAAACGCTCAAAATCTCTTCTGAAAAGATTATCCAGGAGTTGAAAAGGGATTTCAGACTCTAAGGACCCAAAAGTTCAAGTTGGAATACAATCGACTTCTCAAACGACAGATTATAAAATACCTTGCGGCCGACATTGAAAACGATGAGCGTTTTCTTGCATTACTAGATGCGGTCAGCGATTCCTATGATGCTTTTGAAAGGGACAAAAGACTTTCTGAGCATGCATTTGAAGTGAGTGAAAAGGATTACCTCGACATCTACAGTCGACTCAAGAATGAAATCAATATCCGAAATCAGTCCATTCAAAAACTCAAGGAAACAATCAGAAACATGGAGCCTGGGGCGGAAAATCAGATTCTGCAGGATGGCGATAATCTTCTGGATGTGGTAAACTATCTTAATCTTCAGGTCAATAAAAGGAAAGAGGCTGAGCTGGCGATGAGAGTTGCCAAAGAAGAAGCAGAGAAGGCCAATCAGACCAAGTCAGAATTTTTGTCTGTCATGAGTCATGAAATTCGGACACCCCTCAATGCTGTGCTGGGTCTGGGTCAACTGCTTTTGCGCCAAAATCCCCGTCCAGATCAGGTAAATAATATGCAGGTGCTAAAAGCGTCTGCTGAGAATCTGCTTGCTTTGATCAATGATATTCTTGAATTCAGCAAGATCAATGCCAAAAAGCTTGAAATTGATCATGTTCCTTTTAATATCAGAAAAACAATTGAAGATGTTTTTCAGGCCATTTCCATCCGAGGAACTGAATGGAACAATACCATGTCTATCGATATTGACAATCGAGTTCCACATTATATTTATGGTGACCCACACCGCTTGACACAGGTTTTGAATAACCTTCTTTCCAATGCGGTAAAGTTTACCAGAGATGGCCGGGTTGAAATAAAACTGACCTTGGAGAACATCAATTCTTCAAGATGTTCCATACTTTTTTCTATTACTGATTCTGGTATTGGAATAGAGCGAGAAAAACTTGAACATATATTCAGTCCCTTTGCCCAGGCATCCAGTTCCATTACAAGAAAATTTGGAGGAACAGGTCTTGGACTTGCCATCACGGCCGAATTGCTGGAATTGATGGATTGTAAAATCAATATCGAGACTGAATTGGGCAAGGGTTCACGTTTTTATTTTACAATGCAAACAGAATACCTGAATGACGGCAATGCCCAGCAGGTTAAATCTGAGACAAAGGAACAGAATCTTCAGCATTCCCAAGTTCTATTGGTAGAAGACACCCCTTTTAATATATTGTTTACGAAGCAGTTGCTGGAAGGATGGAACACAGTGGTAGATGTAGCGGAGAATGGGTTGATCGCTGTAGAAATGATCCAACAAAAACAATACGATATAATTTTGATGGATCTGCATATGCCGGTAATGGATGGTTATAATGCTAGCATGAAGATCAGAGCGTTTAATGATCATATACCCATTATTGCCCTCACAGCAACTGTATCAGCTGATATAAAAAACAGATTGCATCAGGTAGGCATGCAGGATTATGTTATCAAGCCCTTTGACATCGATTTTCTTTTTTCAAAAATGCAACGTGTAATGAAAAAAGTATATTAAATTATCGCTTGAAAAATATTCTACACTTATGCGTAAAGAACAAATATTATTGATTTGTTGCTTCATTATCAATTGTACTGTCTATGCACAACAGTGGCCATCATCAGATTCAATTACCAAACCATGGACGCGTTGGTGGTGGTTGGGAAGTGCTGTGAGCATGCATGGGCTCGAGCAAAATTTAACGGCTTTAAAGGAAGTTGGCATAGGAGGCGTTGAAATAACCCCCATTTATGGTATAAAGGGGCAGGAAAATTCCTTTGTCCCTTTTTTATCAGAACAATGGATCAGTCTATTTCAACATACACTGCATTTTGCAGGTAAAAATGGCATGGGTATTGATCTGGCCAATGCTACTGGATGGCCTTTTGGCGGACCTTGGGTAAATTCTAATGATGCAAGCAAAACCATTTTCAAGAGAAAATATATTCTGCAGCAGGGCCAGTCGATCGATACGCCTCTTGTTTATAGCCATAAGGGACTTATCAGAACGGCTAGTACAAAAAAGCCTTCATTGGAAGAAATACCAAGAAATTTTTTAAAGTCGCCAAAATTACAGGAATGGGCCTTAGATCAACTTCAATTTACAGAATCGCTTGGCCCCGAGACAGTAATGGCATATGGTCCTCAAGGGCAGGTTTTAGAGGTGACCCATATGCTTGATCAGCACTGGAAGTTAAACTGGAAGGCCCCCCAAGGCGAATGGCATATTTGGGCCTTGTACAAAGGCTTACACGGAAAAATGGTAGAAAGGGCTGCACCTGGTGGGGAGGGATATGCTATTGATCATTTTTCCAAGGAAGCGGTTGTGAGATATCTTGACCATTTTACCTTTTCATTTAAAGGGAAAAACCTTAAACAATTAAGAGGCTATTTTAATGATAGCTATGAAGTAGATGATGCATCGGGACAAGCAAATTGGACCAATAATTTATTGGAACAATTTCAAAGAATCAAAGGATATGACTTGAGGCATCATTTGCCTTCCTTGTTTGGCGAAGGGGATATTGAGCTTCAAAGACAAGTTCTTTTTGATTACAGAGCTGTGATTGACTCATTGATTTTGTCACACTTCACTGAAACCTGGAAAGAGTGGGGGGCGAAACAAGGTAAGATTCTGCGAAACCAGTCGCATGGTTCACCTGCCAATACGTTGGATCTTTACGCTGCGGTTGATATACCAGAAACTGAAGGCACTGATTGGATGCGATTTAAATTTGCTACATCAGCAGCACATGTTGCCGGAAAGAAGTTGGTTTCAGCAGAGGCAGCAACCTGGTTAGATGAACATTTTCTTTCCTCATGGGGAGATGTAAAAAAAGCTTTAGACCTGTATTTTTTATCAGGCGTAAACCATATAGTTTATCATGGTACACCATATTCTGCCCCCGAAGCAGCATGGCCTGGCTGGAACTTTTATGCAGCAGTAGAATTTCAGAAAACCAATCCACAGTGGAAGCATTTAAGTCAGCTCAATAGTTATGTAACAAGAATTCAATCTTTTTTGCAGCCGGCCAAGCCAGATCATCAGGTGTTGCTTTATTATCCTTTGCACAACCGTTACACCCAAACAGGCGGTCCTTTGCTGCAGCATTTCGATGGTATGGAAAGAAACTTTGAGCATACGGATTTCGAATTTTTATCCAAGCAGCTTGAAAAATCAGGAATAGGGTTTGATTTTGTTTCAGATCGTCAGCTTTCAAGTCTTACAGTTCGCCAGGGAAAAGTTTATGCTGAAAGCGGTAATATTTATCAGACGATACTGGTACCTCAGATTGAGTACATGGACATGCCTGCATGGTATGCCCTAGTTGAGCTGGCAAAACAGGGTGCAACAGTTGTTTTTCACAAAGCAATTCCAAATAAATTACCCGGACTTTATCAACTGGAAGAAAGAAAAGAAAAGTGGGCAAAAATTCTTTCCACCATCAATTGGATAAATCATCCCTTTGGACAATCTGCAAATGTTGGCAATGGCAGGATATTGATCTTGTCTGAATGGGAGTCTATTTTGTCTAATGTTTCACTAACTCCGGGGAAATTCGAACAAAAAGGAATCAAGGCGTATCTCATGAAAATGGAAAATCATCCATTGGCTTTTGTTGTCAATCAGCATGACTCAATAATAGACGATTGGATTCAAATTGATGATGAAAAAAGTCATATTCTGTTTTTTGATCCGATGACCGGAAAGATTACCAGGGCTGCTGAAAAAACCGGAAATACAGGTAAGCGGTTGTTTAGGATACTCCTGCATCCGCATGAATCAATGATCGTAAAGTGGGTGAAGGAGCCGGGCAGAGCACCTTTGCATGCATATTTGACGAAGCCCGATACCATCATTTTGTTGGACGGAAGTTGGGTGCTGCGTTTTGATGAGGGAGGACCAATATTGCCTTCTAGGCAGTCGTTTGTAGGCGGACCACGATATTGGACAAATATTTCCGATTCTTCCTGTTTTTCATTCTCAGGGCTTGCTACTTATGAAACCCAGTTTGATCTTTCCAATCCTCAGGCCAAAAACTGGCAGCTTGACCTTGGCAACGTTGGGGTTACTGCAGAAATTTGGATCAATGGCAAGTCAATCGGCGTAAGCATTGGTCCTGGTCACCATATTTCGATTCCTCCGAATATTTTGCAAAAACAGAATCAATTGAAAATACAAGTTGCGAATCTAATGGCCAACAGAATAGCCAGCATGGACAGGAACGAACAACCCTGGAAAATCTTCTACAATATCAACATGTCGGCAAAAAGAAAAGAAAACCTCTTAGATGGTGTTTTTGATGCCAGAAAATGGTCTCCTCAGCCAAGTGGCTTGGATGGCCCTGTTCGTATACTCAGGTATGATTGAATCTGTTTGAAGTAAATAATATCAGTTATCAGCTACTTTAATAGCAGGTCTTGTATCACCGTTTGTTCTCGATTCATACTGCTTTACAGGATTATTGAGTTGGGGCTTTGTTTTTCGTTCTCTGCTTAGATCGTACTCGTAGAATGATCGGCCTATGGACCGAAGGAAGGGGAATCCTATGGATTCTTCGTCGTATTTTGAATCGTTTACTACTCCATCGCTGTTCACATAAACAGTAGCGGATAGCATGAAGTCAATATTGTTTTTGGTGTCCAGCACGTAGGAAACATCAGTCAAAAATCCATATGCCCAGCCAACTTTGTTGAATACCCTGATATGATCTGGCATGCGGTGGGTGGTGTCATAAAAAAAGAACTTTACATAGCTATCATGAAAGAGTTGCTCATCATACTTTGGGTAGTTGGTTTCAGAAGGATATTGGGAGAGATATTGCAACAAGAAAAGTCGATCTGCATTGCTGATATTGAACCTCTTTTTCTGATCAACACTCTCAGGAAAAACAACTGCCTGTAACATTTGCTGCATATCCTCCAAAGAAATATTGTTGTGTCTGGTAAAGTCAAATGGAGCTTGAATGAGTGAGTCCATCCTGTTTACGTGAGCTTTCCCGATTAAAACGGGAGAGGGAAATGGA
>Ga0315907_10007634_pt1 | contig 11248 bp, 10 predicted proteins | sample LakEriMetagenome_3_FD_203525 | JGI IMG/M metagenome (GOLD analysis project Ga0315907, IMG submission 203525) | Freshwater fungal communities from buoy surface, Lake Erie, Ohio, United States - Buoy 12 MA123 | ecosystem: Environmental > Aquatic > Freshwater > Lake > Lake biofilm | place: USA...
TCAATAAAAAAGTGCATGTAAAGACTGGTAAGTAATAAAGACTTTGCAAAAAATTGCTCTGTTTTGTTAACTCGGTGTCCGAGCTCATGTGCCACATTAATACCAAATCCACCACACAAAAGGCCCATAGCAATTATTCTACCAATAATATCAATTATCGTCAGCTGGTCATTAAAACTTTGTAAGAAAATATATAAAAACAAATATTGCAGCGGCACGGTTAACCATAAAATAAAGTCATAGATTTTGTTTTCTTTGGCTACTACTTCTTCTGTTTCCTTTAAGTTGTTAGCGTTTGGCTCAATAAATAATTCGGTTATTGGTACCAAGAAAAAAACAAAAATGAGTGGTATAAAACAATAAATGCCAGTTCGCGTAAATGCTAAAAAGGCAAAAAAATAAATAATAAATGGTGAGAGGTAGCGAAAGGTCTTTATAAACGATACCATAGCATTTGGTTTAATATTAGCAGTAAGATACAAAAACTAGATAAATAAACTAGGGTAGATAAAACAAAAGCCCCTTGCAAGCAGTTAACTCACAAGGGGCTTATGTATAAACAACCAAAACTATTTGATTAAACCATAAAAGGTTTGCTCGATTTTTTTGAATTCGTCTTCAAGGACATCGATAGCGCCAATTCGGGATGGAGAAAATGGTTCGATACCAAAAACAAGTGAGAAATAAACATCACTAAGTCTTCTTCTAAATTTAAACTCATCAAAAAATACAGTTTTACGTTTTGTTTCAATAATTTCTTTTCTCAAACTATCTAATGCATTGTGTTTTTCAATTTCAAGAGAAGACTTATTATCTTTTTTTGAAAGCACCGCAATAGAGCGGTCTAGTGAGTCTACTAGTACTGCTAATTTTTCATGCAATCTAAACAAGCGCATAGACTGTTCATGTAGTTGATTAATTTTTGCCGCAGTAAAACCTTTTTCATTATTAGGTTCAATCAAAAATGTTTGTTCAAATTTTTGATTACCTACTTCTAATACCGCTTTATACTTTCCGGTTTTAACCTTAGGCCCTAATACAGAAGAAAATAAAACACTAGACTGTGCTGTAAAGCCACCTAGTGCTACTTTACACGGGTTTTGGTCTAGTCCCCAATAAACTCTGTTAAGTCCTTTATTGGAGCTTCCATTGATATCTTTTATTTTATTATTGTTGGCATCATACAAAACAATTTTTACAGATTGTTCCGAACGCTGTTTCAAATAATATTCAAATGTTGGTAGGTTAGCTTTATTACCAGCAACCCATCCCGCTAAATTACCGTCATCAGATGGCACTTGTGGTGCAACATCGTATTTAAAATTAGCGACAGGATAAAACTGCACATCTTTTGTTAGATCAGATTGGATGAGTCTTCTAAGAGATGCTAAATTATCGAGTACATAAATACCTCTGCCATGTGTAGCAATTGCTAGATCTCCGGTTTGAGGTACTACTTTTAAATCTCGTACAAGTGCATACCAAGGAATATTTTGATACTTACTTCTCATCCAAGTAGCTCCTGCATCAATAGAAATAAATAAACCCATTTCTGTTCCCAAAAATAAAAGGTTTTCTTGCACTAAGTCTTCTCTAATTACGTGAGCAAATCCTGTAAACTCTTTAGACGTAAATTTCTTCCAAGTTTTACCTGCATCATTGCTTACAACTACATACGTAGCATGGTCACCATAAGCATGATTGTCTAGTGTCACATACACTCTGTTTGGATTTTTTGAAGAAAGCTCTATACTTGAAATCCATGCAAATTTTGGAACACCTGCAGCCCAAATATTTGGAGATAAATTTGTCCAGCTTTTACCGCCATTGTTCGTATACTGTAAATGACCATCATCCGTACCAACCCAAATTATATCTTCGTTTTTAGGGTCTTGCGTCATTGTAAAAATGGTGCAATGGTTTTCGGCGCTGGTGTTATCGCCAGTAATACCGCCACTTTTTTCTGTGTTCTGTTTGTTTCTATCGTTGGTGGTAAGGTCTGGAGATATTTTTGTCCAATTGTTTCCTTCATCGGTAGATTTATACAAGTACTGATTTGCAGTATATACATTATAACCGCCTACACGCTTGGTGCTTTTTGCAACTACAATTGGCGTGTTCCAATTCCATCTGTGTAAATCTTCACCTAAATTTCTTTGTGGTTTAATTCCATAACTTAACCCATTTGTAAGGTTAATTCTATTGATTTCTCCACCTTGAGATTCGGCATAAACAATGTTTGAATTTATAGGTGATGGTTGCACCCAAAATCCATCTCCGCCATTTAAAAATTTCCAATCGGTACTTGCTACACCACCTGGCGATGAGCTTGGTGCCATCCAAGAACCATTGTCTTGTAGGCCTCCATATACGTTAAAATCTTTTTCATTACTTACCGAAACATGATAAAACTGTCCAACTGGCAAGTTGTTTAAAAAAGACCATGAGATGCCTTTATTATGGCTTACATAAACACCACCGTCAGTTCCTAAATACAAAGTGTTGGTATTGTTTGGATTGATCCATAAAGCATGATGATCTGCGTGCGGAACCACATCTCCAATGATCGTATTGGACCATGCAAAACCACCATCAATTGAATATTGAAAATCAAATGCAGGACGGTATACACGCTTTGGATCTTTAGGATCAAATTCTAGGGTACTAAAATAAAATGGGCGCGCTGTAATATTATCTGTACTAGCAAGTTTAGTCCAAGTATCACCTTCATCTTGCGATTGATACAATCCTGGAACTTTTGCTTCTACAATGGCCAATACTTCTTTAGGTTTTGAAGGATTTATAGTTACTACAATTCTACCTAAATCGCCTTCTGGTAAACCAGCTTCAATTTTTTTCCATGTTTTACCGCCATCGATAGATTTGTATAGTGCACTTGTATTTCCACCAGAGTTAAACGAAAAAGGTTGACGTCTAAACTTCCAAAAACTTGCTAATAAAACATTTGAATTGGTAGGACTCATTGCAATGTCTGCACATCCTGTTTCTTCATCAACATATAAAATTTTATTCCATGATTTACCACCATCTTTAGAATGGTAAAGCCCTCTATGTTTACTAGAACTCCATAATGGACCTGGAACAGATACATAAATGCTTTTAGAATTAGCAGGATCAATTATAATTTTACTGATATGTTCAGTACTATCTAATCCAATTTTTTGCCAATTAGATCCAGCATCTGTGCTCTTATAAATTCCGTCACCAATAGATACGGAATTACGCATATTACTTTCACCAGTTGCCGCGTAAATTGTTTTTGAAGCATTGGGATCAATGGCTAACGCACCAATGGATTGACAATACTTATCAAAAATGGGACTGAAAGAAATGCCACCATTCATGCTTTTCCAAATACCACCACCTGCAGTACCAACATATAAATTAATCTGATTGTCAACGGTAACCCCTACAATACTGCTAATCCTGCCACTCATTGTTGAGGGTCCAAGATTTCTTGCAGTCATGGATTGAAAAAAAGAAGAATTGGTTAATACACTCGACGCTGTGTTTTGTGCGCGCAGTATTGTTATGCTTAACAATAGGTAAGCACTTATTAGAAGTCTATGCTTTATCATATTTGATTATTATCCTTTGAAAATATTCTCGTCAATTACGGGATTTACTTCAATAACATCCATTACTAAAACTTGTCCCATTTGTTCTGACTTGTGTGGTATTTTAATGCCAAAGGGAATTGTTTTATAATCAAGCAATTTGGTAACCATTTTCATTTCTTGGCCTTGTTGCTTCACTGTTTTTTCTTCTTTATAAATTAAAGAGGTGTTTACATCAAAAAAATAAACACTTTCGTTTTTATTTTTTGTAACCATTTTAATTTTATAAAACTCATTGCCGTCTTCTTCGTCTTTTCCAATAAACTCTACAGTTGAGCCTTTGGTTGCATAATCCACAAACTCATCCTGAATATCTAATTCGTCCAATTTTTGCTGAAGCTCTTCGCCAGAAATTGGTTGTAAGGTAGATTTTCCACCAAATGGGTTTTGAGACCACCCCATTGTTGGTGTTGTGATGTCAATAATTTTTTGACCTTGAAATTCGGCATCTACTCTTACGCCAGTTCCTTGAACTGCTTGTTGCGTAAAATTGATTTTGATTCCTTGAACTTCAATATAACCATTCACTTTCATAGATTTAACCTGTGTCCATTTGTCTTTACCGCCAATAGCAGTAATGTACTTGCCAATAATTTCATCGGCGGTTTGTGCATTTAGTTGTGCTGATAAAAACACAAAAGAAAAAAGGAGCGATACGCTTAATAAGATCTTTTTCATGAGGTTTGATTTTAATTACAAATATAAATATTGGCCAACAGGCCTTTATACCAAAAGGATAAATGGTGATGGGGTAATTTAATTGGTAAGTGATTTGAACAGGTCTCGGAATATCAATGCCAGTAAAACAATGATACCTACAATAATTTCACCACGGTATTTTTTAGCAAATGCAGTGAGTTTACTCATGCTTAATTTATTTAGTTTAATTTAATTAGTCAGATACCAAATCAAATTTAATTCATACAATTTATGGGAAAACCAAATCAAGCAAATTTCTTACCATTAAATAAGTGAGTAAGGCAATTGCTACGCGATACTTGTGTTTTTTGACAAATGCTGTTAGCTTATTCATTTTCTTATTTTGATATGAATAAACCTAATTATTACAGATTTTTGATATCTAAACGAGAATTAGAGTATAAATACTATGTATTTATACCGTGTTCTATTGTCACTATATACCATACCTCTCTTTCAGTATATGCAAATGGTGTAAAGCATGGCCAAAAATGATGAATCCTAATGCATTTACTGACATAGGATTGTCACTAGCGGTACCCAGGCGCTTCTGCTGTTCCTCTGTAAATGAGGCAAATAGTAGGTTAGTTGATTGTCTTACAACCCTCCATTCCACTAGCATATCTTTCCAATTTCTATTGGCCGCCGTTGCATTGTTTGCATATTGGTTTTCATCAAACCCAGGAATTGGTGTGGCTTCGCCCCTAGCGATAGCAAGTGCACGGTAAGCAAATATGCGCTCAGTGTCAATGACGTGTTGAAACATTTGCTTAATTGTCCACTTACCAGGTCCATATGAATAATTAATTTTTTCTAATGGTATCGCATCCCAAAACGCAATAATTCTTTCATTGTATTGCTGTACTAAAATGGAATAATCTTTTCCACTCGTATAATTGATGTAGGTCTGGTAGAAGCTACCATATTCTTTTGCGCTAGGACGTGACATAGTAAGGTTTGGTTGTTGGACTACAAATATAGCATGCGCATCCTATTAATAATTACAGTTTCACCCCAACCGTAATAAAGAAGTTACGAGGCTCGGCAGGCATGATTCCTGGACCCGGATAACCACCAGCGCGTCTTGTGAAATACTTTTCACTGAACACATTATTAATACCTGATTTTACAAAAAACATTTCACTAAACTTATACGTGCCACTTATATCTACTAGCTTATAGGATGGAATCAATCCATTCACACCATTTGCAGTAGGTGTTACTGTATTATTTGCATCACTAAATACTTCTGAAACATAACTATATTGAGTTGTAAATATGAATCCTTTTTTAGTGTACGTGATTCCTGTTCTGATAATATTTTCAGGTGCATTTTCAACTTTTTTGTCATTTAAACTTGTTGCCACAAGTTGATTACCTTGCCTAGTAATTACATTAAAATTTGCATAGCGAGCTTGAATAATGGCAATGGATGAAAACAAAGTTAAATGCCCAATAGTGCTATTTTTCATCCAAGCCTTAGTAGGACTAAACTCCAAGAGTGCTTCTATACCTTTACTCTGGCTATTCCCTACATTGGTTCTAAAATTAAAAAAACTACCATCCACTTTTTGCTGAGCAATTACTCCAATACGGTTGTTGTATTGTAAAATAAAACCACTTACATCAAAAAATAAATAGTCTTTTATTTTTCCGCGGTAACCTAAATCGATGTTATAACCTTTTGCGTCTTCTAAATCGGGATCAATAATATCTGTGATAGGATTGGCCGTTAAATCACTAAATAATACTGGACGATAAGAATGTGAATAGTTTGCATAAATTTCTGTAGAACCAATATGGTATTCGGCACCAATGCCTGGCAAAATAAACTGACGTGTTCTTCGCTCATTACCAATTTTAATTTCTGAATTACCAATTAAATTCACCCTTCCATTAGCCTTGTTATTAATATGCTCAATTCTAAATCCAGGAATAAGTATCAAATGCTTACCAAGCTTGAAAATGTTTTCAGCAAAAAAAGCAGTGTTCTCTGTTAAGAAATTAAGATTGGTTGGATAGGGCGCTAGCGTATTCAAATTATAATCGAAACCGGTATCACCTTTGCCGTTTTGAAAACGGTTTGTTCTACCTCTAAAATAACGGATGCCCGCAGATATAGTCTGCTCATTATTACCCAACTTGTAGGTACTTATGTAACGCATTTCTGCACCTAAATTTCGGTACTGATCTTTATCAACGCGTCTGTTATTGTATTGTAGTGTTATTGAATTAATTGTATCAGCCACATTGGGTGCAAGCATAAATCCAATACTGTTTCGATCACCCATCATACCAAAAGTTTTTACGTTTAATCTACTATGGTCATTAATGGTGTAATCCAAATTCAGTGCTGCCATATTCCATTGTACTTCAAACCAGTTTCTATTTCTGAAACTACTATATGCATCTTTAGAAAATTGAGCATCTGTTAATCCACCAGGCTGCTTGCTTACATAATCAAAGTGGGTGATTTCCAGGCCAAGCTTTAATTTATTACTGAGCTTCCATGTATAATTTGCAAAACCCGTGTTCACTGTAAATCCGCTGTTTTCTCTAAATCCATTTCCTTTTCGGTGATCCCAAAAAGCATAATAATGTGCTTTTTCATTTTGGCCGCCTATGGCATGGTAAGAATTAAATAAACCAAAGCTGCCCGCTGTTTGCTGTGCTTCATACTGAAAAGGTTTTTTGCGCTCGCTACCATTTTTTAAAATAAAATTTACGAGTCCCCCAAACTGTGGTCCATATTGTAAGCTTCCTGCACCTCTTACCACTTCTACGCGTTGTACCGAATTTAATTGAGGTGTGTAATAGGCTTCTGGATATCCAAATGGATCAGGACTGATATCATACCCATTTTGACGAATATTAAATTCCCAGCTCCTGTTCGGACTAAGTCCACGAGCAGCAATACCTATTTGAATTCCACTTGGATCACTTTCCCAAATATGAATACCTGGCACTTTAGCCATCACCTGTCGCATGGTATTGGTAACCACATTGCCCTGCACATTATCCATTACAATAAGTGCATTTTTTTTGCCAGCATTAATGGTTGTACCAACCACTTCAGGTAAAAAATGAATATCGGCAGCTGAATTGCGGCCCACCAGGGTGATGTCTGGTAAAAATTTAGGTACAATAAATCCAGTATCCTTTGTTTTGATGGGCTGCTGGGCCGAAATAAGATTAAAAAATTGAACAAAAGCCAGTATCAGTATCGTTTTCCTCATTATCATAAAAAATATGGCCGCAAGTTGGCTCCAATTTTTTATAAGTATTTACGGATATGGAAAACTGAATAGCGATATACGGAAAATAAGAGGGAGGGGCTATTTTGATTGCCATCCATCTATTATGCCTGCTTTAATGTCATCATAACTTGAAATAAAGAAGATCACTAAAACTATCAAAAGGATAATTTTCCAATTGTTTTTTACTAGGGCCTTTAAGTCATTTAAAAACTGATTCATGTCTGTGATTTTAAGGGTTAGATTAAATTCGTAGGGTTTGGCCTCGGATGTTTTTACAAAATCAGACAAGTCAGTATTTAATGCATCGCCAATAACTTTTAATGAATAAAGACTTGGTTTAACCTCATTATTTTCAATTCGTTGAATTGTTCTTTGGGTTAAACCAGTTTTTTCAGAAAGTTCTTTTTGAGAAATGTTCAAACCTGTTCTTATCTCTTTTAATCTTGGACCAAATTCCATTTGCAAATATGATATCAGTAAATGATTAATTAATTGACATATAGGCGTCATTTAGACGACATTTTGGTATGTCTAGACCAAAAATACATAGAAATGGTAAAAATGGTAATGGAAAAGTAGACAGTTTGGTAAGTTTACTACCAAACAAACGATTTAAGGTAAAGCCTCCTTGGTTTCTGTAATTGAAACTGTTGCAGATAAAAAATTACCACAAAAATGATTTATAAAACAAGAAGAGATTAAATTCGAGGACTTACTTTCTAGCACGAATGGCCGTTTATTTAATTAAAGAATAATGAGCAATCATAAAAACCTATCTATTGTCATGAATGCACTCATGACTATGTACTCAGAGAGAGTTCCGGATGTAAAAAAAATCATTCATGACTTAATCAGAGAAAATGTAATTTCTGATGTAAACGAAATACGCAACGATCACATTGCATTTCGAACAATGGGAGTGCCGCATCTTGGTATTGCATCGTTAGAAAAAATATTCCTTCATTTCGGATACGTTCGAAAAGAACATTACGCATTTGCATCAAAAAAACTAGATGCATATTGGTATGCGCCACCATCTGAAGAGTTCCCAAGAATATTTATTAGCGAACTGCGCGTGCATGATTTATCCAAAGAGGCGCAGGATATCATTTATTCATACACCAAAGAAATTACAAGCGACCCGGTTGATGATTTAGACCTTAATGATGCCGCAAGCGTTGGAAACTTTCTTCATCAGCCACTTTGGAGAATTCCTTCGAAAGAGGATTATCTCAAACTACTAGAGGAATCTGAATACGCAGCATGGGTTATCTATAACAGATATTATTTGAACCATTATACAATAAGTGTACATTATTTGAAAGAAGGATTCAATCAACTTTATGAGTTTAATGCGTTTCTTGAGCGTAATGGTATTGTGTTAAATAATTCTGGCGGTAAGATAAAAGTGAGTCCTGACGGGCTTTTGCTTCAAAGCTCTACGGTTGCTCAAATAGTGAAAGCCTCATTTGCTGGAGATCAAGAGCGTGATATCGCTGGCAGCTATGTCGAATTTGCAGAGAGAAAAGTACTTCCAGAATTTGCACATATTCCTGAAGGAGAAAGAAAAAGAGAACATCTTAGAGAAGGATTTGAAGCCAATAATGCCGACAAAATTTTCGAAAGTACATTCACCAGTCAAATTAATAGACCACAATAATGAAAAATATGACAAAGTAATTCGTCAGGCAGAACTAGCATTTAAAACATGGTCTATTTGTCATTCAAACCAATACCGAATCCAAACATAGCTGCTACTAAAGCTAGGTGAATAATTAATACAGCTTTTTGCCAAGTTGGTCTGTCATTCCACTTTTGTTCTGGATTGAATGGATCAAATGCCATTCCAATCCCTAATGAAGCTGCTGCTTGCATATAATCTTTAGAGATAATTGCTTGGAATAGTCCTAATAGTAAAAATCCGATGTAAAGGAATTTGTTAAATGATTTGTTCATTGAGTTGTTCTTAAATTCATTTCAAAATTAAGAATTAAATCTCTTCAATTATTGAAGTCCCTGTTGAAAAGTCCCCGGAAGTCCATTGCCATGTTTCATGTAACCGAATTTTACCGTTTATAAGTATTTCTGGTTTTGAAAAACACTTACCAGTCATAATTTCGTTATTGACATTAATTTGATGGTAACACATTTCTATACATCCTTCTTTGTCAACCAACCCTATTAAATGGCCGTATATAATTTTACCGCCTTTATATTCAGAAGATATGATATCACCATCTTGTTTGTAATTAAAAAGAGTTTCTGATGATGTTTCCCCGTTATCCGTATTTTGAACGGGTTTAAAAGCTTTATTGTTGTAGTTAATCATATTTAATAGCGATTAATATAAAATTAATAAAAAGGTGATAATATTACATTATGAATGTAAGCATAGAAACCGAAAGGCTTAATATCAGGCCCTTACGGATTGAGGACGCAGATTTAATTATTCAATTATTAAATACCAAAGGTTGGCTTCAATTTATTGGAGATAGAAATGTTAAAGACGCTCAATCTGCGAATGAGTATATTCAGAGAATTTTATCAAACAATAAGTTTTTTTACAATGTATTTGAAATCAAAGAGACTAATGCCCCTATTGGAATAGTTACTTTTCTTTATCGTGAAAACTACGATAGTCCTGATATTGGTTTTGCCATGTTATCTCAATATGAAAAAAGGGGATATGCATTCGAAGCAACAAAAAACTATTTAGTGAAACTTTTTGAAAAGAATATTTGTAAAATAATTGCAATTACAAAACCCGAAAACAAAAGCTCGAGTAGACTTTTAATAAAACTAGGACTTCATTTTGAAAAAACCTTTTTAGAAAATAATGAAGAATTAGAAATGTACTCAACCACAAATAACAAACATTAATCAGCTTCATTTGATAAAATAAGAAAAGCCGATCATTTCTGATCGGCTTACTTCCCTTACAGGCAATAGATCCATCTATAATGCATTGACTGAATATGTGACTATCAGGAATTGAAGGATTTAATTATAAATTATAGCTTTTTCTAACCATCAAAAAGTATAATTTATCCGAAAGTAATTTTCTTAGTAGGATCAACATAGGACCAGGTTTACCCACCGCATATCTCATTTGATCACTGTTATCACTTGCAGACTTATAAATCATTTTTGCTACAACGTCTGGTCCTTCAGCCTCTTTCATTACTTTTTGGGCAGCGTCACTAAACTTTTGAATAAAACCGTCATATTGATTTGTGTTAACTGGTTTAATAAATTGACGACTTCGTCCATAAAAATCAGTTACAATAGGCCCTGGTTCAATGAGTTTCATTTTTATATTAAACTGACGTAACTCATAATGTAACGACTCTGTAAAACCTTCAACGGCAAATTTTGTAGCGTGATAAATACTATATAAGGGGAATGTGATTTTTCCACCCATACTTGAAATTTGGATAATAGTACCTCCGCCATTAGGTCGCATTTGCTTTATTGCTTCTCTTGTTACGCGCATTAATCCAAAAACATTTGTATTAAATTGTTTTTCAATAATTTCATCAGACATTGCTTCAAATGCTCCATCTACACCATAGCCCGCATTATTAATTACGACATCTATTTTTCCGAAATCTTTTTGAGCTTGTGACATAGTTTGTTGAATGCTTTCGAGATTGG
>Ga0315907_10007635_pt1 | contig 11248 bp, 12 predicted proteins | sample LakEriMetagenome_3_FD_203525 | JGI IMG/M metagenome (GOLD analysis project Ga0315907, IMG submission 203525) | Freshwater fungal communities from buoy surface, Lake Erie, Ohio, United States - Buoy 12 MA123 | ecosystem: Environmental > Aquatic > Freshwater > Lake > Lake biofilm | place: USA...
AGCGAGGAAGCTGAAACCAACGGCCTGCGAATCGCTGGCTTTGACGTAAAGGGCTGGTGGCTTGCCGCTGCCCTGCCCGTGTTGTCAGGCTTGAGCGGCACGATCTACTATGCCTATGATGTGGTAAACCGTTTCTGGGCTGTTGAGGAGAGCGTGGATGGCGTCTTGGGCGTTGAGAGCCGGGTGCAAACTCTGGAGCAGGCGATCCAAGACAACGATGTGCGCGGGCTTGCACCGAAGCTGTCGGCAATCTCGACCCAGATGGGGACGATCCTTGAGCAACAGAAAGAGTTGATGGACCTGCGCACTAAGGTCGAGAAATCGGACAGCGTCACCAGCGGCCTCGCTGGCAAGCTGGAGAAATACGACGCCGAGATCGAGGACTTGTGGAAGGCTATGGACGACCTAGTAAGGAACCCGATGCGATGATGAACTTTGAGAACTTGATTTGGGCAGTTGCCGCCGCCACCGTCACGGCAGTCATCTACTTTTCTGGTGACGGGTTCTATCGCTACCCCTGCCAAGACCCGGCCAACTGGTCCTCTCCAGAGTGCCAACCCCCAATCTGCCTTCGCACGAAGAACTGTGCGAGCGACCTGACAGGAGCCTCAGAATGAGCAAGAACGACCCAGAAATGATGGAAGCCAAGCTGCGCTACTTTATCGGGTGCGCCTTGGTGGTGATCTTGGCCGGAACCATCTTCACCATCCTCTACAGCCTCGTCTTCGTGACCCAGCCCTTGGGCGAAAGCTCCGAGAACGACCGCAAGTTCTTTGAGCTGCTGACGCCCATCGCCTCGTTCATCGTGGGCGCTCTCGGCGGCGTGATGGCTGCAGGGAATAATCGCAACAAGGGTGGCAACGATGAGCCGCCCGCCCCACAGGAGTACACCGAATGATTGGACGCATCGTAGGGATGCTTGTTGGCCGCAAGCTCAAAGAGAAGGCCGTGGACGCAGTGCTGGATAAGGTGAACCTGCCTGACCCAATCGAAGGCGCGATTAAGATCGCCGCCACGGGCAACGTCGGAGACCTGCTCGGCGGCATGGGCAAGGACATGGCGCAGGAAGCTGTGCTGGATGCCGTCACCAAGAAGGTGCCGATCAAGAGACCCAAGAAATGAGGTGGCTCGTTGCCCTGCTCCTGTCAGCAACCCCTGCGTTTTCTACGCCCTACGAGATCACTAGGGTCATCGACGGCGATACGGTGGAGATTGCGGTGGATTTTCTCCCGTCGCCCCTCCCGCCCAAGCTCTCGATCCGCGTAATGGGCATCGACACGCCCGAGAAGGCACCGCGCGCTCAGTGCGATGCAGAGGCGGCTCTTGCAAAGAAGGCCAGCGCGTTCACCAAAAACGCTGTGGCCAATGCCCTTGAGGTCGATATCAAGATACTCAAGTGGGACAAGTATGGTGGCCGTGTGCTGGGTGACGTCTATCTGGATCACCAGAGCCTCGCCGAAAGTCTCGTCTCTGCCGGGCTGGCCCGGCACTACAAAGGTGATGCGAAACAATCTTGGTGCGAATAGGAGCCCATAAATGAGCCTGATTACCGTAGACCAGCTGCGTGCCATGATCCCCACCAATAAGGAGGTCGAGGCTTGGTGCGAGGAGCTTAACAAAGCACTGCCGAAGTACGACATCACGACTGACCAGCGCATCGCCGGGTTCATCTCGCAGTGCGCTCACGAGTCGATGGACTTCACCGCTATGAGCGAGAACCTCAACTATCGTGAGGAAACGCTGAACAAGGTCTTCCCGCGCTACTTCGGACCCGGCAAGCGCAACGCCGCCGAGTATGCCAAGAACCCGGAGAAGATCGCCAACTACGTCTACATGGATGAGTTCCGCACATCCAAGCTTGGCAATACCCAGCCCGGTGACGGCTGGCGCTTCCGTGGCCGCGGCCTCAAGCAGCTCACTGGCCGTGACAACTACACGCGCTTTGCCAAAGACTACGACATGACGGCAGAGGAAGCCGCTGTGTGGGTGGAGACCAAGGAAGGCGCGCTCGCCTCGGCGCTGTGGTTCTGGAACACCAACAAGCTGAACGCCATCGCCGACACCGGCAACGTGGCTGCCCTGACCAAGAAGATCAACGGCGGGGACATCGGTCTCGCTGACCGTCAGGCCCGCTACACCCGTGCCATGGCTGCACTTGGTGGCAAGATCACAACCGCTGCACCTGCTGCCGCCGCTTCCTCGAGTGGTACGCTGCGCAAGGGGTCGAAAGGCGACGAGGTCAAGAAGATGCAGGCCAAGCTTGGACTTACAGCTGACGGTGACTTCGGGCCGGGGACCGAGGCTGCGCTCAAGAAGTGGCAGGCTGAAAACGGTCTGACCGCCGACGGCGTAGCCGGTCCTAAGACATTGGCTAAACTGCTCGGGTGATGTAGTATCTCCGCCAACAGGAGACTGCCATGGCACTCACAAAGCTCGTATTCCGGCCCGGTATCAACCGCGAGACCACCGCCTACGCCAACGAGGGCGGGTGGTGGGATGGAAACCTTGTGCGTTTCCGCGCGTCCCTGCCGGAAAGCATCGGCGGGTGGGAGAAGTTCACTCTCGACCAAGCGCAAGGGGTTGGAAGAGGACTTATGTCTTGGGAGTCCTTGGACGGCACTACATATGTCGCTCTTGGGACAAACCTAAAGTACTACGTCGTAGAAGGCGGCTCTCTTGCTGACATCACCCCGATCCGGGATACAGAAAACCTCTCCTCAGACCCGCTGACAACAGCGGCAGCGGGAAGCGGGGTTGTGACAGTAACCGACGTCAGCCACGGATGTGTTCTGAACGACTTCGTCACGATTTCAGGGGCCACTGCGTTTGACGGCTTGACTACCGGACAGCTCAACAAAGAGCATCAGATTACCAGCATCATCAACGCTGACAGCTACACCATCAATACCGGAGGTTCCGCGACTTCTGGCTCTGTGTCCGGCGGCGGTGCCAGCGTTGTCGCGACGTATCAAATCAACACGGGCCTCGACACTTCCGTGTACGGCACGGGTTGGGGCGCAGGTGCGTTTTCCCGCGGAACTTGGGGCTCGGCAGCTTCCACGGCAGCGCCCGGCGCGCAGCTCCGCCTCTGGAGTCAAGACAACTACGGTGAAGACCTGTTGTTTTGTGCCCGTGACGGAGGGATTTACTATTGGGATAAGTCTTCGGGCACCTCAACGCGCGCCGTGGCCCTAGACTCTCTTGTTGGGGCCGCTTCTACTCCGACCATCGCTACCCAGATTCTTGTGTCGGAACGTGACCGCCACACCATTGCGCTCGGCTGCGATCCGGAAGGGGACCCCGGGGTACAAGACCCTCTTATCGTCAGGTTTTCGTCTCAAGAAAGTTTGACAGACTGGGAGTCGCTGCCGACCAACACAGCCGGGGAATTGCGTATCGGCACAGGCTCCCACATCGTGTGCGGTGTCCAGACGAAGCAGCAGGTTATCATCTTCACGGACACCTCCGTCCACGCCATGCAGTACATCGGGCCTCCGTACACGTTTGGTCTTCAAGAGGTTTCCTCCTCCGTCTCCATCATGTCTTTCGGTGCGGCCATCGCGGTTGGAGACATGGTCTTCTGGATGGGGAAGAACGAGTTCTACGTCTACGACGGGGGTGTCACCCAAATCCCGTGTGACGTGAAAGAGTATGTTTTCTCCGGGATTAATCTCTCTCAAGCCCTAAAGGTGTGCTCTGGGCATGCCAGCTCGTTCTCCGAGGTTTGGTGGTTCTACCCGAGCACAGACTCCGAAGAAAACGACCGCTATGTAATCTACAACTATGAGCAGCGCATTTGGTATTATGGTTCCATGTCTCGCACTGCGTGGATTGATCGCGGGTTGATCGGATACCCCTTGGCGGTGTCCCCTGACGGGTACATCTACTTTCAGGAGTATGGGCTGAACGACGGGGAGCAGAATCCGCCCACAGCACTTAACGCATATGTCGAGTCGAGCGTAATTGACATTGGCGATGGCGACCAGTTTATGTTCGCGACCCGGCTGATCCCGGACGTTACGTTCCGCAACTCTACGGCAGGTGCTCCGGCTCTGACGATGAGCCTTATGGCCCGCAACTTCCCCGGAGACGCCTACGGGTCCTCAAACAGCAACGCGATCACAAAAACCGCGTCGGTCCCTGTGGAGCAGTTTACGGATCAGGTGTTTATTCGACTTCGTGGGCGCTCCCTCTCCCTGCGCGTAGAGTCAAACCAGACTAACACAGCGTGGCGACTGGGTGCTCCGAGACTTGACCTCAGAACAGATGGTAGACGCTGATGCCAGCAAACACACCTGTCCCGTATTTTCCAAGTCCGCCTTCGGAATACAACCGAAACTACATGGCTCAGGTAGTTCGGGCGTTTTCCGTGTTTGTTCAGCAGACCAACAACCCGGGCGAGGCGGTGTTTACCACGCTGCGCCTGTTAAATCTGCCTGTGTACGCTGACAATGCAGCGGCCCTCGCGGGAGGGCTGGCGGAGAACGATGTCTATAGAACCTCCACCGGAGCACTGAGGATAGTGATATGACGGACAAAACAATCATCGTCATGGACGACGGCTCTCAGTGGGCCCCGTCAACCAGTACAGACACTGTTTGTTGCGTCCACTGCGGCAACGAGGTTGATACTCCGGAGGAGGTTGCGACCTACCCCCACGGAAATTGCCCCTCGTGCAACGGTTCTTGGACCGGGGCCGAGCAGCGAAGCACTACCATCGTGGTCACTGCCCCACAGGCTGTTCGGGCGACGACGTTTTAAGTATCTCCTGCGGATTGTCGTGTAACGCGGCATCTGCTAAGTTGTGACAAACTCGTTAGAGGAACCGCCATGCTTCCGATGATCTTGGGCTTTCTTGGGTCCGCCTTTGCCCCGGCCCTCGCCGGTGCCACCGGCATCGCCGCCCTCTCTAGCCCCCTCCTTGCGGGGGCGATTGGTTCAGGTCTTGGTACGGCAGTGCAGACCGGCGACATCGGTGCAGGCATCAAGTCTGGCCTCGGCTCCTTCTTCGGTGGCAAGCTCCTCGGCGGTCTCATGGGTAGCACAGCGGCTCCTACAGCCGCAAACGCGGCGCAAGCCTCCGCTGCAGGTCTTCCCGCCGGAGCTGCGATGCGCCCCCCTATCAGGCCGGTAGACCTGCCCACTACACCTGCCGCCGCTGCCGCCGCCGCTGCAGCACCTAAACCCGGCTTGGCAGGCTTGTTCGGTCAGGGCGCAGTGGGTCAGGGGCTTAAAAGCGGTATGAACTTCATGGGCTCCGCTGAGGGTATCGGCTCGGCCATCGGCAGTGCGCTCACTGCACCTAAACCGACGATCAAGCCCAAAAAAGATGAGCCTACCGAAGCGGACAAAGAGATGAAGCCTATCCCGAGGCAGCAGCTCACCCCTCCGCCGGGCTATCGCCCCGGCATTGATCCAGAGTTTAACTACGGTATAGGCACGCCATACTCCTATGAAGATGTCCTAGCCTATCGCGATACCGGCGCGCTGCCCTACGCCGAGGGTGGCGAGGTGAAGAAACCCAACGAGAAGACCGAGATCGTCGATGCCATATCCGCCATCAAGGGTCAGCATCCGCAGCCAGAGATCGCCCTTGGTAAGTTTGTAGCCAAGTATGGCGAGGACGCACTGCGCGATCTGGTAGATTCCGTGCAGTCCGGCGAGTTCGACGACACCCGCGAGCGGTTTGAAAACGGGGAGAACGGCATGGTCCGCGGCCCCGGCGACGGTTCCGGCGTAGACGACAAGGTGCCTGCCACGATTGATGGCGAACAAGATGTGCTCCTCGCCGACGGCGAGTTCGTGCTCCGTAAGGATGCCACCGATGCACTCGAGAAAAAGTTTGGTGGGGGCTTCCTGTCCGCGGTGAACTCTGCCGGAGATAAGGCACCCGAGGTCCTCAAGAAGAAGGCTGCCGCATGAAGGATGTGACCACCCGTTTGGTCTACACCCCGGTGCCCAAGGCGTTTGTTAACGCCGTATGGGCGGATGTGACACGTGTGCTGAAACGCTCAGTTGATACTTCACGTGGTAAGTTCTCCATGCAGGACGTATACGACGGCATAATGGCGGACACGTATGTCCTCTGGGTCGTGTTGGACGACGACGAAGTCGTTGCGGCTATAACAAGCAGGATTGTGGGCTACCCGGGCCCGCACCGCGGTATGGCACTCGACTGGATCGGCGGAACTCGCATGGCGGAGTGGCTTCCCATGGTGCAACGTGCTATGAGTAAGTACGCGCGAGACAACGGGTGCACGCACCTCGAAGGATTCGGTCGCAAGGCTTGGGGAAGATGGCTGGCTAAGTACGGGTGGGAACCCGAGTACATTGCCTACAGGATGGAGTTGAGCGATGGGTAAGGGCAGCAGCGCGCCGACAGAACAGACTGTTACGCAGACGAACATCCCCAAGGAGTTCCAGCCGTACTTCGAGCGCCTGATGGGCCGCGTCGAGGAGCAGTCTCTGCAGCCCTATCAGGCTTACGGCGGTTCGCGCCTAGCGGCTTCTGAGAACTTTGCCGATATCGGCGCATCTCGGGACATGACTCGTGATATTGCAAGCACTGGGATTACTGGGCTTCCGATGGCACAGACCGCTGCGGCGGGCAACATCCTTGAGGCGCGTCGTCTTGGGCAGTATGGACCCGGAGAGTTTTCGCAGTTCGACTTTGGTCCCGCTCGGCAGTTCACCGGGCAGGAGGCTCAGCAGTACATGTCTCCGTATCTGGAGAACGTGCTGGACGTGCAGAAGTCCCGTGCCATTGAAGACTTCGACCGTCTCCGGGGGTCTCGTAACGCTCAGGCTGTTCAAGCAGGTGCCTTCGGCGGTAGCCGTCAGGGTGTTCAGGAGGGCATCGCCCAAGAAGCTCTGATGCGCCAGTTGGGTGAGATCGAGGCTACAGGCCGTCAAGCCGCCTTCGAGCAGGCAGGCCAGATGTTTGGTACAGATCGCGCAGCGCAGATGGCGCAGCAGCAAGCCCAAGCAGGCGAGCTCGAGCGCGTGCAGACCGGCACAGAGGCTTCCCGCCAGTTCGGCGCAGGGCAGGGTCTGGCGGCACTTGGGGCTGCAGGTACTGCCGCTGGACAGCTTGCAGGGTTTGGTGAACGGGAACGTGCAGCGGATATCCAGAATGCCCAGATGCTGGAGTCTATCGGTCGGTCGCAGCAGGGTGAGGCTCAAGCTGGGCTCGACATTGGCTACCAAGACTTCCTGCGCCAGCAGGGGTACCCGGCGGAGCAGCTCGGCTTCTACTCGGATGTGCTGCGCGGGCTTCCAGTTGCCGCTGCTTCGACGCAGACCCAACAGGGCTACCAGTCCTACAACCCGCTCCAGCAGGCACTCGGTGCCGGGCTCTCCGGTTTGTCTCTCTATAGGGCCTTCCAGTGATGAACATCGTCCAACTCCAAGACCAGCTGAAAAACTTCTCGCAGGACCAGCTCGTGCGGGAGATGCAGGCACCCTCGGGTAACGCCCCGCAGTTCCTCGTGCTTGGGGAGATCATGCGCCGCAAGCGCATGCAGGACGACTTCACGGCACAGCAAGCCCAAGGCGACGAGGGCACGGTAGCTCAAGAGGCTGTCGCAGCTGCAGGCGTCCCGCAAGGCGGCATCGCCGATATGGCCCGGGCTATGGCTCCGAGCACTGACATGACGCAGAACACGGGCGTGCAGGCTATGTACGCTGGCGGTCTCGTGAATAAGATGGCCGCTGGTGATGTCGTGGTTAAAGAGGGGCTACGCTTCATCGAGCAGGAAGACGGCTCACTCCGCCCCGAGGCCGGTGGCAGACAGCTGGCGTATGAAGAAGCGCGGGCCGCTGCAGAAGACCCCATGCTCGCCGCCGCTGAAGAGTCTGCGAACGAGGTTGCCGCTGCGCGTGAAGAAGCAGGGATCACTCAGTCCCTCAAAGACGCAAAAGAAGTTGCCGCAGCTGCAGCTGCCGCTAAAGAGGCGGAAGCCGCTAATAACTCCACAGAAGAAGCCGCCCCCGCCGCTCCGAAGGCTGGTGGCTCTGGCGGTTCTGGCGGCATGTCGTCCTACGAGCAAGAGCTCATGGCGATGATGCAGAAACGTGAACAAGCGGCTGAGCAGGACAAGTGGTTGGCGCTGGCTCAGGTCGGCCTAAACCTCATGGCGTCCAAGCAACCGACGCTTGGCGGTGCTCTCGGCGAAGCCGGACTTGCCGGTGTAGAAGCTGCACGGAGCGCCCGGGATCAGTACGACAAAGACCGTCTCTCGCTGCTTGGCGAGCTCGAACAGTCCCGTATGGCACGCGCTGCGGCTGCAGCAAAAGCTGCGAAGGGGGCTACGACAAAGCCGGTTAGCTCTGCGATTATCGGGCAGTACACCGATCAGCTTGGTGCTATCGACGAGCAGCTTGCCCTTTTGGGGCCACCGCCGGAACCCGGTTGGTGGAGCGGGGAGATTGACGACCCCAACGCGATAGAACGCACCCGGCTAGAAGAACAGCGTGCCGCTATCCAAGCCGCGCTAGGGTATGGCTACGCCACCCACGGCATGCCGTACTTCGGTGCCGAGAGTGAATACGACGCGGATGTATCTGACTAGCCTAGTGCGGTCCCTTTGCGTATACTGCCCACAAGCAGAGGAGTTGTCACATGGGCACCTTTCAGGTTCCGGGCCGCGTTAGCGGAAAAACGTACAACCTAAAGATCAAGGGTGACACCCCGTCAGCGACCGAGCAGGAGCGCATTCGCGCTTTTCTCGACGAGAAAGAGAGCGCCTTCGCCGCGGACTACGAAGCCCGGTATGGTGCTCCGCTCGCCGTAGATGATGGCACCGCCCTCGGTCGCGGCTTTGAGATGGGTAAGGCCGGTGCCTACTCTCGTCTGGGCACAGCAGCAGAATATCTTGGCTCTGGGCTTGGCCTCGAGTCGTTGGTTAACCTCGGCAAGGGTATGCGCGAGTCTGGGGACTATGAGTCCTTCCTAGAGTCCCTGCGGCAACCCGCCCCCATGCGGCGGGAAGATGTTACCGGCATTGGCAGCGCGCTCACTTACCTTGGTGAGGGCATTGGCCAGAGCATCCCCGAGTCGGGTGCATCGCTTGCCGCTACTGTCGGCGGTACACTTGTGGGCACCGCTGCAACGGGTAACCCGATCACCGGGGGTATAATCGGTGTCGGCGTGGGTACCGCCGTAGCGTTCCCGTCCTTTTTCGGCGGCAACATCCAGCGGCAGGAAGATGAAGTCGCAGCGGGCCGTAAAGAAGAAGTCGATGTGGCCGACGCGGTTGTCAGTGCTGTGGGCCAGTCGGCGATCAACGCTATTGCTGACAGGTTCTTGGCCTTGGGTCTAACCAAGCCCGGCCAGAAGTGGCTGACGCGCACCGTTACCGGTGGGGCAGAAGGCGCTGTCGTAGAAGCACCGTCGGAGATCGCCCAGAGCATTATGGAGCGTTTCCAAGCAGGGCTGCCGCTGGATGACGACGAGGCCATCAGCGAGTACATCGACGCCGGTATTCTCGGTGGCGTCATGGGCGGCGGCATCCGTGCCACCACTGCAGGTTTCGGCCTTGGCATGGAGAAAGAGGCTCCTCCGCCTGCCCCTCCGGGTACTACGACGCCGCCCCCGGCGGTTGGTGGTCCGACTACGGGTGCCCCGGCTACAGTAGCAGGCGTGATGCGGCAAGGTCCGAGGGTGGGCCCTGCTGATACTACCACTGTCCGCCTTAGCGACGGTACGGCGCTCACGCTCGATGGTGACGCTACCGAGGCCGATATCGCAGCTGCAGTCGACCAGCACAATCAGGACAAGGCCGCGCAGGGCGCGAAAAATACCGCGGTGCAGGTTGCAGACGAGATCGAAGCCGAGCAGGGTATAGACTACGAGATTATCCCTGACGAAGCCTACGCTGCCGACGCACGGGCCAATGCTGGTACTTACACGGATGAAGACCTCGCCGACGCGCGTGGCGTCTATGATGAGCGCCTAGCCGCCGCAGAAGAAGGTGGGGCTAACCCGGACGAAGCACGCCGCGTTGCCGCGCAGGCCACGGTGGACTACGTCGATAGCCTGCAGGATGAGGCAAAGCAGCGCCTCGCACGGTTCCGCTCCACCATGGCAAGGGTCGCTAACCCCAAGTATGGGAATATGCCGCCCGAGCTTCCCGACGAAGCCTACGCCGCAGAGTTCGGCGAGGCGGTGCAGAAAGACCTGTTTGCCACGGAAAAGCCTGCCGCTGCTAAGGTCGAGGACCGCGCCCCTGCGGAGACCGATGCGGAAATCTTTGACCGGGCGGAAGCCAAGTATGCCCCGGAGCGCGGACCCGCACCTGCACCTGCAACCTCTACGGAGGCGTCCCTAGAGGTAAAGAAGTTCGCCGACGCCGCCGCGGAGGCTGACGCCCGCGCAGAGGCACTCGCCGCAACGCGCACTGCTCCCGAAATTGCGGATGGTTGGAAGCTGCACCTTAACCCTGTGCCGGGGTCGGAGCAGGCCATAGCAGACTATCTAGCGGAAAAGAAAATCCCGCATAAGATTGGGCAGGCTAGTGGTCAAGCCGGTAAAGGCATGACCGTGTACGTGGGTTCTCGTGACGCTGCCGACGCTGTAGCCGCGGACATAAACTCGCAGTTTGCGGACTCCCTCAACGATGCAGAGGGCGATGTCCTCACCGACGACACGCCGATTGCTGGAAAAGTATGGGGTCGGTTCGACGCCCCAAAAAGCCCTGAGTTTCACCAGTACGGCGCTGCTGGCGTGCCGTTCCTTGCTGACGATATGTCCCAGCTCAACTACGCCGAAGATCGCGCCACAGCCATAGAGGACGCAAAAAAGCGGGCCGACGCGCTACTTCGTGGGAAGTATGGCGCGTATTACACGGGGAGCGCAGATGTCACCACGGCTGCAGAGACTAAGCCAGAAGAAGTGGGAGCTGGCGTTGAAGGTGGTGGACAAGGCGTGGAAGGAAGCGGACGGCCCGCTGACAACACTGGAGGCACCGCCGGGACTGAAACATCTGAACGCGTCGGACTGGGAGACGGTGTGCCGGACGCTGTGGGTGCTGCAGAGGCAGCAGGAAAACAGCCCGCTACACTGAGCGAACTCGAGGAGCAGCTGGTCGCGGCCCGTGCCGAAGCCGCCGCACTGCGTAAAAAAGTCCCTGCCGGGGTCATGGAGCGCGAGCTCGTCGGTGGCGCTGTTGATCCGAAGCTGGCAAAGACTGTGGCCAACCTGCAGAACGTGCTGGCACGGCAAGAGAAGGCCGCGGAGAGCGCTAAAAAC
>Ga0315907_10007638_pt1 | contig 11247 bp, 11 predicted proteins | sample LakEriMetagenome_3_FD_203525 | JGI IMG/M metagenome (GOLD analysis project Ga0315907, IMG submission 203525) | Freshwater fungal communities from buoy surface, Lake Erie, Ohio, United States - Buoy 12 MA123 | ecosystem: Environmental > Aquatic > Freshwater > Lake > Lake biofilm | place: USA...
CTTGACCGTCTGGCCCCGGTAGGCGTCCGGGATGCCGCCCACCACCACCTCGGCGACGGCCGAATGCAGGTGGATGGCCTCCTCCACGTTGCGGGGATAGACGTTGAAGCCGGAGCACAGGATCAGGTCCTTGATGCGGTCGACGATGAAGACGTAGCCGTCCTCGTCCATGTAGGCCACGTCCCCGGTGTGGAGGAGTCCGTCGCGCAACGTCGCGGCTGTCTCCTCCGGCCGGTTCCAATAGCCCTTCATCACCTGCGGCCCGCACACGCACAGTTCGCCGCGCTCCCCGGTCGGGACCGGCGTCCGCCCGTCCTCGAGGCTCACCAGCTCGATGGTCGTGCCCGGCAGCGGCAGGCCGATCGATCCCGTCTTGTTGACGCCCGCGATCGGGTTGCAGTTGGTCACGGGCGACGCCTCGGACAGGCCGTAGCCCTCGACGAGGCGGCACCCCGTCCCGCGCTCGAACGCCACCTTCACCTCGCTCGGCAGCGGCGCGCCGCCGGAGATGCAGAACTTGATCGAGGAGAGGTCGTAGCGCGACCGGTTCTTGTGGTTGTTGATGGCCGTGTAGATCGTCGGCACCGCGGGGAAGAGGGTCGGCCGCTTCTTCGCGATCGTCTCCATCGCCTGGTCGAGATCGAACCGGGGCAGCATGACGATCTCGGCACCCAGCCGGATCGGCAGGTTCATCGCCGCCGTCATGGCGAAGACGTGGAAGAACGGCAGCACCGCCAGCAGGCGCTCCTCCCCCGGCCGCGCGCCCTCGAACCACATCGTGGCCTGGATCGCGTTCGCGTAGAGGTTCGCGTGCGTCAGCATCGCACCCTTGGGCAGGCCCGTCGTCCCGCCGGTGTACTGGAGGACGGCCACGTCCTCGGCCGGGTCGACCACCACCCGCACCGGGTCGCCGCCGTTCGCGGTCAGGTCGGCGAAGCGCAGGTGGCGCCCGTCGTCCAGCGTCGCGGCGATGTCCTTGCGCCGCACGATCGGGAAGAGAAGGCTCTTGGGGAACGGCAGGACGTCCTGCATGCGGCAGACGACGATCCGCTCCAGCGGCGTCCGCCCGAGCATCTTGCGCAGCTTGCCCAGCAGCGCCTCGAGGTCGAGGGTGACCATGAGCCGGACGCCGCTGTCCGTGATCTGGCTCTCGACCTCCCGCTCGGCGTAGAGCGGGTTGAAGTTCACCACCGTGCCGCCGGCCTTCAGCACCCCGAAGAAGGCGATCACGTAATAGGGCGTGTTGGGGAGGAAGAGGCCCACCCGGTCACCCTTGCGGACGCCCAGGTCCTGCAGGCCCTTGGCGAACCGGTCGACCAGCGCACCGATCGCGCGATAGGTGTAGCGGCGACCGAGGAAGTCGAGGAACGGGCGGTCGGCATAGCCACGGACCGCGTCGTCGAGCAGGTCCGACATCGGGCGCGCCGGGATCGGCGTGTGCCAGTCGACGCCGGGCGGATAGGCCTTCAGCCAGGGCGGATCGGCCCGTTCCGTCGCCGCCGCGGTGGTCGTCATCGCTTCCCCCTCCCCTTGCGCACGGGCCGTTCCGACGCACGCGCCGCCAGCCGCTTTCCATCTAGATGAGCCCGCCGGGCGGAGGTGTCCAGACCGAGGGCGCCACACCCACGGCGTGCCCGAATCCCGCCACTTTCCCGTGGGAAGCAAAATTTGCACTGGAGATTCGAACTCGTCTGTGGGAAAGTCAAATATCGATATTCCCTGTCCAATACAGGGCTATCGGTTCGTCCCGCTGTCGGGCCGGTTCCTCCCGGCCGGCATTTGTATGAAGGTTCATTGTCTTGTCCCGTTACAGTCAGCACGGTGGCCCGTCCTTCGAGATCGGGACCCCGGTCCGCGCCACGGTCAAGTGGTACAATACGACGAAGGGCTTCGGCTTCGTGGCTCCCGCCGACGGAACGCCCGATGCCTTCCTCCACATCTCGGTCCTCGCGAACGCGGGACACGAGACCATCGGCGACGGCGCCGAACTCATGATCATGGTCACGCAGGGCGCCAAGGGCCCGCAGGTGAGCCGGGTGCTCGAGGTGCTGAGCACCGGAACGGCCGGCGCCCGGCGCGACACCGCGCCGATGGGACGCGACCCCGCGCCGATGGGACGCGACCGTGCGCCGCGCGGCTACGGCGGCCCGGAGGTCGAGGTGACGGGGACCGTCAAGTGGTTCAAGCCGGACAAGGGGTTCGGCTTCGTCACGGCCGACGACCAGTCGAAGGACGTGTTCGTCCACAAGTCGGTGCTCCGCCGCTGCGGACTGATGGAACTCGAAAGCGGCCAGCGCGTGCAGATGCGCGTTCAGGACGCGGAAAAGGGTCGCGAGGCGACCTGGATCCTCGCGCTCTGATCTCCCGCCCGCGGTGCCCCCTGCGACAGGGTGGCACCGCGACAGGCTGACGCCTCCCGCTCTGCAACCTGATCAGGCATCCTTCAGCCTCCTTACGACAGGAGGTTTGGAAATGTCCGACCGCGGGGTCGTGGCCATCGGCATGGGGACGTTGGCGTTCGTCCTGGTCGGCACCCTCGTCATGGGGGCGTCGCCGACGCTGGCGCTGTTCGCCGTCTGCGCGGCGGCGGCCGGTGTGGCTTTGGCCGTCCATCGCTCCCACCGGGTCGCCGTCGAGCGCCGCCGGTCGAACGACCTGCGGCGCTGAGCGGCGCGCCGCCCGGATCCGACCCCCCCCGGATCCGACCCGCCTAGATCCGCACCGGCGCCCCGTCCGCCCCGACGAAGCTCCCGCCCAGCTCGTCCTCGACATGGACGCGGATGATCGCCTCGAAGCCGTCCTCCGCGACGAAGCCGAGATCGCGGGCGCGGCGCGCGTCGAAGTTGCGCGGCCAGCCGTCGACGATGCGGACGATCGCCGGATCGGGCTCCCGCCGGATGCGCGCCACGACCGCATCGCCCGCGATCCGCCGCAGGGCCGCGATCTGATCCCCCACCGTGACCGAGACGCCGGGCATGGACAGGTTCCGCCGGTGCCCCAGCAACGCGGTGTCGATCGTCGCGGCCCGCATCAGGAACCCGACCGCCGCGCGCGGCGAGGCATGCCAGTGGCGCACCTCCTCGCTCACCGGAAGGACCGCCGGGTGGCCCGCCAGCGGCTCGCGGATGATGTTGGAGAAGAAGCCGGAGGCCGCCTTGTTCGGCCGTCCCGGCCGCACGCAGATCGTGGGCAGCCGGATGCCGACGCCGTCGAGGAAGCCGCGGCGCGAATAGTCCGACAGCAGGAGTTCGCCGATCGCCTTCTGGGTGCCGTAGCTGGTGAGCGGCGCGGACAGGAACTCGTCCCCGATCGCCTCCGGGAAGGGCGCCCCGAAGACCGCGATCGAGGAGGTGAAGACCACGCGCGGCGCGTAGCCGCCGCCCGCCCGGCGGATCGCCTCGAACAGGTGGCGCGTGCCGTCGAGGTTGATCCGATAGCCCTTCTCGAAGTCCGCCTCCGCCTCGCCGGACACGATCGCCGCGAGGTGGAGGATCACGTCCGGCCGTCCGGCGACGAGGCGTTCGGCCTCGCCCGGGTCGGCGACGTCGGAGGCGACGGTCTCGACGGGCACCGCGGTCGCCGGCGCTTCGGGCCGGACCACGTCGTGCAGCGTGAGCTTCGCGAGCGGACGCCCGCCGAGCGCACCGTCGGCGACGAGGCGCTGGACGAACTTTCGGCCGACCATGCCGGCCGCACCGATGACGAGGACATGCATGGGTCGTTTCCCTCCCGACGCGTTTTGCGCGACGGTAAGGCGGCGGCGCGGAAAAGGCGATGGCTTCCGCCGGCCGCGGGGGGCGTTCATGACCAACGACGTGAAGAGGCTCGAGCGCGACATCGTCCGCCGCTACCGGGTCGAGGGCGGCAAAGGGTTCCGCCTGTCATCGGTCGACCCCGGCGACACCGCCGGCTCCGCCCTCGCCCGACAGGAGGCGCGCGACATGCTGCGGCGCGGGGTCGAACGGGCGGCGGCGCTGCAGGAACGGCTCTACGCCGAGGACCGCCGCAGCCTTCTCCTGATCTTCCAGGCGATGGACGCGGCCGGGAAGGACGGGACGATCAAGCACGTGCTGTCCGGCGTGAACCCGCAGGGCGTGACCGTCACCAGCTTCAAGCACCCGGAGGCGACGGCGCTCTCGCACGACTTCCTGTGGCGCCACGTGCTGGCGCTCCCCGAACGGGGCCGGATCGGCATCCACAACCGCTCATGGTACGAGGAGGTCCTGACGGTCCGTGTGCATCCGGAGATCCTGCACGCGCAGAAGCTCCCGCCCGACCTGCTGACCCCGCGGATCTTCGACGAGCGGCTGCAGGACATCGCCGGCTTCGAGCGCTACCTCGCCCGCCAGGGCACGGTGATCCTCAAGTTCTTTCTGCACCTGTCGCCGGACGAGCAGCGCCGCCGCCTGCTCGCGCGCATCGACGAGCCGGACAAGAACTGGAAGTTCGACATGGGCGACCTGACCGAGCGCCTGCGCTGGGACGATTACATGGCCGCCTACGAGGCCGCGATCCGCGCGACCGCCGCCCCCCACGCGCCCTGGTACGTGGTGCCAGCCGACAACAAATGGTTCACCCGCCTCGTCGTGGCCGGGGCGATCGTGGAGGCGCTGGAGGATCTCGACCTTCGCTTCCCCGCGGCGGACGCCGAGACGCGCGCGGCGCTGATGACGGCGCGCGCCGTGCTGGACGGGAAGGAATGAACCGGGCCGGCGCCCTCACGCCACCCCCGCCACCGGCCCCGCCACCCCGGCCACCGGCAGCGTCACGTTCGTCATCCCCTCCGCCCCGTCCGCGGTCAGGGCGACGGCGATCGGGTTCGCGAAGTTGCCCGGGAACACGGCCGGCTCGACCACGGTGGTCGGCACCGCGGCCGCCACGGCGGCGAGCGTCGCCGGGTCGAGCCGATGGTCTGCCGTCGCCCTGTCGGGGGCGGAGACGTCGATCCGCGGCCGGTGGAAGGCCGCCTCCAGCGCCATGCCGAAGTCCGTCAGGAACGTCGCCACCTGCATCACCGCCGGTAGAATGCGCCGCCCGCCCGACGCGCCGAGCGCGAACCGGCCGCGCCCGCCGCGGGTGGCGATCACCGGGCACATGTTGGTCAGCGGCCGGCGCCCGGGGGCGATGGAATTCGGCCGGCCGGGACGCGGGTCGAACCACATCATCCCGTTGTTCATGAGGATGCCGGTGCGCGGCAGCACCACCCGCGCACCGAACCGCGACAGCAACGTGTTGGTCAGCGAGACCATGTTGCCGTCCGCGTCGACGGCCGCGACATGGGTCGTCGTGCCCTTGCCCGGCTCCTCGGCCCCCATGCGCTCCAGCCGGTCGGCGTAGGCGCCCGCCAGCGCCCGCGCCACGGCGCCGAACGTCTCCGGCCCCGGTTCCGGCTCGGCGAAGCGGGCGGGCAGCGCCCCGATCGCCGCGGCCAGGGTGGCACCGGCGTAGAGGCCCGGCATGGCGTGGATCACGGTGTCGCCGCGCGGGATCGCGAGCGGGGCGACGATGCGGGCCGCGTACGCCTCGAGATCGTCCCGGCGGACCGGCGCGCCGCCGTCCGCGAGGTCGGCCGCCAGCGCCGCGGCGAGGTCGCCGCGGTAGAAGTCGGCCCATCCCGCCGCGGCCAGCCGCTCCAGCGTGTCCGGCAGGGCGCCGAGCGGCAGGCGGGGCATGGCGGTGGTCGAGGCCGGGACAGGGGGCAGGCCGTCGCGCAGATAGATCGCGTCCGCCGCCGGGTCGCGGCGCAGGTCGGCGGCGTCGCCGACGATGCACAGCAGCGTCCACCAGTCGACCCGGAGACCCTCCCTCGCGAGGCGGACGGCGGGCCCGAACAGGTCCCGCCAGGGCAGCCGGCCGAACCGCGCGTGCGCCGCCCCGAACCCCGCGACCGAGCCCGGCACCACGATCGAGGACGGGCCCAGCACGTTCCGGTCCCCGACCACGCCCGGCCAGCCGAAGAGGTCCGCGCGCCCGGCCTCGCCCGTCAGCGCGTAGGACGCGGGATCGACGCCCGACCCGGCGACGGGACCGAAGTCGACCGCATGGGTGGCCCCGTCCGCTGCGGTGTGGACGATCATCGAGCCGATGCCGCCGAGCCCGCTCATCCACGGCTCGCAGGCGGTGAGCGCCAGCGCGGTGGCCACGGCGGCGTCGACGGCGTTGCCGCCCGCGGCGAGGATCTCGGCCCCCGCCTCCGCGGCGCGGACGCTCTGCGCGGCGACGAGGCCATGGCGCCCGCGGACGACGGGCTTGGCGACGGTCCAGGTCTCGATGCGGTCGATCATGGGGCTCCCCCGGAGGTGGCGGCGACGGCGAGCGCGCGGTCGAAGGCAGAGGCGAAGGCGGCAGGGTCGGGCACGACCACGCCGAAGCGCTCGCGCAGCGCGCGCTCCGCCTCGTCGGCGCCGGAAAGCGTGCGGCGCTCGCGGACGCCGTCCGGACCGTAGAGCGTGAGCCGGTCGTTCAGCAGGACGGCCCGTCCGACGGCCAGCGGCCGCGCGACCGTCAGGCGATGGCGGAAGTGCGACGCCGGGGCCGTCGAGACGTAGTGGTTCGCGACCTCGTGGTCGACCGGCGGCGTCGGCGACAGATCGAAGCGATAGAGCGACGCCCAGCCGGTCGGCATCAAGATCTCCTCGACGAACGCGTCGCCGAGGCGGCGCAGCCGGAAGCGCCCGTGCGGCGTCTCCTGCGCCCCCTCGGCGTCGAGGCGGACCGGCGCCGTCAGCGTCGTGCCGCCGAACCCCACGTCGGCGATCCAGCCGACGCCGTCCAGGTCGACGCGCAGCAGCATGTGCGTGCGCGGCGTCATCGCGTCGGCCGGCCGGCCCAGCACCACCCGCGCCGACAGCGAGACGACCGCGAAGCCCAGCGCGCGCAACGCCTCCATGAACAGGAGGTTCTGCTCGAAGCAGTAGCCGCCCCGCGTGCCCGAGAGCAGCTTCGCCGTGACCGAGGGAAGGTCGATCGGGACCGGACGGTGGAGGAACGGGTCGAGGTTCTCGAACGGGATCGCGCGCGCGTGCGCCAGATGGAGCGCGCGCAGCACGTCGAGGGTCGGCCGGCGGTCGCCGGCGTGGCCGATGCGGGCGAGATAGGCGTCGAGGTCGAAGGTCACACGGGGCTGCGCCTGAGGAGCGGGACGGCATCCTCCTCCCGCGGTCGTCGCCGGGCAACCCGCCTGTGCGACGGCAGCAATCGCCGTGCCGCACCCGCAGAACCGCCGGCCCGCAGAACCGCCGGCCCGGCCAGCACGTTCGACCGAAGATGCCGGGCTTTCCGGCGCAGTGACCGGAAACGGATCAGCCGTCGCCGCATTGTATCCACGGGCGAACTAAGGATTCGCCGACGCCTCGCCCGCGAGCGCCGCCCGCTGCCGGCCGATCTCGGTCCCCATCGCCTCCATGAAGACGCGGACGCGCGGGGACTGGCGCAGGTCCGGGTGCGTCAGCAGCCAGAGGTCGGCCGCATGGGCCGGGTCCGGCGGGGCGAGACGGACGAGCCAGGGATCGCGGTCGGCGACGAAGCACGGAAGATGGCCGATGCCGATTCCGGCCGACACCGCGCCGGCGAGGCCGGTGACCGTGTTCAGCCGGCACGCCACCCGCCCGGGCGGGACGATCGCGCGGGCCGCGGCGGCCACGGGAAGGGCGGCGATGTCGTCGCCGGGCAGGACCCAGTCCCGCCCCTCGGTCCCCTCCCCCTCGCCCCGCCGGCCGTAGAGCGCCCACGCGATCCGGGCCACGCGACGCCCCACCAGCGTGTCCGGCGGGCGGTCGGTCGCCCGGATGGCCACGTCCGCATCGCGACGGGAGAGGTTCAGCGCCGGGTTCGACGTCACGACGTCGAGCCGCACCTCCGGGCAGGCCGCACGGAAGCGGACGAACATCGGCATCAGGAGGTGCAGCAGCAGGCTGTCGTTCGTCGTCACGCGAAGCTCGCCCGACGGCGCGGGCTGGCGACCCGCCACCTTGCGGGCGAAGTCGACGACATCGTCGGCGATGCGGCCCGCGACCGCCGCCATCTCCTCGCCCGCCGGGGTCGGAACGTAGCCGTCGCGCCGCCGCTCGAACAGGGCGACACCCAGCGCCGCCTCGATCGCGCCGAGGCGGCGAAAGACGGTCGAATGGTTCAGGCCGAGCCGCCCCGCGGCCCCGGCGAGGCCGTGCGTCTCGGCGACGGCGCCGATCAGGCGGAAGTCGTCCCACGACAGCCCGTCGGCCCCTTCAGCCATTGCCGCTTTCCCTCACGCAAAATCTTCTGCGGAAATGCACTCTAGCGTTTGCATCACCGCAAGGACAGACCCGTTGGGTCCGGCCATCGCCGTCCACATGTCTCGTCGCGAACGGCGCGGGCGAAATCCCCGCCACGGAGGGCACGCACGATGAAGACCAACGCCATCCACCCCGTCACCGCGATCGCCGGGCCGGCGCAGCGCAACGTCGACTTCTCCGTGCGCACGCTGGGCCTGCGGCTGGTCTAGCGGACCGTCAACGTCGACGATCCGGGCACCTGGCATCCCGAGATCGAGACCCGATTGCCGGCCGTCCGCTGACGGCCCCGGAGGATCCAATGACCACCACCGCGCTCTCCTTCGTCCACCGGTTCGAGCCGGCCACGGCACCCGGCCGGCCGCCGCTCCTCCTCCTGCACGGGACGGGCGGGGACGAGGACGACCTCCTCCCCCTCGGCCGGATGCTGGCGCCCGGGGCGGCGCTGCTGTCGCCCCGCGGCAAGGTGTCGGAGGGCGGGATGCCCCGCTTCTTCCGGCGCCTCGCCGAGGGGGTGTTCGACCACGACGACGTCCGCGCACGGGCGGACGAGCTGGCGGACTTCGTCGCGGCGGCGCGCGCGGCCCACGGCCTCGCGGCCCCCGTCGCGGTCGGCTTCTCGAACGGCGCCAACGTCGCCGCGGCCGTCATGATGCGCCGGCCGGACACGTTCGCCGGTGCCGTCCTGCTGCGCGCGATGGTCCCGCTGCCGGAACCGGCGGCGGGCGGCCTCGACGGGCGGCGGGTGCTGATCCTCTCCGGATCGGCCGACCCGATCGTTCCGGCCGCGAACGCCGCGGCGCTCGCGGCGCTTCTCGCGGCCGGCGGCGCCGCCGTCGACCACCGCACCCTTCCGACCGGGCACGGGCTCACCCAGGGCGACGTCGCCCTCGCCCGGACCTTCCTCGACACCCTTTCCTGAGGAGAGCCGCCATGCAGCTCACCGGCATCCACCACCTGACGGCGGTCACCGCGCAGGCCGCGGCCAACCACGCCTTCTACACGGGTACGCTCGGCATGCGGCTGGTGAAGAAGACGGTCAACCAGGACGACGTCAGCGCCTACCACCTCTTCTATGCCGACGGCGAGGCGTCGCCGGGCAGCGACCTGACCTTCTTCGACTGGCCGGTCGGCCGCGAGGGACGGGGCACCCACGCCATCGTCCGCTCCGCGCTCCGGGTGGCGGGCGCGGGTACGCTCGACTGGTGGAAGGCGCGCCTCGACGGGGCGGGCCTGCGGACCGAGGGCATCGTCGAGCGCGACGGGCGCGCTACCCTCGACTTCGAGGATTTCGAGGGGCAGCGCCTGTCGCTGGTCGACGACGGCGGCACGGGCCCGGCCCACCCCTGGGCACGGAGCCCCGTTCCGGCGGAGCGCCAGATCCGCGGGCTGGGGCCGATCACCATCAGCGTGCCCGACCTGGGCCCGACCGAGGCGGCGCTCACCCGCGTCATGGGGATGACGGCCGTCAGGACCTATCCGACGCCCGGCGCCCCGGCGAAGACGACCCACGTCTACGCCATGGGCCCCGGCGGGCCGGCGGCCGAACTGCACGTGGCCGTCGACCCCGACCTTCCGGCCGCCCGGCCGGGGGCCGGTGGCGTCCACCACGTCGCGTTCCGCTGCCCGGACGACCAGTACGAGGCGTGGAACGATCGGCTTCGCCAGTTCCGGGTGCCGTCCAGCGGGCCGGTCGACCGGTTCTACTTCCGCAGCCTCTACTTCCGCGAGCCGAACGGCATCCTGTTCGAGATCGCGACCGACGGGCCGGGGTTCGATGCGGACGAGCCGAAGGAGAGCCTGGGCGAACGCCTCGCCCTGCCCCCGTTCCTGGAGCCGCGGCGGGCGCGGATCGAGGCGGGGCTGAAGCCGCTGTGAGGGTTATGGATGGTCCGGGCGCCTCGGCGCGGGCGGGACCACCCACTTCTCCCTGTCCCTCCCCCTCACCGATCCGGCGACGGCGTGATCTTCTTGATCGCCCCGCGGGGATTGCCGGACATCTCGGCGATCTTGCGGTCCTGCGCCTCGATGAAGGCCTTCACGGGGCCCATCCCGTCGAGACCCCCCACCTCGGACCGCGGCACCTTGCGGTTCGAGGTGCGGCTGCCGTCCTCGTAGAAGACGTCGAACAGGGCGAACCCGGTCTCGACGACCGGCTTCTTCTTGGCCATGGGGAATCTCCGATGGGGCCGCGGCGGCGGCCGGGCGGTCGCGCGCGATCCTCGCGCATCCGGGCGCCGACAGGAACCCCCCTGTCGGCGAACCGGCCGGTCACAGCGTCGCGGTGATCCCGCCGTCGACGTAGAGAATGTGGCCGTTGACGAAGCTGGCGGCGTCCGAGGCGAGGAAGACCGCCGCCCCCACCAGCTCCTCCACGTCGCCCCAGCGCCCCGCCGGGGTCCGGCCCGAGAGCCATCTGGTGAAGGTCTCGTCGGCGACCAGCGCCGCGGTCAGTTCGGTCTTGAAGTAGCCGGGCGCGAGGCCGTTCACCTGGAGCCCGTACTTGGCCCAGTCGGTGCACATGCCCTTCGTCAGGTTCTTCACCGCCCCCTTGGTCGCCGTGTAGGGCGCGATGCCGGGACGGGCCAGTTCGCTCTGGACCGAACAGACGTTGACGATCCGGCCGCGGCGGCGGGGGATCATGTGGCGGGCGACGGCCTGCGCCACCAGGAACACGCTGCGCACGTTCGTCGCCATCAGACGGTCCCAGGCGTCCACCGGAAAGTCCTCCAGCGGCGCGCGGAACTGCATCCCGGCGTTGTTGACCAGCACGTCGAGCGGGCCGACGTCGCGCTCGATCGCGGCCACGCCCGCGGTCACGGCGTCGGCGTCGGTCACGTCGAAGACGGCCGTCCGCGCGTCGATCCCCTCGGCGGCCAGGGATGCCCGCGCAGCCTCCAGCGCCGCAGCGCCCCGCGCGTTCAGCACGACGCGCGCCCCGGCGCGGCCGAGCCCGCGGGCGATCGTGAGGCCGATG